>ERZ791919.2631-NODE-2631-length-12460-cov-2.842805_pt1 | contig 12460 bp, 6 predicted proteins | sample MGYA00510137_ERZ791919 | MGnify/ENA primary metagenome ERZ791919 (study PRJEB30046, sample SAMN00792059) | human gut metagenome | study: EMG produced TPA metagenomics assembly of the A metagenome-wide association study of gut microbiota in type 2...
GAAAAATATTTTTATAAATTTCTTCATTCACACGAAGCTTTTCCACTCCCGGCTCTATTCTATTGTCTCTTTTCGTCAGCCTCTGCAAATGCAAAAGCAGCACACATATCGTCCCCCAGAAAGGAACAAAAACTACAAGTCCGATCAGATATTTTTTCACTTTCAGAAAATGTGTCTTTATCCCCATCCAGACCAACACGCAACAAACAATATGTAATAGGATCAGAAGTATCCCAAGCACTGTTTGAATCATAATATCTCTCCCACAAATATGCCGGTCACAATCTGTTGCGACCGGCAATAATTCTTCGCTTCTCTTTCTTTTCTCACTTAATCCGCACTCTCGACAGCATCGACTTCATGACATATAAATCCGCCCTTCTCCAGTCTTGCGAGAATGATCGGCAATACTTTCCTGTCCGTCTGCGAAAGAATGAGAAACAGCTCTTCTTTTTCAGAAATTCCCCAGACATCATTTTCACGGACAGACTTCTGCAGCACTGCATCCGCCTCTGCAAGTGACATCTGCGGATAATCCAGTTTTAGAAGCGTATAGGATGCCAGCTGTTCTTCTCTCATAGCGTGAAATGAATACAATCGTTCTTCAAAATACTCTGGTTTCAATGTACTTGTACCTGTCACATACTGCCTGCTCTTAACCGCTTCCTGGGATTCCAGCGCACGCAAAAGAGCGGTCTCCACCAGACCACTGAGAACCTGGAACAAATTCAGATAATAAAGAGAAAGCTGCTCGCCCTTTACATCCTGAATAAAAATCAGCATCACGAGCTCTCCGTCTTTTTGAATTCCTTTCATACACATTGGATATCCTTCCAGAAACTCCCGGTTTACCCATACATTTCCGGACTCTACTGCCTCATTTGCCTCCAGATAATCCTTCATACAAATAGAATTAGCAAACACATCTTTCATTCCTTGTGATGCGATCGTAAGTCGTCCGAATTGCTTTTTCTTTCCCACTGAATAGATTGCAATCGTATGATTCTCAAGAACAGATTCCATCACATGAAGCGTTTCGATAAAAAGATCCTGCGGAAGAAAGACATCAAGTTTTTTCGTAATGTCAAAAATCTTACCAAAACTGTCTCGACTTCCCAGAATCTGCTTCTTGTATTGACGCTTATCCCGAAGCGTCTCCTGATACATTTCCCGCGCAAATAAAAATTTATCCAAAATAAGCTTATTTTCCGCTTTCATAAACCGAACATTCTCAGTATTCTTCAATCGTACATATCCACAGATTGCGCTGACAGCGAAATAAAAGATAAATGGAATCCAGTTCGACGGTTCATAAAAAAGTGTTGTCCATCCGATTCCAGTCTTTGCATATGCCACCAACAGCGAAAGAGATTCCAGTCCTGCTGATGCAAGTCCATAATTAATACCGTATAAACTGCTGAACAGCACGATATATACCAGCCGCAGATCGATCATCTCAAACTGCACCTGATTCCCTGCCACTCGGTTCAGTACCTCGAACACAAAAAATGTGAGCAACAGCTCGATGATTCTTACAACTGTCGCATGACTGTTGAGAAAGCTCTTCAAAGCATCTATTTTTCGGATCTTATAATTTGTCTTCTGACAATACTGTGCATATATTTCCGAGAGATCTTCCAAAAGAGAAATCTTCGGAACCCAGCCATATTCATTCCTCAATATCTTGTCAGTGACTATTCCCTCCTGAATCATCGCATCTGCAAGATATGTAATGTGTGCGAATGGAAATATCTGCTTAAGCTTTTCTCCGAGCTGTTCAAAGGTAAAATGAAACACTTGCGGAATCTGAAGATAAGTACTCTCCTCATTCCAGTTATCAAAAATCTTATATAACAGGTCCGCAAGATCACTCAACGCAAGAAAATACATTTCCTGAGATGGTGCTTCTTCAAAGAGGATCGACTTTTGATTGAGTGCTTTCGAAAATAATTGAAAGAAATAATCCTCCTCGTAAGTGCCGGAATAAAGATACGGCGCACGCAGAATCTTAACAGAAATCTGATGCAGTTCGCAATACTGCCTGCAGAACTCCTCTACGGTACGAACCATTAATGTCTTTCCGGTCGTTTCCTCATACAAACCCTCCGGACCGGTAATATACAGCAATCGTGAATTCGTATTTCCTTTATAATAATGTAATACTTTACGTAAAGTCTCAAGCTCACCGTCTTTCTTCCCATGAAAGGTGAGATAATTAGAAAAATAAATCACACCCTCAAATTCATAAGTCTTAAAGATATCTTCAAATTCCTTCTCTGCGTGTGGCATTGGATGTACCGATATCCCTTTGCGACGATCTGACTTTAATGCAGTCTCTCCAAGCAAAAGAATCTGACACTCCGGGAAGGCTTCCTTAATAAATTCAGTTGTGATATATCCGATGTTTCCAGTTACTAATAATTTCATAAGATGATAGCCTCATATCATTCATTTCCTTTAGTATAACATTTTTCCTTTCAGATTAGAATAGACTAATCTTATACAAATTATAGCTGATTAAGCGCCATTCTATAACAAAATTCACTATGGTAAAACATTGAAGTCACACCGCACCGTCACTCTGTTCTTTCCATCCAGTGTGCATGTAAACAAACTTAACGCCCACTCTCCGCTTGTCATCTCCTCCACGCTTTGTGGAGTCAGTGCCTCTACCGCCGCCACTTTGTATTCGAACCGGTTCCCGGCTGCATCTGTGAAGATCACCTCAGTTCCAACTTCCAGTTCCTTCAGCTTCCCGAAATGTGTTCTGTAATTATGTGCCGCGATCACGAGATTATCTAGATAAGCACTTCCTGAATAGCGGCAAGGTGCCTTCTTCAGAAGCGGATAACTCCACTCACTCAGCACCGGAAGCTTCAGATCGATCGCCGGTATCTCAAGAATTCCTATACATGCCACACCGCCCAGCTCTTCCAATATAACCTCCGGCATCTCCATCTCCGGATTCAGTTGATAATCCGGTATCTGTCCGTCAGATTCCTCCGCCTGCTCTCCCTCATCAGAAATGTTCTGGTTCTTATCGCTATATTCTTCCAACAGCTTTTCTCTGCTTTGCTCTGCCCGATAACCGTCCCAGAGATTGTGTGCAGAAAGAGCAAGGGCTGCTGCGAAAAGCAGCAACCCTGTGATTGTAAATATCTTTCCTATCTGATTCTTTTTCTTCTTGCTCATCGATTCTTCTCTTCTTTTCTATCCCGTAAAACTCTTCCCACCAGCAGACAGATCGCACCTGCAAACAAGAGTACAAGTACCGGCCACCAGAGCTGTCCTGTCTGTGGAAGCTTGTCTGATGTTTTGTCTGTCGTTTTATTTGTTGTTTTATCCGTCGGCTTCTTCGATGGTGGATTCGTTTCTCCATTCGGCTTTCCCGGCTTCTTTGCTGTATTTGTTAATACAACTGTATTTCCTTCACGTGAAACTGCAACTGTATATCCCTTCGGCACCTCTGCCTCTGACACACTCCAGCGCATCAGCGTAGAAAGATTTTTCCATGTATAGGACCACTGATTTTCTTTCGTAAGTGTCTGGCGGTCAACGACTGTTGTATTCCCCTCTGCATCTGTCTGTAACAAATCAACCTCGATAGAATCCGGGCGATCCTTCTCCTGATCCTGCTTCCACACCTTCAATACATGAACCTTCGTTTTCGGTTCTTCCGGCTTGTCGTTCTTCTCGAACTTCAGAACCGCTGTCACCTGATACGGATCTTTCCCTTCTGAAGTTCCCTGTGAATCATCCGGCAATGCGATCAATGCTGTCTGTGGCTCATAGATCTGTGTCTTGCCGTCTTCCTGTATCTCTGTTGTCTGTCCCAGCACAAGATAAAGTCCTCGGTTAAGATCTGTAAAACATACTGTCTTGTCCGAACCTGATATAAGCACTGCATCTGCTGTGATTCCGTCACGTCTGATATAGTCCGCCAGTGCATCCGCTGCACCCTGCCAGCCCTCCTGGCTCTTCTGCTCCAGTGAGACCGGATATTTCTGGAATTGTTCTGTTAATGTAAAACTGCCCAATTCCTCATACTCTGCCACACGGTACAGAGACAACTCCATTCCCTCAACCGGGCAGACGAGCGAGATGCTACCCTTCTGCGTACTCTCTTCTTCCGCTGCCTGAACCGGACTCCCCTTTAAGATTCCAAGCATCCCGGTCAGCGCAATGAGAAACGTCAGCACGTATATCATATAATTCCTATCTCTGTGGCGGATTCTTTTCTTTTGACTATGCATGTTCTCCCTCCCACTGATTGATTTATTTCTTATTCTTTTTCTTCGAACGACTAGCGGACCGATCCGCTACAAGGAAACTGATGATTAAAAGAGGAATGGCAATACATACCGCAACCAGTACACTGCTTACCTTCGCCGCATCTGATGTAACTCTCACATCACTTCCTGCACGATTCTCGATCCTGTGTCCACGTACCAACAAACGATGCGTATTAATACCATAAGGCGTACAAGTAAATAAAGTACATAAATCCTGTCCTTCCTCAATCTGAAGAAGTCCATAATCCTCCGGCTCTACGATCGCAATCTGATCCACCTCATAGGTCAATACCTGATCATATATATGAAGCGTGAAAATGTCTCCCTTCTTCAATCGATCCAGCTTTGTAAAAAGCTGTGCACTCGGAAGACCTCTGTGCCCGGATAAAACACAATGTGTTCCGCTTCCGCCTACCGGTAAACTTGAGCCTTCCAAATGTCCTATCCCTACCTGTAAAACGGATTCATCCACTGTATGGTAAATAGCAAGCTCACAACGAATCTCAGGAATCTCAATGTACCCCATCATGCCTGTACCATCCGCATTCAATAAACTTTTGTAAGTATCCAGTTCTTCTTCCGTCGGTGTAAAACGCCCGGCATTCGATAAAAGTGCTTCGTTATATGCCTTCGCCGCATCAATTGCGTCCTGCTTCTTCTGCTTATCCATCTTCTCCATCGCATCCGAATAATTCGCAACCGCTTTCGTCTGATGTAATGAATTCCAATAATTACTCACCGTTGGATACAACAGTAAGGACAGGCCTGTAACAAAAACAATCACGGTAATAATCGTTGATATCTGTTTTTTCATCTTGCTCTTACAACCCTCTCCTTACTGTTGTAAAGGGAATGCTTCCCATTCCCCTTACAACAAATTTAATCCTGTTACTGTTCACACTACGTGTGATTAGCAACTGTTCCTTCTTTATTTAGAGTCTGTTCTCTTCTTTGCAATCAGTACAACACCAGAAATAAGTACTAAGAAAGCTCCTGCGATGTAGAATATAGTTGTTCCAATACCACCTGTGGATGGGAGGATGGTGCCGGCGTTGTTCTGTACATCAACCTGAGTAACTTCTGTTCCACCCATTGTTATCTTTCCTGTTTTATCTATAACAATCATTTTTGCATCTTTCAACAAGTTATATCCTTTTGGTGCTGCAGTCTCTTTAAGATAATATGTGCCTTCTTTTATACCTTCAATCTCAATCATACCATTATTAAGAGATGTTAAAGTCACCTTACCGTTTTCATCATAACGGTATTTATCAGCATCATTTTTTGTAAATTTAAGAGCATTAGCTTCCGTACATTTTGCATCTGTATATAACTCAAACTCTGCGCCTGCAAGTGCTTGTTTATTTTCTCCTGTACCTGTATGCTTGAATACAGGAATTCCATATGTGTATGTATTTGTTGTTGAGTCAGCACTCTCTGTGGAGTTATCACCATATGTTAACCATGCTTTATTTTGCATAGCTTGTTTAATTGGTGCACTATCTTTTACCATTGCATGATATCTAACCTGTATCTTTGTTAAAGTCTTATTATTTATTTTCTCAGCATATTCTGTATAGAAAGTGTCAGTAAATTTAAGTTCAAAAGTACATTTATCTGTTGGATTGCTAACTAAACTATAATATGCATTCCTAGTCAATTCTCTTTGTTCAACATCGTTTTCTACTGGAACAACCTCCTGTAAATCCATAAATGTTAAGTTTGTATCCATTACATCATGTAAAATGTAATTTTTCGCACCTGGCTGTACATTGATTGTTGTCTGGAATGTGACCACCTCGCCTATGTTTACTGAATTCTCTTTCCCTAGATTTTTAAACGTTGACTCCCCATCTAAATTAATTTTCTTCTCTACTGTAGGCTCACCATTCTTTTCTTCAATAGTCACTTTAGGATTTGTTGTATTAAGTCCACAAAGTGTACCAAGGCTTGAATCTACCAAGTAGTAACCAAGATCAAGATTGCCAAATGTTACTGTAGTTGTTTTTGCAATCTCAGTACCTGTCACTGTAATACCCTCTTTAGCAGCATATGCCAATGCTTTTTGTGCTAATTCTGCTGCTTTAGTTTTTTCTACTCCAACTTTCCACTCAACATATCCATCCTTATTAATAGTTACATAGTCCTTACCGTCGCCTGTTTCAAAGAAAGCTTTCCATTGATCATTTGCCGGTTTATAAGAATATAGTCCAGGATCTACATCTTTTTTATAACTCTCCAATTCTAACATCTTATAAATCTTATAAGCCTGACCACTAATCGCTTTATCGATTGTAATCGTTCCTTTTTCAGTTTCAGTTGCTCCCGCAGCTCCTACCACGCTACACATTCCTAACACCATCATAATCGAGAGCATTATGGCAGTAATCTTCTTAATAACCTTCATTTTTCTTCCTCCTCGTTTTTTCGTTCCCCCCCCCCCTGATTTTTCAGGGCAGGGACACTCTCTTTTATTATTTTTTTGTATATCTTATCAGCATGAACAGTCCCGCACAGAATATCATTAGCGTTCCTGCCACTCTGTAAAGAAGGGTTCCACAACCACCTGTCGAAGGTAGTATTTTGGTTTGACTCTGATTTGTTACAATCACCGTACCACCACATTTAGCATCATTTCCAATCGTATTCTTTCCTTCTATAGAATACTCTACGGTATACTGCAATTTGTTTATTGTTGCTTCTTGTGAAGCTTTGATCGGTTGGCCTTTGTCATCCAACTCGAATACATAATATGTTTTTGCCAGGTCTTGATTCTTAAACTTCGCTGTCTTCACGTTCTTGTCACCTGGACCATACTCGATAGAAACTGTCTCCAGTGGATTACCTGTTCCGCCTTCATTATCATAAAGACCAAACCGATACGTTCCACTTACCGGTTTTGAATCTGTTCCGGCTGCATTGTTTTTAAATGCTTTTTTAACTATAATTCCTTTTTGAGCATTATAAATCTCGAGATTAAATGACTGCAAATCATATGCCACTTTATATTTCGACAACATATTCTGCTTTGTGCAATAATCTATATACGCTTGTACAGTATCTGAATACTTTCCATTCTCTTCTTTTTTAACACACATAATATAATGTGATGTCGTATCAAGAATATATCCAGCTACCGTTTCCGTCTCTTTCACTTCATAGATCGTATTGTAATTCAGTTTTGTAGCTTCTACGGTATAAACCCCAGTTTCATTTGTCTCTCCGCTTGTAACTTCACTGCTTGATTTACGTTGAATCTCATTTCCCACTAATTCACATTCATAAATGCTAAATTTGACACCTTGCAATTTATTACTCATATCATCCTGATCTGTCTTTTTAATTGTTAAGACAGGATGTTCTGTACTTTCGGTGCTGCCACCTGCATTCAACGTATAGGCATAATCTCTGATTGTATTGGTTGCTCCTCCACCAGAAGAATATGATTTCCAATAAACTTCATTCGTAACATTTACTTTCTTATCCGTATCCGGCGCAACATTTACTGTTGCTGAATAAGTAATTTCAACTGGTGTTTTATCCGGGATTTCAATTTCAATGATCTTAGTCTTCGGATCATATTTCGGCTTTATTTCTACACTTTTGTTGTCTTTCAGATTTTTCGCACTAAAAGAATCACCAACTAAGCTTAAATTATCGCCCAGCTTATCAACTATAGTTAATTTTTCTCCATCACCTGTTAATAATTGCTGACCACGTGCATTTGCAGTAATCGTATACGTCAGACGTTGGCTTGTACTTGGCTCTAGCATTGTGTAATTACTTTCGTTTGTCAGGTTATTCTTTTTCGCCAGATTATTGTCTCTAATCGTTGCAGTCGCTGTAGCTGTAGATATATTTTCTGTTCCTTCTGCATTTTGTAGCGTAACTTTATTGGTAAATGTTTTTTGTTCGCCACCTAGTAAAACATTTTTATCCGTTACTCTGCAGACAACCTGTACATCGACGGAGTAATCATCAACAATTTTTCCGGCTTTGAATTCTCCAAGTTCAATCAATGCCTGTTTTCCGTTTTTATTTACATAATAAATGGTTTCCTGGTTTTTTTCACCGCGGTCAGTGGTAGTAGAATTGCTTTTTCTTTCCCATTCTCCACCGAGTCCTGTAATTTCTTTTGATGCAATATCCTTTGCTTCATTTCCTGGCCATTTGATACGGATATATGCAAGCTCCATACCATCCGGAATTTCTTCTAGAACACGATAAGTTCCCTGCAGTTCACCGGTATAATTCACTTTAAATGCCCATGCTGCATATACACCACTTGTCAACAGATTTTTGCAAATTCTGCTTGTATCACCTTTATCTTTTCCAGGCTCAATAACCTTAACAGTACCATTAGTACCATCAGTACGATCATATTCAAAAGTCTGCCCCAGCTCTTTTAGGATATCCCCACCGTTGTAAAGACTTTGTTCCGCAGAGCCCATTTCTCTTTGCTCATTTTCACTTTTCCCTGAATCAATGATAAATAATCGATTCTCATATATTTTCGGTTCACGGTATGCCTCTGGTAAATCTAAAGGTTCTGTTCTGACAATAATATACAGATTTTGATTTTCTCCAAGTTCAATATCTTTCTTTGCCTTAATGAACATATCATTAAATCTGCCATTATGCTCACCATTATCAAATCCATCTCTGTTGCCGTTATAAGATAGTTCAAATAACTCATTTATTTCTTTCTTACTAGCTGTATTGGCTTGTTGAAATTCCGCAAAGTTTTTATACTTTGTTTCTATTCCATCTAGATTACCTTGATAGACTCCAGCTATTGATTCTCCATTATTATGTATGAAAGACACTTTATCCCAAGATACCGCATCCTTTATTTGAGTACCTTCTTTTATCACAGATCCTTTTACTTCAATAATCCAATATAGCTGACCGTTCTGCCATGTTTTTGCATTCTCTTCCGGCTTTTCATAATACCATGCTTTTTTTTCTGCAGTTAAATTGTAACCACCAATAAGTGTCACTGTCTGTGAAGATTTTACAGCATCTCCAAAAGTAAACTCTTGTCCATTTCTTTTTGCTTTATCTATTTTAAATGTATTTGTTACATTCTCTTTGGTGATTGTACTCAAATCTTTTGGTTTTGCATAATACTCGAATTGATATGAATAATTTTGCGACGTCCAGCCAATATCAGATGGTTTTAAACTAAAAGTTGATTTGCCATCAATATCAAGCCACTTTGTTACAACCGGGGCGTCTTTTCCTTCTTCATATGCCGTAATCTTCGCATAACCAACATATTGCATGTATTCTGGACTTAACGTATCTGTCATAGTGGTATCCGTCAGATCCCATTGACCAAGTGTCTTGTTAACATTAACTGTGTATTTCCAACTTCCTGCTGGAACAGTAACAGAATCTATAGTTCCAGAAGAATCCTGTGTCATTTTAGAAATACCTGTACTTGTATATTGGTACTTTTCTTGATCAGGAGGTATCGAAATTACCACGTTTTCACCTGTAGGTTCGTTCTCCTTCGTCTTCTGCACCCATTGATAATCGTTTAAAGTGACTGTACGCCCTGTATTTCCTATGTAACCATCTGGTTTACATGCATTGCTACAAGATGCGAGATATTTATTTTTTATCTCTACACTGTTTGCTTTCATTACTGCATATACTTCAGGCTGTACTTTTAATTGATAAGTCACTGTATATGTTTCTCCGGGATTAACATTAATAGGGCTTTCTTCTTTCCCCATTATTTTAAAGCGCACTGGGTTTCCATCTTTCTCAAAATTCCATTCTTTTTTATAATCTCGATCATTTCCTTTTGCCCAATATATATCCATATTCTCAGTAATATCTTCATTTTTAGAATTCATTACTTTAAAAGAATCTTGAGCATAAGAAATATATGGATGCATATCACCATGAGTTGTATACCCTGAATAATTCAGATAATCCCAAAAGACAAAGTTCTTGAGTGGATAATTACTTGCCTCATTTAAACTGAATCTTAATGTATAATCAATGATATAATTTCCATCCGCATCTTTTTTCGGTGTTGCAGCATCTTTTTGCATTGTATAATCAATCTGCGGTTGAAAGCTACTTTCTGAACCACCTTTTGTATAGATTTTATCATTTGCACCTTTTGTATATAATTGTGCTTTGTTTTTAATGCTTTGATTCTCCCCTATCTTTATGATTCCAGAATCATCCTTTAACTTAACAAAATAAGTCAATGTCCGGATTTCTCCTGCCTTCATCTCAGCTATTTTCCATACAAAGCTACCCGGTTTTGTAATAGCAGTCTCATCTGTAATCCTATCCGGAATCTCTTGTTTTGAATTTGCATCTGCTTCATTTATCAAATAAATCGTTCCTGCTGTCGGATTACTCACACTGCTTGTAATCGTTTCATATGGATTTTGTTGTTTCTCTGCAGATTTAAGGAGTTGTTCATTCTTTTCAATACCAACATAATTTACCAGATTTTTATTTTCTGTAAACTGATCAACTACATATAGATTCTTGATTCCGTCTTCACCTGCAGTAACAGTAACTGTATATTTAATATAATCACCACTTTTATCTCCTTTACTGCACTGCTTGGTTACCGCAACCGTTCCATAATGTTCATTATAATCCATGCCTAAATTGATTGCGATATCACCTTTTGGTGTCTTGACAGTTGTCTGTCCATTTCCTTCTGTTATTGAGTTCAATTTAAGTTCAGCAGATGCAAAGAAGTTTCCACCAATTGTTAAATTTTCATTCAAATCTTTTAAATATTCATCATTATATGCAACAACTACTTTTCCATTTGTATCCACAGTGATTGTTCCGATCACTTTACTATCTTGTGTCATATTTTTTGTAGTTGTCTCTTTAATCTGAAATTCTTTAGGAAGATTATAAACAAATTTTCCATTATGCTCTATTAAAGTTGCTACCGGAATAGATTTAAATACAACTTTGATATTCATGCTCAAATCATCTGGAGTATCTATTATCTGTCCTTTATCAACTTCTACTTCTTTGCCACCCTTTTTATAAGTGAATTTAACAGATGTGATTTGATCAGCATGATTATTTAGCACATACTCCCCTGTCTCCCCAGGCGTTTCTGTTGTTCCTGTTCCACTTGACGGCTCTGGTTCCGCTGGTACTACGGATTCCTCTGGTATTACAGGTTCTTCTGGCGCTTCTGGAGTATTTTTTCCCTCTTCGTTTCCATTTGCATCATTCCCAGAAGCGTCTGGCACAGTTCCTGCATCTTCTCCCGAGTCAGACAAGTCATTATTTATCGACGTACACTCACTTGTATGAACATGCTCTTCCTTACCACAGATCAGTTCTTGACTCTCTGAGTAGCACTCGGCATTATGCGTATGCTCTTCGATATTACATTTTTTACTTTCCAGTGTGATAGCCGGCAGAATCAGTGCATAAACTGTCCAAAAAACTACAACACAAGAAAGACAGAGCATCATCTTTCTCCATCTCTTTATTCTGTTCTTATCTTTTAAAACCTTTTTGAAATATTCCGTTCCCCAATTTCTCTGCATTACTCAGCCTTCTTCCGGTTTCGTATCTGCTGTCTTATTCCTTTTCCGTCCTTCCCTTCGATACCCTCTTTTATTTTTGTTTCCAAGTTTTTATTGCATACTTCCAAATTCTTTCAATGGCCAGATTCGAAATACAATCTTTCCTTCAATCTGATCTTTTGAAACATCACCAATCGCAGCACTTCTTGAATCTACGGATACGTCTCGGTTATCTCCCATAAGAAACCAACGTGATTCCTCTACCTGATGTGGAAGCTCTACATCACAATTTCCCAGTGCTTTCACGTCTAAATAGTCTTCTGTCAGTTCTTTTCCGTCAACCGTCACATTTCCGTCCATGTCAATATCAACCCACTGTCCCGGACCTGCGATCACACGCTTCACAAGAAGTTTATTTCCTTGCCAGAATGCAACCACCTCTCCGGTTTTTAGCTGATTGGTCTTCACCGATACTACGATCTGCCCGGCTTCCAATGTCGGCGACATGGAAGAACCGTAAATCTGCAGAACCGGCATCCACAGGGTAGCCACAAGAACCGAAATTGCCGCAACTACAAGCAGCACTGCGATCGTACCGCGGAGTGTTCTTTGATATACCGCCCGGTGTCTCAGCCT
>ERZ791919.2632-NODE-2632-length-12458-cov-18.585987_pt1 | contig 12458 bp, 3 predicted proteins | sample MGYA00510137_ERZ791919 | MGnify/ENA primary metagenome ERZ791919 (study PRJEB30046, sample SAMN00792059) | human gut metagenome | study: EMG produced TPA metagenomics assembly of the A metagenome-wide association study of gut microbiota in type 2...
TGGCTGCTGGGCTTTGCCGCCGGGGCTATGCTCTATGTGGTGGCCGCCGAGCTGCTGCCCACGCGCGGCGACCCCGGCCCGGGGGCGCTGGCCTTTGTCGCGGGCTTTACCGTAATGATGATCCTGGACGTGGCATTGGGGTAGGGAGGAGGGTTGACAACTGCCAATTCCTGTAATATAATGTCGCTGACAAGTAAATAAACAGTCTGTTGATCCAATGTCGCCGGCGGCCGTACAGCCCACCACGGGCCAGGCGTCGGCATAGAAGGAAAGGGGTAGCCAAACCCCGCACGACCGGTACTGTGAGCGCAAGGATGCACCGAAGCGGCGAGAGCCGCCGGGACGAAAGTCCGCCATTGTGGGTAAGCCCATGAGAAGGTAGGCTGCAAACGAGGTGGGATGGCTGTCCCCCGCGGCGCGAGCCAGGAGAATTGCATTGTGTAGGACGAATTGCAGCGGGCGCGCTCTCCGTGTGCGGGAATCTTGTACCACCATGTAGATGTACCACGCTGACCTCCTGAACGGGAGGTCGGTGTTTTTTGCACCGCCTTTTTCGCGGCCGGCCCTTTTGGGCGGGCGGCGGGGGCGGCGACGTCTTTCCGTGGTGCAGGGGTCGTATCTATTGCGTTCGCTGTCCGGCTTTGCGCCGGGCAGCGTTTCATTTTCGCGGGACAGAGTGCACTCTGTCCCGTTTTTCATGCCCTGCATGAAAAATATTTCCCTTGCCAGGCTGACACGCTGCCATACACAGCGAAGCGGTGCGGAAAACTCGACTGTCAAGCTGAGGCGCCGTGCGCTTTCCATCTGACCGTGAAACTGTGCAGACGAGTCCCCTTTGTCAAGCTGAGGCGGCCATTGGCCGCGTGCTTTTCCATAAGTGGGGCGGGGATGTTGCCGCATCCCCGCCCACCCCCTCACGTCGACAAAAAATTTACATAAAGGAGAAAGAGATATGAGGAAGAGAGTCATAAGCTGGCTGCTGACCGTCGTGATGGTCGTCAGCATGCTGCCCACCTCCGTGTTGGCCGACACGCTGGCCGCGGATCAGGAGCAGCAGATCCAGCAGGAACAGATAGCTCCGGTGGACACGGAGAACACCGTCCCTGCCGGGAATGAGGAGACGCAGGAGCAGCAGGAGCCTGCTGCGGAAACGCCTGCACCCCAGATGACCCGCAGCGGCGGCGTGGCGCCGATGCTGGCTGCGGCAGGCGCGGTGCAGAATATCGGCACCGCGGAGGCGTTTGCGGCGATGAAGCCCGGCGGCAATTATCAATTGACGGCGGACATCACGGTTACCGAGCCGTATGCCTACGACTTTTCCGGCGCCTTTGACGGCAACGGCCACACCGTGACGCTGAATATCACCGCTTCCACGGCCAATGTCGGCCTGTTCAGCAAACTGGCGGGCGGCGCCGTGGTGAAGAATGTGATCACCGCAGGCAGTGTCACGGCAACAGGTAAGAACAATGTGGGTGGTATCGCAGGCGTTGCTGACACTGAATTGGGCGCAATTACAATCTCAAACTGCAAGAATGAGGCAGCTATCGAAGGGAATAAGGTTGTCGGTGGTATTTTGGGAGGTTGCACAGAAGACGATTATGCGTTGACCATATCCGCTTGTGCAAATGAGGGAAATATCAGCGGGACGCGCAATATTGGCGGAATCTGCGGCACTTTGGAGAACGCCCATTTTATCAAAAACTGCTATAATTCCGGCACGGTAACAGGTTCTACTATTGGCGGCATTCTCGGAAGAGGAGCGAGAGGATCTTCATCCACAACAGATACGCCGATTTTAGAGAATTGCTACAATGTGGGCAATATCGTTTACAGCAACACCAACGGAAGCGCAATAGTTGGAACAGGTTACGCTAAAAAGCCGGTTGAGGTCAAGAATTGCTATGCTTTGGAGGGCTCTGCCAAAGCATTTGTAGTTAATGGCGTTAATGCCATTAGCAATTCCGACTTCAAATCCGCCGAGGAGATGAAGTCCGCGGAGTTTGCCGCCACCCTTGGCAGCGCATTCCAGTACAATGTGGGCGGCTATCCTACGCTGAAGGACCCGGAGCCAGTGGTGGAAAAGAACGTCGTGTCTATTTCCGTAAAGTCGGCTAAAACGACGTGCTATACCGGCGATGAACTGGAGCTCAGTGTTACAGTTACCTATGACGATAACAGTAGCGAGGTCATCACCAAGGGTTTCACGGTGGCGGGATTTGACAACACCGCGCCGGGAAAGCAGACGGTGACTGTGACCTACAAGGAAAAAACGGATTCCATTGAGATCGAGGTCATTAAGAAGCCTGAGTTTGATGACTTCTTCGCTGGTATTGTTAACAGTGTTGAGGTGACGAATGATGCCACCTATCCTTATGTGGTGGACATGACCGACAGCGACGGCCTTTGCCTGCGCTCCAGCAATCCGGATCAAGGAAATACAAGCAGTACATCTACGATTACGCTGAAGGCAAAGGCCAATGTGACGCTTAGCTTTAAGTATTGGGGCTGCAATTATGATTCTTCTTACGCAGCTCTTACGATCGTAAAAAACAACAGCTATAATCCAGAGATGCGGTCATGGGGGAGTACTCAGTGGAAGGACTTTACCATTGATCTGAAAAAGGGCGATACGCTGAGACTGAATCTTATAAAGACGTATGTCTCAGGTGATTACTATGTCAAGCTCAAGGATTTCACAGTTTCGTCCCTGTATGAGGTGAAGTTGACAGCGGAGCCTGAAGAGGCTGATGCGGTCGTTGCACTGAAGGACAGCACAGGCGCAGAACTTAAAGGTACGAATGGTGTATACATCGTTTCTGCAGGTGAGTATACCTACACGGTGTCGGCTTATGGGTATGACACTGTTACGGAAACGATCAATGTTGCTGCAGATGTGGCAAAGACGGTGCCGCTGACCAAATCTGCGGCCTATTCCGTGGCGTTTGATATCTCGCGCCCCGCAGGGATCACGGCGGATCCGACAGTGACCGTCAAAACCAACGGTAAGGCGGTATATACCGGTGATGGTACAGGCTGCAGTCTGTCCAATGGCAGCTACGCTTATACAGTTGCCTGCGATGGCTGCGATAATGCCGGCGGTATATTCTCTGTGAATGGCGATAAGATGAATATCACAGTGACGCTGGCAAAAAAGGCGATATTTGAGGATTTCTTTGCCAATTGCCAGGGTATCACCGTCAGCGGTGACAAGGGGAAATTTACCATAGAGGGTGCTGGTAAGGACTCCTATCTCAAGACCACAGAAACGACCACACTGGCTCTCACGGCTACAAAGAATGTGAAGCTGTCGTTCAGCTATATCGCCAATGCGGTAGGGTATGTGGAAGGCGACTGGGAAAATGATGAGCCGGATGAATACTATTATTTCACCATAAAGAAGAACAGTACACAAGTCAAGCGTGCTTACAGCGAAACTTCTTGGAAAGATTTTTCAGTGGAGCTTACGCAGGGTGATGTGCTGACCATTAGTTATGATGGTTATACCAGGGACTATTACGCAGCCCTGAAGAATTTTGCAGCAGTTCCGTTCTATACCCTCACCCTTAAAACTCCCGCCGGTGCAACGGTGGTGCTGAAGGACCGTAGCGGCGCGGAGATCACCGGCAAAAACGGCGCATACACCGTTGCCGCCGGTACCTATGCCTACACCGTCAGCAAGTTCGGCTACGAGACCGAGACGGGGAGCATCACCGTTAATGCCGATGTGAACAAGACCGTCACGCTGAGCGAACTTGCCTCCTGCACCCTGACCTTTGCCGTGACCCCGGCGGAAAACGCTAAGGTGACCGTGACCCACCCCGTGGGCGGCACCATCAAGCCCGAGACCGACGGCGGCTACAAACTCTACCTCGGCGAGACGTATGCCTATACCGTCGCCAAGGCGGGCTATATCCCCGTTCACGGCAGCATCACCGCCGCCGAGGACAAGACGCTCTCCTTCACCTTAACTTACGCGGGTGAGGGCTGGGACGGCACCGCCAAGACCGCACCCACCCAAGACAAAAACGGCGTCTATCAGATCGGCACTGCCGCGGAACTGGCATGGTTTGCCGATGCGGTCAACAAGGGCGGCACGACCATCAGCGGCAAGCTCACCGCCAACATCAACCTCAACGGCAAGACTTGGACGGCCATCGGTACCGACAGTAATAAGTTTGCCGGCACCCTGGACGGCGATAATTACACCGTTAGTGGTTTGGCAGGAACTGGCGGATTAGTCTATTATTTGAGCGCCAATGGAACTGTCAAGAGTTTGTGTGTGGATTGCGCCATTGACGGTACAAGTAATGTCGGAGGTATTGCGGATAAGAGTGAAGGCCGGATTGAAAACTGCCTCGTCAGTGGTTACATCAAAGGCGGCGATGACGTGATCTTTGGTGTTGGCGGTATTGTTGGTCATGGTGTGGCAGGCAATGTCATTAGTGGCTGCGTGAGCACAGCGGATATTCTGTTCAAGTACTCCCGGTATGCGGTGCAAAATGGCGCGGGAGGTATCGTGGGTTATACTTACGGTACCGTAGAGAACTGCTATTTTGCGGGGAACGTCCACACTAACGCAAAGAGTGTTAGCGCTGGCGGATTTGGCGGACTTGTCGGCTGTGCGCGCAGTAATGCTGTTATGAAAGACTGCTACACTGTAGGTGCTGTCACCGGTCCGGAAAGCAGCTTCGGTGCGGTGGTAGGCAAGGTGAACTCCGGCGCCACCATCACCAACTGCGCTTATCTGGACACCGTCGCACCACAGGCCGCGGCGGATGGCACCACCAGCGGTATGACTGCCCGCACCGCGGACTATATGCGCACCCCGGAATTTGCGGCGGAGATGGGGATGCACCTTGACAGCGGCAACAGCAACGGCGGCTTCCCGGTGCTGCCCTGGCAGGGCGGCACCCCCGTGGACAATGCCGACCTCAAGGCCGCTGCCGCCGCCGCCAACGCCTTGGAACTTCGCGGCATGAGCGCCGCCGACGCCGCCAAGAAAGCCAAGGCCGACTGGTACGCCGAGACTGTGCTGAGATTCTATGACCTTACGGACTATAACGATAAGGCCGACCTCTGTGAGAAATACGGCATCGAAGAGCCCGGCGAAGCGGTCACGGACCTGCACGACTACTTCCTGAACGCCCTGCAAAAGCACTTCTATAAGGAACTGGGGCTCGATGCCGAGAATGCAGACCTTCTGAAGGCCGATGCCACCGGCGTCTATCAGCTCCGCGGCCTTACCCCGGTGAGCAGCGACCCGGAGGAGGAAGAGGAGATCGCGCAGACCTATACCGGCTTCCTGACCCTGCCCGCGAGCGTCACCGTTCCCGTGGAGGGCAGTGGAGAGAAGACCGTTTCCCTCGCATGGACGGCGGATAACGCTCTGGTGAACACCGCCACCGGCGCGCTCACCGCGCCTGCGGCGGATAAGGTCACGGTGACCCTCACCGCCACTCTCCAAAGCGGCGCTGCCACGAAGACCAAGACCTTCACGCTGTGCCTCTGGTCCGAGAATGCGGAAAAGGTGCAGACGCTGGAGGATATTGCCGTCGAGTTCACGCGCAAGAATACCGCCGTGCAGCCCCTGCAAGGCGTGGGGCTCTATGATGAAACCAACATCACTCAAGCCTTCCGCCGCCTGCTGGCAGAGCAGGGCTATGCGGATGTGGCGGACAACTCCGAGATCACCTATGTCAACGGTAGCGCCAAGGCCAACGGCTTTGACGGTACCAAGGTACAGTACATTGCCGACAACGGCGACATTATCTACTTCACCGGCGACGGCACCGCCCGCCAGACCGTGCAGTACACGGGGTTGAAGTTCAACATCACCTATGCCGGGGTCACCAAGGAGATCACCCTCCGTGCCACCGTGGGGCGCAGCGCCGACGCGGTGCAGAAACTGCTGGAGAGCGCCGCCGGGTCCCTGAATTGGGAACTCATCCGCGGCGAGAACACCAACGGGGCCACCCAAAGCGAGGTGGCGGGCTGGACGCTCTACACCGTGAACGACCGCATCACCTCCAACCTCACGCTTCCCTCCAGCATTGCGGGGCGCTATGATGTGAAGGTGCAGTGGGGCACCCGGAACACCGAGTGGCTCTACATCACCAACGGCACCAACGGCACCGGCGTGGGCACCGTCAACCGCCCCCTGCAGCCCGCAGACGGCACGGCGCTGCCCGAGAAGGCCGGCAAGTTCCGGCTGATCGCCCGCGTGACCTATGACGCCTTCGATGACTACACGCTGGCGCACATCACCGGCGACAACGGCGTGGAGGTCTATGCCGATGTGCTCTTTGACGCCACCGTTGCGCCCTTCGACAGCAGCGTGACCAGCGAGATGCAAAACGCTCTGGCGGAGAAGTATCAGGGGCTCCTGCGCGACTTTGTGGACAAGACAAAGCCCGTGGACACGACTGCCGTCGGCGACGATATGCAGATGCCCAGACCCGCTCTTCTGGAGAAAGCGGGCATCATGACCGACAGTTATAACCAGAAGGTCACGATGGTGAGCCTCACCCCGGATGTGCTGGACTTCAACGGGTATCACGCCATGGTCTACCGCCCACTGCCCGGTGAGAAGCCGGTGGAGGCGAAGTATGTGGTGACCATCACCACCCGCAGCTCCGGCCTTCTGCTGGCGCGGCAGGAGTTCAGCTTCACCATTCAGCCTTTTACCCAGCCGGAGTTGGATGGCGCTGCCGCCTTTATGACGGAGGCGCGGACCGAGGACGCCTACTGGGACGGTATCAAGAACAAGAATACGGTTAAGACCAAGGTCACCTCTGACCTGTACCCCTTCGCGGAGATCTGCAAAAACGAGGACGGCACGCTGAAATACATCCGCGGCACGGTGAATATGACCTTCGACGGCATCGAGGCCGACGATATCCCCGGCTGGCTCGATACGGAGAAATACCGCTGCTTCCGATCCTCCCGTCCCTCCGTCATCGAGAATGAGCTGCTGCGTGTACACCAGCCGGAGTACAATACGACAGTTACGCTGGACAGCGTCCTGACCTACACCAAGTACGCCCAGTACTGGGAGAAATTCGGCCTGAACGGCACCGAGGAGAGCAAGGAACGCTACAAGGACTTTGCCCAATTCTACAAGCAGCCCATCCAGATCGACCTGACGGTGCCCGGTACCACGGGGCAGAATGACCCCAACGAAAATCAGACCCTCACCGTGAAGGTCAAGGTGGACGGCTACAACAAGAACGGCCATACTTTCCGGGGAATCTCCGACTTTACCTTCACCGGCAAGGCCAACGAGGATCCCACCGCTTGGGACGCTGTGAAGGCGTGCCTTGACAGTGCCAAGTACACCTATACCGGCAGCGGCGCCTACATCAAGAGCATCACCGATGCGGCGGGCCACACCCTCAAGGAGAAGGGCGACGGCAAGTCCTCCGGCTGGATGTTCGGCCTCACCTTACAGGGCGGCACCGAGACGCTGCCCAAGACCACGCTGGACAATACCTATCTCAAAGACGGCGACACCCTGCGCCTGTTCTTTACCGACACCTATATCCCGCTGGATCCGACGGATCCCGCCGTGCCCGGTGCGGAAGTGCCCGGCTTCGATGAGGCGTATGCCGGCGCCAAGGCGTATATCCAAAGTGCGGTGAGCGCCCCGGTCGTCAGCTATCTCTTCGGCGAATGGGCGGTACTGGGACAGGCTCGCGCCAAGGTGCCCCTGTCCGAGGCATATATCGCGGCCTATTATGAGAAGGTCGTGGCCTATGTGCAGAAGAATATGGGCGCGGACGGCGTTCTTGTCGATCCCGAGAGCCGTAACCCCACCGTCACCGACAACGAGCGTATCATTCTGGCCCTTACCGCCATCGGCAAGGACCCCGCCAACGTGGGCGGCGAAAACCTGCTGAAGGCGCTGCAGAACAAGGATATCATGCAGGTCACCGATACCAGTAACACGGATATCAACGGCCTCGTCATGGGTCTGCTGGCGCTCAACAGCCGCAATTACACCTCCGACACCTCCTGGCTGGTGCAGGCTGTTCTTGCACAGCAGAACGAAGACGGCAGCTGGAGAGCCAGCGCCGACACAAAACCCGTCGGCGACGTGGACATGACCGCCATGGCGCTGCAGGCGCTGGCGCCCTACTATAAGGACGGCGGCAATGAAACCGTGAACACGGCCGTGGAGAAAGCCCTCAACTGGCTCTCCGGCAAGTATCGAAGCGGCTACGACTCCTCCGAGAGCTGCGCGCAGGTGGTCATCGCCCTTTCCGCCCTGAATTTGGATGCCAACACGGACGCGCGCTTTACCAAGACCGTGGAGGGGAAGACCCTGAGCGTGCTGGGGAACCTCCTGCAGTACCGCGTGGCGGAGAACGGCGGCTTTAAGCATCAGTTCGCAGACAAGGCCGTCAACGAGATGGCCACGGAGCAGGCGCTTTGCGCCATGGCCGCCTATGCGCGCTTTACCGAGAAGGCCAACGCCCTCTACGATATGACCGACGCCGCCTGCGCCCATCGCTTCGGCGAGTGGAAAGTGACCGTGGCCGCCACCTGCACCAAGGACGGCGTCAGCCGCCGGATCTGCTCCATTTGCGGCGTCGTGGAGGAAAAGCCTGTTCCCGCGACGGGCCACAAGTTCAGCGCGTGGACGGTGACCAAGGCGGCCACCTGCACCGAAAGCGGTATCAGCACCCGTAAGTGCAGCGTTTGCGGCACGGAGGAGACGATGATCGTCCCGTCTCTGGGGCACAGTATGACTGCCACGGCGGGCAAGGCTGCTACCTGCACCGAGGCAGGCAACAGTGCCTATTGGACCTGCTCTCGCTGCCACAAGTTCTTCAGCGATGCGGCGGGCAAGACCGAGATCGCCAAGGACAGCTGGGTCATCGCGGCCCTGGGCCACGATGAGGCCACCCGTGCGGCGGTGGCGGCCACCTGCTACGCCTCCGGCCATGAGGCGGATACCTACTGCAAGCGCTGCGGCATTGTCATCACAGCTGGCGCGACCATTCCCGCCACCGGCAAACACACCTATGTGGACGGCGTCTGCACCACCTGCGGTACCAGGAACCCGGCAGGGGGCATTAAGGGTGACGACCTCAAGGTGGACAGCAAGGACAACACGATCGTCACAGGCGGCGGTCTGACCATCAAGACCGACAAACCTGTTACGGATGAGAAGTTGGCGGAGATCAAGGCGGCTGTCGAGAACGGCTCTATCGTCATTACCGTGAATAACACGCCCATCCTCCAGCTTACAAAGGAGGACAAGGAGTCGGACGGCGGCAAAAAAGCCCTGATGCAGGCTGGTGCAGCTGCCAGCGGCGAGCTCAAGAAGGAGTTGGATAAGCTGGCGGAGAAGCTGGATGCCCTGCGCGGCGACAAATCCCGCAAGAACGCGCAGTTGGAGAAGGTCGTAGACGTGACTGTGGCGCTGGTCAAGACGGAAGGGAACGAGATCAAGACCGTGGCGCAGCTTATCGAGTTGCCCCACAGCGTCACCGTGACCATCCCCATCACCGACGAGCTGTACGCGGCCCTTCAGGGCAAGCACGTCTGCGTGGTGCGCAGCCACACCGACGCCAACGGCAGCGTGACCACTGCCGAGCTGCCTGCCACACTGGGCGGCACCAAGGGCAACTACGTCCTGACCTTCCAGACGGACAAGGCCTCCGCGTTCGCCATCGTCTCCTATGAGACGGTGTCCTCCGGGTACTACTACGGTGGAAACGGCTCGGCCGACAGCGGCAAGAAGGACTCCGCCAACACGGCGGACGACAGTCAGATGGTGCTGTGGCTGGGCAGCGCAGCACTGGCGGCGGCAGCCGTTGTGGTGCTGACCCGGAAGAAGCGCGTTTCCAAGTAACAACAGAACAGCCGACGCAGGGGCGCGAAAGCGCCTCTGCGTATGGCGCTTTTATGAGAAATGAGAGATATGAAGAAAAACCACCGATTTTGGCTGTTGGCGCTGGCGCTGTCCCTGCTGCTGACCTGCGCCGCCTGCGGAAAAAAGATCGTATCGGCCGTCCCCGGCAACATTCCCACGGCAACGCAGGAGCAGACCGCGGACACCAGGAAGAACGACACAGCTGAAACGGGCACCACCAAGGCTGACGGCAAGCAGGACGCGGCAAAGACTAAGGATAAGACCGCGGACGACAAGAAGTCTGACAAGCAGAAGCCGGCTGGTGAAGCCAAAAAGACCGAGGAGGACACCAAAAAGCAGGAGGAAGCCAAGCGCCTGGAGGAGCAGAAGCGGCTGGAAGAAGAGAAGAAACAGCAGGAACAGGAGCAGCCTTCTGCGCCGGACCCGGACCCTGCGCCTGCACCTGACCCTGCGCCGGCGGCATCCGTATCGCTGTACATCTCCTGTGCCACGGTGCTTGATAATATGGACAAGTGCTCCGACGGCGTGAAGGATATCATTCCCGCCGACGGCGTGATCCTGTCCACCACGGTGACCATCACCGAGGGTGAGTCTGTCATGTCCGTACTGAAGCGGGCCTGCGGTGACGCGGGTATCCCGGTGAGCTCCAGCGGCAACTATGTCAGGGGCATCAACGGCCTGTTCGAAAAAAATGTGGGCAGGAGCTCCGGCTGGATGTACTGCGTGGGGGGAACCTTCCCCAGCTATGGCGCGGACAGCTATACGCTCTCCGGCGGCGAGAGTATTCAGTGGCTCTACACCTGTAATATGGGTGCAGACGTGGGCAATACCTACATGGGCTGACAAAAGGGCGGCTTTTGCCGCCCTTTTTCCGCACGCAGGATTGACGTATCCCCTGGCGGCAGGGTATAATCAGAAGGTTAAGACATCATGTATGCAGGAGGTGATCCCATGGACGATACGCTGCGCACTTGCCATCCGGCGGTGAGCTTTGCCTATTTCGCCCTGGTCATCGCCTGCGCGATGCTGCTGATGCACCCGGTGTGCCTGGTTCTGTCGACGCTGGGCGGCGGGTGGTATGTTGCCCGTCTGCTGGGCGGTAAGGGCCTGCGCCGCCACCTGCTGTGGCTGCTGCCTATGGCCCTCCTGGCGGCGGCCCTGAACCCCGCCTTTGTCCACCAGGGCGTCACCATTCTGGCCTACCTGCCCTCCGGCAATCCTTTGACGCTGGAGAGCCTGCTCTACGGTCTGGCCGCCGGCGCCATGCTCAGCGCCGTGGCGCTGTGGTTCGTCTGCGTCACTGATGTCATCACCTCGGACAAGGTGGTGTACCTCTTTGGCCGCGTCATTCCGGCGCTGTCCCTGCTGCTGAGCATGATCCTCCGCTTTGTGCCCCGCTTTGTTCGCCGGCTCCGCGCTGTGGCCCAGGCGCAGCGGCATCTGGGCCGTGATACCCAGACCGGCGCCCCGGCCCGGCGCGTCAGAAGCGCCCTTCGTGTGTTCTCCATCGTTGTTACCTGGAGCCTGGAAAGCGGCCTCATCACCGCCGATAGTATGCGCTGCAGGGGCTATGGCCTGCCGGGGAGGACATCCTTCTCCCTCTACCGCTTTGACCGGCGTGACGGTGCCGTCGCCCTCTGGCTGGCCTTCTGCGGCCTGTATCTGCTGGGCGGCGGTCTGGCCGGCGGCCTGCGCTTTCAGTATTATCCCATGCTGATCAGCGGCCCCGTCACACCGCTGACGGTCAGTTTTTTCGTCGTTTACAGCCTGCTGTGCTTTACGCCGGTGCTGCTGGACACCCTGTCCCGGCGCCGCTATCTCGTCCGGAAAGGAGGGACTCCCCGTGCCTGAACTGCTGCGTTTGGAGCATTTTGGCTTCACCTACCCCCAGCAGCCCCGCCCCGCGCTGGCGGATGTGTCCCTCACGGTCCGTCAGGGCGAGTTCTGGGTCCTCTGCGGCGCCTCCGGCTGCGGCAAGACCACGCTTCTCCGCCAGCTGAAGCCCGCCCTGCGCCCCCACGGTGCGGCCGAGGGCCGTATCCTCTTCGACGGTCAGCCGCTGGATGACCTGCCGCCCCATCGGCAGGCCGCTGATATCGGCTTCGTCCTCCAGTCTCCGGAGGAGCAGACCGTTACCGACAAGGTCTGGCATGAGCTGGCCTTCGGACTGGAGAGCCTTGGCTGCGACACGCCCTCCATCCGTCGCCGCGTGGCGGAGATGGCCTCCTTCTTCGGCATCCAGGACTGGTTCCATAGGAAAGTGGACGAGCTCTCCGGCGGCCAGAAGCAGCTGCTGGCCCTGGCCTCGGTCATGGTGCTCCAGCCCCGTCTGCTGATACTGGACGAGCCCACCAGCCAGCTGGACCCTATTGCCGCCGCCGACTTTTTGCAGACTGTGGGCCGCCTGAACCGCGAACTGGGCATCACCGTCCTCCTGACGGAGCACCGTCTCGAGGAGGCGTTGCCCCTGGCCACCCACGCCGCCGTGCTGGACGGCGGCCATCTCCTCTGTGCCGGCGCGCCGGAGACGGTGTGCCGTTCCCTGCGGGGCCGCGGCCACGATATGTTCCTGGCCATGCCC
>ERZ791919.2634-NODE-2634-length-12454-cov-3.304299_pt1 | contig 12454 bp, 10 predicted proteins | sample MGYA00510137_ERZ791919 | MGnify/ENA primary metagenome ERZ791919 (study PRJEB30046, sample SAMN00792059) | human gut metagenome | study: EMG produced TPA metagenomics assembly of the A metagenome-wide association study of gut microbiota in type 2...
CAGACATAGCAATGTAATGTCCAACCAGTTCATGTTTACAATGTCTTCTTGATTTCCGTTTCTTCGTATGCCTCGATGATATCACCAACCTGAATATCATTGTAGTTGACAATGTTCAAACCACAATCCAAACCGGCAACCACTTCCTTCACATCATCCTTGAAACGTTTCAAAGATTCCAACTCTCCGGAATGAACCACGATACCGTCACGGATCACGCGCACCTTGTTCGAACGCTTGATCTTACCTTCACGTACCATACACCCGGCAATCGTACCCACTTTCGTGATCTTGAAGACCTGAAGCACTTCCACGTTCGCAGTGATCTCTTCCTTGATTTCCGGTGAAAGCATACCTTCCATAGCGCTCTTCACTTCTTCGATCGCATCATAGATAATCGAGTACAGACGGATTTCAACTCCCTCTTTCTCTGCCAGGCGGCGTGCAGGCAATGCCGGGCGCACCTGGAATCCGATAATAATCGCATCAGAAGCGGCAGCCAGTACGACATCCGATTCGGAGATCTGACCGACAGCCTTGTGGATCACGTTCACCTGGATTTCCTCTGTAGACAGACGGATCAGGGAGTCTGACAACGCTTCTACGGAACCGTCCACGTCACCCTTCACAATCACGTTCAGTTCTTGGAAGTTTCCGACTGCGATACGGCGACCGATATCATCCAGCGTAAGCATCTTCTGCGTACGTAGGCCCAACTCACGCTGCAACTGTTCGCGACGGTTGGCAATTTCGCGGGCTTCCTGGTCTGTTTCCAGTACGTTGAACGTATCGCCAGCCTGCGGAGCACCGTTCAGACCGAGGATCAGAGCCGGTTCGGAAGGACCAGCCTTTTCGATACGCTGGTTACGTTCGTTGAACATCGCTTTTACGCGACCGAAATGGGTTCCGGCCAGTACGATGTCACCGACCTTCAGTGTTCCGTTTTCAACCAACACGGTAGAAACATATCCACGTCCTTTGTCAAGTGAAGATTCGATGATGGAACCAACAGCACGTCTCTTCGGATTAGCCTTCAAGTCGAGCAAATCGGCTTCCAACAATACTTTTTCCAACAAGTCCTCCACACCGATACCTTTCTTGGCTGAAATTTCCTGGCTCTGGTACTTACCTCCCCAGTCTTCAACCAAATAATTCATGTTAGCCAGTTCCTCCTTGATCTTGTCAGGATTGGCATGAGGCTTGTCGATCTTATTGATAGCAAATACGATAGGTACACCAGCAGCCGGAGCATGGTTGATCGCTTCGACTGTCTGTGGCATGACATTATCGTCGGCAGCCACAATGATAATCGCGATATCCGTCACCTTGGCACCACGGGCACGCATGGCGGTAAAAGCCTCATGGCCCGGCGTATCCAGGAACGTGATACGACGCCCGCTCTGCAACTTCACGTTGTAAGCACCGATGTGCTGCGTGATACCTCCTGCCTCACCGGCAATTACGTTTGCATTACGGATGTTATCCAGCAAAGAGGTCTTACCATGGTCAACGTGTCCCATCACAGTCACGATAGGAGGACGCGCCACCCAGTCTTCTTCGTTGTCGTCTTCTTCGTCGGCCTTGATGGCTTCCACCACTTCGGCACTTACATATTCGGTCTGGAAACCGAATTCTTCAGCTACGATATTAATTGTTTCCGCATCCAGACGCTGGTTAATGGAAACCATGATACCGATACTCATACAAGTACCGATAACCTGCGTCACAGGAACGTCCATCATGTTGGCAAGGTCATTGGCAGTCACAAACTCCGTCAGCTTCAACACCTTGCTTTCCATTTCTTCCTGTTCCATCAGTTCGTGTTCACGCTTCTGGATGGCATCGCGTTTGTCGCGACGGTACTTGGCACCTTTATTATTCTTATTTCCCTTGTTGGTCAGACGGGCCAAGGTTTCCTTTACCTGCTTCTGTACATCTTCCTCGCTGATTTCCGCCTTCACCGGCTTGCGTAGGCGCGGCTTGCGATCATCGTTCGGACGTGACGGGCGTGCATTAGTTCCCGGCGTATTGTTCACATCTACGCGGTCTTTCTTGATACGGTTACGTTTTTTCTTTGCATCCGTACCGCCTTCTCCCGGTTTGACAGGAGCACCTGGTCTTGCCGTTCCGTCTTTCGGTCCTTTATTGAAAAGCCCGTTACCCGACTGTTGCCCCGCTTTGTTACCGGCGAACTTCTCGCGCTTGTCTTCCCGCTCTTTCTTGCGTTCCTCCTTCGTCTTTTTCTTCGGACGGGTAGACTGATTCAACGCGTTCAGATCTATCTTCCCTGTCACCTTGATTTTCGACTCGAACTTCGGAGTATTCAACCGGAATAATCCCTCGTCAGAATCGTTGCCGGCAGATGCCGCCGGTTCTGCAGTCGTCGCAGTCGTTGACTCTACATTTGCAGTTTTCGGCTCCTGTACAGGCTCCGGTTTCATCACTTCTGCTGGTTCCTTTTCCACTACTATAACTTTTTCTTCTTTTATCTCCTCTGGCTGCTGTTTCATTTCCGGGATTTTCACTTCAGGCATTTCCACCTCAGGTGCCTTTACTTCGGGGGTTTTCACCTCCTCAACCGGAGCATCAGCAGTTTTTGCAGCAGTGGCCGCCTCCACAGGCTTCTCCACTTTCTTTTCCACAGGAACGGAAACAGGCTGATGCTGCACCTCCTGCACTTTTTTATGCGGTCTGTCCAGATCGATCCGACCCTTCGTCACAATTTTAGGTCTGAATTCTTCCGGTATTACAGTCTTTATTTCCGAACTCTTTTCTTCTTTCACAGAAGAAGCTTCCCTGTGAGAGCGTTCGGGCACGACCCGTTCACGCTCACGTCCGCCGTTCGGTAAATCTTTTCCAAACTCTTTTACGAGCAAAGCATACTGTTCATCACCGATTCGCGTGTTGGGATTGTTATCCTCAACCTCGAACCCTTTCTTGCGTAGAAACTCAACAACCGTGTTGATTCCTACATTTAATTTTCTCTGTACTTGTATTAATTTTATGGGCATATCAAACTTTGTCGTAATACTTATTCTTGAGGTTCTCCCTCTTCTTCTTCAAATTCGGCAGATAAGATAGCAAGTACCTCGTCAACAGTCTGTTCTTCGAGGTCGGCACGTTCTACAATCTCTTCGCGGTTCATAGCCAATACGCTCTTCGCCGTGTAGCACCCGATATTCTTCAGTGCTTCGATTACCCAGCTGTCAATTTCGTCCGAGAATTCATCCAAATAGATATCCTCTTCATCTGCACCTTCCACATCGCGGAAGACATCGATGGCGTATTCGGTCAGCATACAGGCAAGCTTGATATTCAAACCACCTTTACCGATAGCCAATGAAACTTCTTCAGGACGAAGATAAACCTCTGCCTTATGTTCTTCTTCGTTCACTCGTATAGAGGAAATTTTTGCCGGGCTTAATGCACGCTGGATAAACAGCGATATATTGGATGTATAATTAATAACATCGATGTTCTCGTTTCTCAGCTCGCGAACGATACGATGGATACGGGAACCTTTCATTCCGACGCAAGCGCCGACCGGGTCGATACGGTCATCGTACGACTCAACGGCCACTTTTGCTCTCTCTCCCGGAATACGGGCAATCGCCTTGATGGTGATCAGACCATCGTTGATTTCCGGAACTTCAAGTTCGAACAAACGCTGCAGGAACAATTTGTCTGTACGGGAAAGGATGATCTTCGGATTGTTGTTATAGTTATCCACCCGCTGTACGATAGCACGCACGGTTTCACCTTTACGGTAAAAATCAGTCGGGATCTGTTCTGTTTTCGGGAGCAGCAACTCATTACCCTCGTCATCCAACAACAGGATCTCCTTCTTCCATACCTGGTAAACATCGGCTGCGATGATATTGCCGATTTTATCCTTATACTTAGCAAACAAACTGTCTTTCTGCAATTCAAGTATTTTTGAAGCCAACGTCTGGCGCAGGTTCAGGATGGCACGACGTCCGAAATCGGCAAAATGCACTTCATCAGTCACCTCTTCGCCCACTTCACAGTCGGCATCGATCTTACGGGCCTCGGTCAGTGTCAGCTGAAGATTCTCGTCCTCCAGTTCGTCATCGGCGACAACCGTACGGTTTCTCCAGATTTCGAAGTCACCTTTTTCCGGGTTGATAATTACATCGTAATTTTCATCCGTACCGAACATTTTAGCGATCACGTTGCGGAATGAGTCTTCCAACACGCTGATCATCGTATCTTTATCTATATTTTTCAACTCCTTGAACTCAGCAAGTGTGTCAATCATACTGATTGTTTCCTCTTTCTTGGCCATAATCTTTTTACTTGAATCTTATTAGGTATTTTGTATATTTTATTTCATCGAATGTATATGACTGGTCTTCCCGGACAGTCACTTTACGCTTGGCTCCTTCGGGCTTCACTTGTTTTTCAACAGTGACCACCACCCCGTTTTCGTCGGCCGATTTCAATACGCCGGTCAACTTCGTACCGCTTTTAAGCAGCATTTCCACTTCGTTACCTATATTTTTCACATACTGGCGAAGCACTTTAAACGGAGATGTTATCCCTGCGGAACCGACTTCCAGTTCGAAGTCTTCCACATCACGGTCCAGGTGACCTTCCACATAGCGGCTCAACTCAGCGCAATCGTCGATACAAACACCCTCATCATTATCTATTTCTATGATAATCAGGTTACCTGGTTTTATTACTACATCCACTAAATAATTGCCGGAAGAAGCTAATTTCTCTTCTACCAACTGACTTATCACGTCCTTTTCAATCATATACATACAGTTAAGAACAAAAGAAGGGGACTGCCCGCCCCCTCCTCATCTTCGCTTAATCGTCTGCAAATATACAAATAATCAGTGAGTTTTCAAATAAATATATATTTTTTCTGCATGTTAAGAGATTTATCGCGTACATTTATACTTAATATGTCAAAAGTAAGCATATATCAGAACATTTGGTCATTACCCGTTTTTTTCGTTCCTTTGCCCTCGAATATAAGGGGTGCTTGCCGGAATGACGCCCAAAAACAGGAAGGCTGGCTGAGATTATACCCATTGAACCTGTACGGGTAATGCCGACGAAGGGAAAAAAGTGTATCTTCAGTAAAAACAGTCCACCTCTGCTATTCCTTTTAAAATTCAGGTTATCAAAAAGAAAAAGGATGAAAAGTGTTCTTATTATTGCCTCAACATTAATGGCATTGTCGGCGGAAGGCAAAACGACCGGACCGGCCGATTCTCTGAAAATCTCAAAAGACATCTCGCTGGACGAAGTGGTCGTCACCGCAACCAAAGTAGCCAAAGGGACACCGGTTGCCTACAGCGAACTGACAAAGGACGAGCTGAATCGTCGGAACGACGGACAAGGCATCCCCTTCCTGATCCTCCAATCGCCGTCCGTAATCATGACGTCAGATGCAGGGACAGGTATCGGCTATTCCGGTTTCCGCATCCGGGGGACGGATGCCAACCGTATCAACATCACAGTCAATGGAGTACCGGTAAACGACTCCGAGTCACACACGGTCTTCTGGGTGAACATGCCAGACTTTGCCTCTTCGGTCGATAATATCCAGATACAACGCGGAGCCGGGACCTCGACCAACGGGGCAGCCGCCTTCGGAGCAACCGTCGCCATGCAGACGCAGAAATCGGAGTTGAAACCTTATGCCGAATATTCGGTCTCGGCCGGATCGTTCGGGACAGTCAAGAACACTGTCAAGCTCGGAACCGGGCTTCTACAGGACCATTTCGTTTTCGATGCCCGCTATTCCAATATCCAGAGCGACGGATACATCGACCGAGCCAAGGCCAACATGCACTCTTACTTTGCTTCGGCGGCTTACTACGGAAACAACACGCTGATTCGCTTCCAGACTTTCGGCAGCATCGAGAAGACCTACCAGGCATGGACCGGCGTCCCTTCCTATCTGCTAGATTCAGACCGCACCTACAACCCTTGCGGGGAATATAAAGAAGACGGGGTCACCAAATATTACAAGAACCAAACAGACAATTACCGGCAGCAGAACTACCACCTGACAGCCAGCCAGCGCCTGAGCGATCTGTGGAACATGAACCTGACACTCCATTACACACATGGGGCAGGCTATTATGAAGATTATAAAGGAGGAGCCAAAGTCAAGGACTACAAACTGCCCCCATATATCGACAGCCAGGGAGACACCATCGCCAAGACGGACCTCGTCCGCCGCAAGTGGCTGGAAAACGACTTCTACGGAGCGATCTACAGCGCCAACTATCGGGGAGAGCGTTTGCAATTCTCAGCCGGAGCCGCCATCAACCGTTACGACGGCGACCACTTCGGGCGTGTCATGTGGGCGAAACAATCGAACAACCTTCCCGAACCGGACTACGAATATTACCGTAACACGGGTGACAAACTGGATTATAATATGTATGCCAAGGCCAATTACCAGCTCCATCCCAACCTGAACGGTTATCTGGACATGCAGTACCGGGGCATCCACTACACGATCGAAGGCAGCGACGACAAAGCCGGCGACCACGTGAATGTCGACAAGCACTGGAACTTCTTCAACCCCAAGGCGGGCATTAACTTCCAGAAGGGAGGCCACAACGCGTTCGTCTCGTTCTCGGTAGCCAACCGCGAACCAAACCGGGACAACTTCACCGAGGCCGGCCGGGACGAACGCCCGCAGCACGAGACGCTCTACGACTATGAAGCGGGTTACGGTTTCGGAAACTCCCGTTTCCATGTCGGCGCCAATCTTTACTTCATGGATTACAGCAACCAGCTGATCCTGACCGGCAAGATCAGCGAAATCGGCGAAGCCCTCACTTCCAATATCAAAGACAGCTACCGGATGGGAATAGAACTCACGGGAGGCGTGGAAATCGCCCGCTGGCTGGACTGGAGCGGAAACCTGACACTCAGCCGGAACAAGATCAAGAACTTCATCGAAAGCATCGAGGTTTACGATGCCGACTGGAACTTCCTACGCGAGGACCACAACGACTTAGGGACAACCGACATCGCCTTTTCGCCAGACATCATCGCCAACAGCATGTTCAATTTCAGCTGGAAACAATTCAGCGCAAGTTTCAACTCCCAGTTTGTCGGCCGCCAGTATATCGACAACACCTCTTGCAAAGACCGTTCCATCGATCCCTATTTCGTCAGCAACCTGCGTGTCGGCTACGTTTTCAAACCGAAGTTTATGAAGGAGATCGCCCTCGATGTCACGATCAACAATTTGTTCAACGAGCAATACGAAACCAATGCATGGGTATACTCGGCAATGGTCGACGGCGAACGTTACAAAGAAGACGGCTATTTCACCCAGGCGGGAACAAACGCAATGGCACGGGTAACATTCAAATTCTAAATGATGGAACAATTACTGGAATATTTCGGAGTACTGACCGGCCTGCTTTATCTCTTTCTGGAGATAAGGCAGCATCGTGCCATGTGGGTTGTCGGCTTCCTGACTTCCCTTGTCTATGTTTTTGTCTTTTTCTTTTCAAAGATATATGCGGATATGGGATTGAACATCTATTATGTAGCCATCAGCATATACGGTTTCTGGCAATGGACACGCAGCAAGGGCAGGCAAGAACAAACAGCGGAAGACATAGAGACAGCTCCTCAGGAGGTAATCCTCTACCGCAATATGACACTCCGTCTTTTTGCCGGGATCAGCTTTTCCATCGTCGCCCTGTTTGCGTTACTCTATTATGTCCTGCATTATTTCACCGATTCGCCGATACCGGCAGGCGATGCTTTTACCACCGCCGTCGGAATCGTCGCCACTTGGATGCTGGCACGCCGGATCGTCGAGCACTGGATCTTCTGGATCGTCGTCAACTGCGTGTCCGTCTATCTTTATTACCTGCGTGGGCTCTATCCCACAATGTTTCTCTATATTTGCTACGCCATACTGGCGGCAGCCGGATTATACACTTGGAAAAAGAAAGGAATAAGAACAAATGATAGCACCTTATAATTGCGTAGTCGTGGCAAACGGCCGTTTTCCGCAAACAGCTTTACCGCTTCATCTTCTGCATCAAGCCTCCGTCGTCATCGCTTGTGACGGAGCCGTCGAGGCGTTGGATAAAGCAGGCATCACTCCGACAGCGATTGTCGGAGACCTCGACAGTATCCCATCCCGTTTTCGTGAACAGTATGCCGACCGCATCCATATCGTAGAGGACCAGGAAATAAACGACCTGACAAAATCCGTCCGCTTCGCCCACCGGTCCGGGCAGCAGGAAGTTCTGATATTAGGAGCTACCGGGCTGCGCGAAGACCATACGTTAGGCAATATCTCGTTGCTGATGGACTACGCCCCGCTGTTCCAACGGATAGAGATGCTTTCAGACTATGGGATCTTCACTCCTATCCTTCAAACGACAACACTGGAAAGTAAACCCGGAACCCAAGTGTCCCTTTTCTCGCTCGCCCCTTCCGGCACGATTTCCACCACCGGGCTGCGCTGGCCCATCCGCAACCGCCGGCTGACAGCCTGGTGGCAAGGCACGTTAAACGAGGCAACCGGTAACAACTTCACCGTCACCCTCTCTGCGGATGCCCGGATCATAGTTTACCGCACCCTCCAAATAATGTAGTTCAATTTTGGCAGATGTAAATCATCATTTGTATGTTTCAAATATTCTTATAATAAAAAGTCCCGAAGGGGATCTTTCGATCAGCCTTCGGGACAAAATACACCCTCAATTTTACAACTTAGTATTTATTCAAGCCTCACGGCTGTTTAATAAAAATGCTATTCAACAACCTGTCACGCAGGCAGCTTATTCAATTGAGAAGCTTTCCATTCGGGAAAACCATCAATATCGTCATACATGTGGAACTGCAACTTGTCATCCGCCACCCTCTTCAACTCCATTTTAGGAGCCAGTGGCAAACACATGTCATCCACTGCAAACAGTGCTTTCAACAAAACCACATCGTACCCCTCGCGGATTACTTCTTTCTGTAGTATCACCGGCACATTCAATTTGGCCAGATAATAAGCAGAACGTTCATACGCGCACCATGAATCGCCTTCGAGATATAAGTAGACACCATGCAGGTTGTCTATCTCGTTCATCAGAACCTTTTCGACATCCACTATACGTTCCATAATCTTAATAATTTAAATTCTCAATCTCCTATATGCAAACTCCATATTACAAAGATATGGGTTAATGCCGCAAAGGTTGCACTGTAAAAGTCTCAATCTTACTACTCAAAGCTATCAAAGAGCTGATTATCGGCCTCTTTCTTACGCAACTCGTCCAAATTGGCCGCTGCTTCCTTCACACCGGCAGCTTTTGCCTGTTCCAGCAGTTTTCCTGCCTCGTCCAGATTCCCATCCAGCAGGTTCAGGACACCACGCGCATGGATGGCTTCGGGGCTATTGCCGGCCTTAGCCAGATAAGTACGGGCCGCATCCAAATCGTTCTTCGACAATGCGATATTGGCGGCGTTCAGATTGGCGACAGGATCGTCGCTGTACATGCGGACCGCAATCTCGAACACTTCATTATATTCCTTGCTTCCGATCTCGTAGCTGTTGGCCACCGCGAACATTTCGCTCAAACTCAACTGCTGCGGACGCGTCTTGATAATCTCGCGTCCTTCTTCGACCGTAAAGAAACGCACCTGGTAAGCGACACGGTAATCGGAACGGCGCAACGAAGGATAGATATTCTTCAATACATAACGGTAAGGAGCCCCTCCGTCCAAAGCAGCCAGCCTGGCGTCTTTCTTGTCCGGCTCGTCATTGCTGTTGATGATAGCCAGCACAGCCTCACGCGAAGGAACGCTCCGGTCAGCTTCGACTTTCGCTTTCAGGCCTTCCCAATCTTCTGAACCGTTATCTAACGTGAACAGCTCCGGTTTGAAGTCGTGTTTCTTCCGTATATATTCGGCAAGCGCTTTCACACGATTGCCGGCCAGGACCGTATTGGACTTGTAGCTGCCTTCGGGCGACGCAAAACCTTTCAGGATAATGCCTTCAAGCGTGATGTTCTTATCGTTTACGACCGTACTGACCGTATTGTCGATCTTCGCCAGTTCCAGCGCATTGTTACGGAAATCCGGCAGGATCGCATATTTTCCCACCTGGAAGTCCAGATAAGCAGTCCCCACCTCGGCACGATGTTTTACCGTTTCCGCTTCCGGAGAGATATAAGCCAGGGTAGGCTGCACCTCATACCGCTTGTCGGGACGGGTCAGGACCTTGTCGGCCATCACGAGCAGAGCACCCTGTTCCTCTTTTCCACAACCGCACATGTTCGGGATCAGCACGAAGCGAGCGTCTTTCATCCACGGCTCAAACGGGATTACCGTCTTATAGTTGATGACGCTTTCGCTCTTTCCGGCCTGCACGACCAAAAAGCGGGGTTCATCCTGCAAGTTGTTCAAAGCGATCTCGCGGTCATACACTTTCTGACTGATCCGTCCGTTCAGCAGGATGGAAGGCAGCCCTTCCTTCTGCGAAGCCGATTCCAAGACCGGTGTCAGGGAGAGGTTATCGCGAGATTTGATCCGGCTACCGTCGACCGTGATCACGGCGTCGATCACCAATTCGTTCCCTTTTTGTTTCAGTTCGTTACAAACCACTTTTACCGGGGCCTGAGCCAGGATAGCCGGCGAAACGACAGCCAGCAAAGCTGCTGCCATATATATTTTCATTGTTTTCTTCATCGCTCCGATTATTTAATAAAGTAAATAATAGAAAGAGCAGCCTTCGTCACTCCGAAATAGTCTTTCGTTTCGCTCTTCTGAACCGTACCGCACGATGCGCACGGATATTTATCATAGTCCAGATGCGCCCATCCGACACCGATCACAGCCTCCATGCTCCAACGGTTGCTCAGCAGCCATTGGTAACCATAGGACAAGCCGGCTCCGTAGAGGTTGCCCTGATAACGATAATTCTCCATATTTTTACTCAGGAATTTGATCCCGCCGACATTATAATCGGCATAATGGGCATGCACTCCGAGAAAATGGCCGTTAAACTTCTCACATAACCAATAACGCGCTTCCGGCTGAACCATCCAATGTTTCCAACGCATGTCGTCGCCAAACTTCCATCCGTTGTAGTTACCGGACAAGTCCAGTGTCCACTTCTTGCTCAATCCCATTTCAACACCGAGGTTGATCGTTGCAGTCACGTCGTACAGCAAGTTTGACTTTACCGCAAACTTCTGCCCATAAACATTCGTCATGCCGGCTAGAAGCAAAAAGAGGAAAAGTACTTTTTTCATACACTTCATTTTTAATTATCTTTCGTTTTTCTATCCCATGTTAAACAGCAAAGGGGATAATACAGTTTATCCCGACACAAAAATAGAATAAGTCTTTACCACGCGCGGTAGGTGCTCGTTTCAAGTTTCACGGGCAAAGCTACCAAGAACGGACCGCGTGATATAAATACCGACGAAAAAAGGACAAGACGATAGAAATACCGATTAACACACGGAAATATTATCATATCGATTCATTTCTCCGACTCCCTCTCGAAACGCGCCCATTTGAGTTTTTTATTGACGACCTCCGAAGTGCGGACATGCATGCCCTTTACGAAAATGGATTCGGCTCGGATTTCGTTGATGCGGTCTACACGACGGTATTTGGCGGAGATACCGAAAGTGCAAAAATCGTTCAGGCAGACATCGTAACCATCTTTCAACCGATCTATAATATAGTCTTCCATCAGCATCCACGAACGTGCCAGTTCCGAACGGAGGGAAGACGAACCGTGCGATATTTCTTCAAACATCCGCTCTTTGTTTATTGTGCCACGGCTGACTACTTTGGGATAAAAACCCGTTACTTTCTCGCTGTCCTCATTCAGGTTATCATAAATGGGGACAAATCTGTATTGTATACTCATACTATATTATTTTTATAAATGATTATCATGCTACACATCGACACCTTTCAACCCAACCACCTGATTATTTATCTATTATCAGGTGTCGATGTTGGTGTCGATACAGATGTCGATGTACTCACCCGACCGGCACATCGGCACCCGGTTCTTCTGTTTCCGGTATGACATAATAGTATTTCCGGTCTTTTTTCATCTTCTTCCGTACATTATATTTTTGCATTAATTGTCCGAACAACCTCAGCTTTGTTTCCGTAAGGTCTATTTTGCTCTGTTTGCTGATTGTCATCAATATTTCGGGTGCTGACAACGGCTCACAAACCTCCTCTTCCTCCGGAATACGGAAATAATGGAGGAACAACTCTTCCAGCAAAGGCCGCTTTTCGAACATCCGGTTATTCCGGTTCAAAAGCACCTCCTCTTCCGGGGTAAACCAATAGCGTTCACCTTCCCTCAAGGCACTGACCGCCTGGGCGTAGAGTTGAGGATAATCGATGGGTTCTATCCGGATCATCCCCTTCACCTCCACCCCGATAAAACGGCGGCTGCCGGTGGTAT
>ERZ791919.2642-NODE-2642-length-12400-cov-14.047874_pt1 | contig 12400 bp, 8 predicted proteins | sample MGYA00510137_ERZ791919 | MGnify/ENA primary metagenome ERZ791919 (study PRJEB30046, sample SAMN00792059) | human gut metagenome | study: EMG produced TPA metagenomics assembly of the A metagenome-wide association study of gut microbiota in type 2...
GGTGGAGATGGGCTTCTCTCCGCTGCTGATCGCGGAGCGGCTCGGACATGAAAAGGTACAGACAACGATGGACACGTACAGTCACCTGTACCCCAACAAGCAGGTGGAGGTAGCCAGACAGCTTGACGGCATTATGCCGTGAGCCTCTGGCTACAAAAATCGCTGCAAATGTAGCCAATTTGTAGCCGCTAAAAAAGAAAAATCCTGAAAAACGCTGTATTACCAACGCTTTTCAGGATTCAGAAAACACTAAATATTTATTCCCACTCCACGGTGGCGGGGGGCTTGGAGGTGATGTCGTAGCAGATGCGGTTAATATGCTTGACCTCGCCCACGATGCGGCCGGAGACCTTGTCCAGCAGTTCATAGGGCAGGCGCGACCATGTAGCGGTCATAAAGTCCTGCGACTGCACCGCCCGCAGCGCCAGCGTATAGTCGTAGGTGCGCTCATCGCCCATAACGCCCACGCTGCGCAGGTCGGTGAGCACGGCGAAGAACTGACTGGTGGTGCGGTCAAGGCCCGCCAGCTTCATCTCCTCCCGGAAGATGGCGTCGGCATCCCGCAGGATGGACAGCTTTTCCTCGGTGATCTCGCCGATGACGCGGATGGCAAGGCCGGGGCCGGGGAAGGGCTGACGCCATACCAGCTCATCGGGCAGGCCCAGCTCGGTGCCCAGCTGGCGCACCTCGTCCTTGAACAGGCGGCGCAGCGGCTCCACGATCTCCTTGAAGTCCACGCAGTCAGGCAGACCGCCCACGTTGTGGTGGCTCTTGATGACAGCGGACTCGCCGCCCAGACCGGATTCCACCACGTCGGGGTAGATGGTGCCCTGGGCCAGGAAGTCCACGGCGCCGATCTTTTTGGCCTCCTCCTCAAAGACGCGGATGAACTCCTCGCCGATGATCTTGCGCTTGCGCTCGGGGTCGGTAACGCCGGCCAGCTTTCCGAGGAAGCGAGGCCCGGCGTTGACGCGGCGGACATCCACATGGAACTGATGCTTCATGACCTGCTCCACCTGATCGCCCTCGTCCTTGCGCAGCAGGCCGTGATCCACGAAGATGCAGGTCAGCTGGTTGCCCACGGCCCGCTGGAGCAGGGCGGCGGCCACGGAGCTGTCCACACCGCCGGAGAGAGCCAGCAGCACGCGGCCGCTGCCGATCTGACGGCGGCACTCGGCCACGGCGTCCTCCAGATAGGATGCCATGGACCACTCGGGACGGAAGCCGCAGATGCGGTACAGGAAGTTCTGCAGGATCTCCTTGCCGTACTGGGTGTGCAGCACCTCGGGGTGGAACTGTACACCGTACAGGTTCTTTTCAGCGCAGCAGACGGCGGCATGCAGGCAGCCGTCGGTATGGGCGATGGCCGCGAAGCCGGGGGCCAGCTGCTCCACCTCTACGCCGTGACTCATCCAGCACACGGATGTCTCAGGTACGCCCTCGAACAGAGGGGAGGCGTCATGGGTCAGCTGGATCTTGCCGTACTCCCGGGTCTCCGCCTTCCGGCACTGACCACCCAGCAGGTGCATCATCAGCTGCTGGCCGTAGCAGATGCCCAGCACGGGGACGCCCAGTTCAAACAGGGCCTTGTCCACCATGGGAGCATTGGGCTCGAATACGGTGGCGGGGCCGCCGGTGAAGATCAGCGCGTCGGGAGCGAAAGCGCGCACCTCGTCCATGGAGATGCGGTAGGACTTGATCTCGCAGTAGACGCCGCACTCGCGGACGCGGCGAGCTACCAGCAGGTTATACTGGCCCCCGAAATCCAGCACAAGGACTTTCTTCATGTCAGGTACCCTCCCGGAAGCGGATGTGGTGCTCATCGGCCTCGTCGATAATGGCCAGAGAGTGGATGGGGTAGCCCTCCCGGCGGAGACTGTCGCCGCCGTCCTGGAAGCCCTTCTCCACGGCGACACCGATGCCCGCCAGCGTGGCGCCGGCCTTGTTCACGATGTCGATGAGGCCGCGCATGGCGTAGCCCTTGGCCATGAAGTCGTCGATGATGAGTACCCGGTCACTGGAATGGATCCAGTCCTGCGACACCAGCAGCGTCACTTTCTTTTTATAGGTATAGGAAAAAATATCGCTCTGGTACAGGCCGCCCTCGATATTGTCGCTCTTGGCCTTCTTGGCGAAGACCATGGGGACACCATATCTCTCGGCGCAGATCGTGGCCAGAGCGATACCGCTGGCCTCGGCGGTCAGCACCATCGTGATATTCTTTACATCAAAATACTTGGCAAATTCGTCCGCAATAGCGCCCATCAGAGCCGTGTCCACCCGGTGATTGAGAAAACCGTCCACCTTGATGATGTTCCCGGGGAGAACACGCCCCTCCCGCTGGATGCGATCCTTCAGCTGCTGCATGATCACCACTTCCTCTCAAAAAGTATCAGTACTATACTGCCCGATTTTTCGGGGAAAAGCAACAGGGAAAAATGCAGAATATCCCGGTGCTTTTTGCCCATTTTTGTGGGTTTTACCGGAGGAAAAGCCGGGCTTATTTCTTCGATAAGCTCTGCTTGACGAAAGCGGCGAAGCGCTCCGCCGCGGCGGTCTGGGGTACGTCCCGCAGCATGCACATATCCACGGAGCGGGGCGGGATCTGGAACGAGGTCTTGAGCTGGCGCAGACGGCCGCTCTCCAGATCGCGCGTGACGAACTCCTCCGTGACGCCGGCTACGCCGAAGCCAATGGCCGCCAGATCCACCAGCAGGCTGCGGGCGCCCAGCTCGATCTCCGGGTTCAGCTTCAGGCCGTTCTGGAGGAAGAAGCGCTCCAGATACAGGCGGCTGGAGGCCTTGCGCTCCAGCAGGATCAGGGGGAAGGCGGACATCTCCTCCAGCGAGTAGACGTGGTCGAAGTCGCAGGGATACCCGGCGCCGGCCACGAAGATGGAATGGGTGGGGAAGCAGGGATACGTCTCCAGCGAGGTCAGATCGGTGGGGGTGCTGGCAAAGGCAATGTCCACCTTGCCGGAGCGCAGCAGGCCCAGCACCTTGTGGCTGCGGCCGGAGATAATCTGGATATGGATGGCAGGATGCTCCCGGTGGAAGCTGTCCAGATAGGGCAGCAGAAACTGGCTGGTAACGGTGTCGCTGGCGCCGATAATGAGCTGGCCCATCTGCAGCTCGCGGGTCTGGGACAGCTTGGCCTCGCCCGTCTCCAGCAGGCCCATGGCGCTGCGGACGTACTCGTAGAGCATCCGGCCCTCCGCTGTCAGCGTCACGCCCCGGGAGTTCCGGGAGAACAGACGGGTCTGCAGGTCGTTTTCCAGCTGCTTGATGGACTGGCTTACCGCCGACTGGGAGATATACAGCGCCTGCGCCGCAGCGGTGATGTTGCCCACCTCGGCCACTTCCTTGAACACTCGATACGATTCCAGCTTGACAGACATACCACGGCCTCCTATTAGAAAAACATGATACAATGCAATGTGCTATCTGCTATGATTATACCAAGAAACAGGGAGAATGCAAGGGCAAATTTACGTTGCCGCCCGCGGTTTGGCGCTTGCATAAGCGGTATGGATGTGGTAAAATAAAACGGTTGGAACAAAGAAAAGGGAGAACGTGCATGAGAAAGCTGAAAGAGATCTGGCTGGGTCTGGACATCATCAACCGCATCATCCTGATATCGGGTATTCTGGCGTGCATCTGGTTCGTGGTCAAGGGACGCGGACTGTACGGCGCGGCGCTGGTGGTGCTGATGGGTATGCTGATGGTCAGCCGGAAGAATAACCGGGAGAAGCGGCTGAGCCGCCTGTATGGCGGGTTCCATTTCCACATGCCGGACGGCGAGATCGTGCCCGTCTCCTTCGATCAGGTGAAGTCGGAGTATGTCCACGGCCAGCAGAGCAAGTACGCCGGACGCAAGGTGACGCTGCGCTTCCCGTGGTGGCATCTTGATCTGGATGGCCACGGCGATACCGGCTTTGGCCTGCTGATCCACTTCGACGGAAACGATGAGGCCATGGCGGAGGCCAGGACCCTGCGCCCCGGCGACTTCGTGTCCGTCACCGGCGAGATCGTGCCCGCCGGCAAGGCGTATTTCTACATCGGCAACGTCACCGAGCTGCGCCGCTCATCGGAAAAGGAAGGTTTCCCCGGCGGGGAATCATAATATTGTGGCAAATGACAAAGGAGTGTTTACTATGAGTTTCATGATCGAGACTTCCGCCCGTCACATCCATCTGACGCAGGAGACGGTGGAGAAGCTGTTCGGCAAGGGCTATGAGCTGACCATCCGCAAGCCCCTGTCCTATCCCGGCCAGTACGCCTGCAACGAGCGCCTGACCATCGTGGGCCCCAAGAAGGAAATGGCCAACGTGTCCATCCTCGGGCCCGTCCGCAAGGCCGATCAGGTGGAGGTCTCCGCCACCGACGCCCGCACACTGGGTATCGATGCGCCTGTCCGTGAGAGCGGCGATGTCAAGGGCTCCGGCGCCTGTAAGCTGATCGGGCCTGCCGGCGAGGTGGAGCTGAGCGAGGGCGTCATCGTGGCCAAGCGCCACCTGCACATCCTGGAGAAGGACGCCGCCGAGCTGGGCGTCAAGGATAAGGACATCATCCGCGTGGCCTGCGGCGGCGAGGGCCGCAAGCTGATCTTCGACGATGTGGTCGTCCGCGTCAACAAGGACGGCGCCACCACCATGCACATCGACACCGATGAGGCACAGGCGGCGGGCAACCCCACCAGCGGCGAGATCTTCCGGTAAAACAGACTGAAAAAGCGTCCCGGCCGCCAGGCCGGGGCGCTTTCTGCGTACAGGCGCTTTTCGCGGGAAAGGCCCGCTCCCCTCGGGAGCGGGCCTTTTGTATATGCGTCAGATCTTCATGCAGACATCCCATGCGCCCCAGATGACGTTGCGCAGGTTGCCCCACTTTTCGCAGGTACCCACACGGTGTACCTTCTTATCGTCCGGCGCGATGGGGGCCGGGACGAAGCCGATGCCGTTGACCACGCTGTCGCAGTCGATGCGCTGGGTCTGGCCGTCCTTGCCCTTGACCATGACGTAGCCGTCGCCGATCTCGGTAATGGTGGCGTTCAGGTAGATGGGCACCTTCTTGAACGCCAGCATCTCACGGAGGAAGGAGGCGTTGGCCAGACAGGTGCCGGGAGTGGCGATCAGGTCGTTGGCGTACTCCACGATGATGGGGTGACGGCCCTGCAGCACCATCTCATACGCGGCCTCGCAGGAGGACTGGCCGCCGCCGAAGAACACGATGCGGTCGCCGGCATCCACCTGATTGAGCAGAAGCTGGGTGAAGTTGATGGTCTTGTTGAAGCCCTTCACCGGCAGGGTCTTGGGGGCGGAGCCGGTGCAGACGATGATCTCGTCGAACTCCCGGCGCAGGGTGGCGGGAGCGTTGATCTCCATGTGGAAGCGGACTTCGATATCGTTCTTCTTCAGCTCCCGCTCGTACCAGCGCAGCAGGGCCTTGTCGGCCTCCTTGAAGCTCATGGCGGAGGCGGTGATGTACAGGCCGCCCAGCTCGCCGGACTTCTCGAAGATGACGGGGGTGTGGCCCCGCTGCTTCAGCACCAGCGCACACTCCATGCCGCCGATGCCGCCGCCGATGATGGCCACCTTCTTGGGCTTCCTCGTGGGCACGATCTTGTACTTGTTGTGCTGCATGGTGGAGGGGGTCAGCGCGCAGCGGGCCAGATGCAGGGAGTCGTCCATGGGCTGCATGTTGGGCGTACCCTCGGACTTGTTGAAGCTGAAGCAGGCGTTATGACAGTTGATGCAGGGCTTGATGTCCTCCACCCGATCCTCCAGGATCTTGTTGACCCATTCGGGATCCACCAGATTCTGGCGGGCGATACCCACGGCGTCCAGACGGCCGGCGGCGATCTCCTCGGCGGCCTTGGCGGGATCCATCTTACCGGCGCAGACCACGGGCTTGGTGGTGAAGTTCTTGATGTGCTCCACCTCCGGCAGGTTGCAGTTCTCCGGCATGTAGACCGGCGGATGCGCCCAGTACCATGCGTCGTAGGTGCCGTTGTCGCAGTCGAACATGTCGTAGCCCGCGTCCTCCAGGTACTTGATGGCGCGCTCGGACTCGGCCATGTCGCGGCCGAACTCGGTGAACTCCTCACCGGGGACGGCGCCCTGTCCGAAGCCCTTGGTCTTGGACACCACGGAGTAGCGCAGCGCCACAGGGAAGTCCTTGCCGCACACGGCCTTGATGGCCTGCACGATCTCCACGGCGAAGCGGTAGCGGTTCTCGAAGGAGCCGCCGTATTCATCGGTGCGGTAGTTCATGTTGGCCAGCGTGAACTGATCCAACAGATAGCCCTCGTGTACCGCGTGGATCTCCACGCCGTCCACACCGGCATCCTGCAGCAGCTTGGCGGTCTTGGCAAAGGCGTCCACCATCTCGTGGATCTCCTCCACGGTCAGGGGGCGGGACTTGCACTCCGGATACCAGCGGTTGGGCGTGGCGGAGGCAGAGGCGGTGATGTAGTCCACGTTCAGGAACGGCTTGCCCACGGCGCCGAAGGGCTTGTTCTGCAGCATCTTGACCATGATGTCATTGATGGCCATGGAGCGGCCCATACCGGCGGACAGCTGGACGAACAGCTTGGAGCCGGTCTTGTGGAACTCCGGCAGCCACTCCGCCAGATCCTTGAACATCTTTTTGTTCTGATAGAGCCAGCGGCCGCCCATGGTGTCGCGGACGCACTGCATGCCCGGCAGCACAAGACCCACGTTGTTCTGGGCGCGGTTCAGGATGTGGTAGGCGGCCTCCTTGTCGAAGTGACAGGGCTCCAGCCAGCCGAACAGGGATGTGCCGCCCATGGAGGGCTGCACGATGCGGTTCTTGATCTCCACGTTGCCAATCTTCCAGGGGGTAAACAGCGCGCTGTATTTCTCGTTCATTCGGTGTTCCTCCTCATATTTTCAGCATACTGCCGGTTTTTTCCCTGCTATTATACAGGAGTTTTGGAGAAACTACAACAACGAAAACGGAAAAACTGTCGGTTTTCCGGCAAAAATGCCGAATCCACCGAAAAAATATTTTTCCGGCGCGGGCAGGGAAGCACCTGTCGAAAGGACGAAATATTGCCGCTGTACATCTTGCTTTTTCGTGGAAAACTGCTATAATGAAACCAAATATGTGCCGAGCAGGCACGAGGAAGGGGAAGATCAAGTTGAAAAAGAGACTGCTATCCATCCTGTTAGCGGCGGTGATGGTGCTGACTATGCTGCCGCTGGGGCTGGTGGACACGGCGTGGGCGGCGGAGACGCAGGATGCACAGCGCAAGGCGGTTACAGAGCGTGTACAGGCGTATATAGCTGCGTGTAATAGCTTCAGCGCACAGAATGGACAGTCTATTCCGTACTGGACTATCAGCGATGCGGAGTTTGAAGGCTATGTACAAACGAAAACGCGGGATAAAGCCGCAGAAACAAGTAAATTGAAAAAGCAGGTCGATGCGGGAGACTTCATCTCTGCACTGACCACAAAAACCTGCACGGGCAGTAATGGCTCACATCAATGGGGCAATGAAAAATACACCTGTAGGTCTCACTACTTTTCCGGCTTGGATAATCGCGACGGGGGTTATAGCCAATGTCAGGGCTTCGCGAACTACATGGCATACGTTCTATTTGGTGAAGCGGGAACAAGCGAAAGTAGTTTCACAAAAATGACCCAGGTCGGCTATGGATTTGACTTTCAGCCGGGAGATGTCCTTAGGGTTCTGGATAGTAATGGCAAAAATGGTCACTCCATGGTCGTATATGAGGGAAGCGGGTCAAGCGCGAAAGTCATCGAATGCAACTGGGGGCATAGCAGCAGAGGCTACTGCAACGTCAGATGGGACTTGACAGTTGCACAGAAGCAAAAACAATTTCCTACAGTAGAAACTGTTTGGCGGCCAAATGCATCTTTAGCGGTAACACCCGGCGGCACCGATTCGGGCGGCGGCACGACCGTGGACGTGATCGGCAGCGGCAACTGCGGTGCCAATGGCGCCAACGTGACATGGAAGCTGACCAGCGACGGTACGCTGACCATCAGCGGCACGGGGAAGATGGCGGACTATTGGACCCCGTCCCACTATCATTACGGACCTTGGAATGAGTATTACGACTTGATTAAGAAGTTGGTTGTCAAGAAGGGTGTAACCAGTATTGGTGACAATGCATTTCCTGATTACGACAGCTTAGCATATGTGACTATACCGAATGGTGTGACTAGTATTGGGGAATACGCATTTTATGGTTGCTCAAGCTTGACGAGTTTAATGATTCCGGAAAGCGTAAGTAATATCGGCGAAGGAGCCTTTTCTTACTGCCGCTTCACATCTATAACCATACCGAAGAACGTGACTAACATTGGCCGCTCTACATTTTACGATTGTAACTTATTAACGAAAGTGACGATCCCTAAAAACATGACCAACATTGGAGATGACGCTTTCTTGTTTTGTGGCCGGTTGACAGACGTTTACTACGATGGCACGGCAAAGGATTGGGCGAAAATATCCATCGGGGGCGGCAACGAGGATCTGACCAATGCCACGCTGCACTGCGCAAAGTCGGCTCCCGCCGCGCCGGTGGTGCACATCGGCAACTCCGCCACCAGCGGGAAGCCCATGCTGACATGGAACGCGGTGTACGGCGCAACGTCCTACCGCATCTATCGCTCCACCGCTAAGGGCTCCGGGTACAGCCTGCTGGGCACCACCACGGCCACCAGCTATACCAACACCGGCGCGAAAGCCGGTACGACCTACTACTACCGCGTAAAAGCCTGCAACGACGCCGGGTTGAGCCCCTACAGCAACATCGTCAGCGGGCAGGTCAAGACCGTGACGCCCAAGCCGTCCGCGCCTGTTGTCAAGATCGGCCATTCCGCCGCCAGCGGCAAGCCCATGCTGACATGGAATGCCGTCAGCGGCGCGACCTCCTACAAGGTGTACCGCGCCACCAGCCAGAACGGGACGTACAGCCTGCTGGGCACCGTCACCGCCACCAGCTACACCAACACGGGGGCGAAAGCTGGTGTGACCTACTATTACAAGGTCAAGGCCGTCAACAGCGCCGGTGAGAGCGCGTTCAGCAACGTGGTCAGCGGGAAGACCACCGTGACGACCCTGACCTTGGGACATTCTTCCACCAGCGGTAAGCCCCAGCTGACGTGGAAGGCTGTCAGCGGCGCGGTGTCCTACAAGGTGTACCGCGCCACCGCTAAGAACGGCGCATATACGGTTATCAACACCACCAAGGCCCTGACCTACACCAATGTCGGCGCGGCGCTGGGCACGACCTACTACTACAAGGTGGAGGCCCTCAACGCGGCAGGCAAGTCTTTGGGCTTCAGCGCGGTTGTCGAGGGCAAGGTGGCTCCCGTGCTGGCGATAGGCTACTCCAGCGTCAGCGGGAAGCCCCAGTTGACATGGAAGGCCGTCCCCGGCGCGACAGAGTATCAGGTGTACCGCTCCGCCCAGCAGAACAGCGGGTATAAGAAGATCAATACCACGACCTCCACCTCCTACGTCAACACCGGCGCAAAGGCCGGTACGACGTACTACTACAGGATCGTGGCGGTGAAGGGCACGGCGGTCAGCGATTTCAGCAACATTGTCTCCGCACGACCCGGCAAGTAAACACCGTATAACAGCTATCCCCCGGCGAAGCCGGGGGATAGCTGTTTGTGTGGGAAGTTTGATTATCCGCAAAAAACCACGAAAAAAATCGAAAAACAGGTGTACTTTTTCCGGCGGCTATGGTATGATCTTTCTGTATGAGCAGGCCCGCTGGGCCTGTGTACGCAAGGAGGAGAGTTATGAAGAAGGTCACAAAGAGGCTGACCGCGCTGCTGCTGGCGCTGGTCATGTCGCTGACGCTGCTGCCGACGCAGGTACTGGCAGCGGAGAGCGGCACCGTAGGCTACGTCGAATCGACGCTGCGCGTCGATCCGGTATACAGCAGCATACTGAAAGTCCGGATACCGGACATTTCATCCCGGCAGAAGCCGACGGCTATGCCGGCGGAGAGTGTCACATATCTGTCGGAGATGGCGGCGGTCGAGGAAGTGCGCAGACAGATGCTCACCCGCGCGGAAACGATCCCACTGAGCTTGAAGCTGCCCTCCGGCTCCGATATACAGGGAACGCTGGCGCGTATCTGGGACAGCGCACTGGAGCATACGCGCAGCAACGGTACCGGCGGCGACTATCTGCGCTGGCAGGGAGGAAGATATTTTTACTACCCGGGCTTCTCGTACCGGGACAATGGCAGCTACATAACGTTCACCATGTATTTCCAGACCAACTGGTTCACCACAGCCCAGCAGAAAGCGACGCTGAGCAGCTACATCAAGGGCACGCTCCTGCCCCAGCTGGCGCTGGACGGAAAGAGCACCTATCAGAAGGTGCAGGCCATCTATGACTGGATCACCAGAAATGTCCGGTACGACTATGCCAATCTGGGCAATGACAGCTACCTGCTGCAATATACCGCTTATGCTGCGGTCATCAATAGGACGGCGGTGTGCAACGGATATGCGTCCCTGTTTTACAGGCTGGCTAACGACGCGGGCATCGACTGCCGCTTTATCACCGGCACGGCAGGCGGCTACCACGCATGGAACATCGTGAGGATGGACAACGGCAAGTACTACTGTCTGGATGCTACATGGGATGAGGGCCAGACCAATTACCGCTATTTCCTGAAGGGCACAACGGAATTCGGTCAGGATCACACGGTGATAACGGACGAAAATAACACCTACTTCTGGAACCAGTATCCCGTCTCCGCCACGGACTTCGACCCCAACGCCCCGCTGCCGCCTGCGGCCCCCACCGTGACCATGACGTGCTCCGACAGCGGCAAGCCGAAGCTGACATGGAACGCCGTCAGCGGCGCCACGTCCTACCGCGTGTTTCGCTCCGAGAGCCGCGGCACCGGCTACAGTCTGCTGGGTACGACCACGGCCACCAGCTATACCAACACCGGCGCGGCGGTGGGCAAGACCTACTACTACCGGGTCAAAGCGGTGAACAGCGTGGGCACCAGCGGGTACAGCAATATCGTCAGCGGCAAGGCTAAGGCGGCGGCGCCCGCCGCGCCCTCCGTGACCGCCGGCAATTCCTCAACGGGCAAGCCGCAGCTGACGTGGAAGGCCGTCAGCGGTGCGGTGAAGTACGAGGTCTACCGCTCCACGCGGCAAAACAGCGGCTACAGTCTGCTGGGAACTACCACCTCTACCAGCTACGTCAACACCGGCGCATCCACCGGTACGACCTACTACTACCGGGTCAAGGCGGTGAACCGGAACGGTATGGCCAGCGGGTACAGCAACATCGTCAGCTGCAAGGCCAAGGCGGCGGCGCCCGCCGCACCCTCCGTGACCGCCGGCAATTCCTCCACAGGAAAGCCCCGGCTGACATGGAAGGCCGTCAGCGGCGCGGTGTCCTACCGCATCTACCGTTCCGAGAGCCGGGGCACCGGCTACAGTCTGCTGGGCACCACCAGCTCCACCAGCTACGTCAACACCGGTGCGGCGGCAGGCAAGACCTACTACTACCGGGTCAAGGCGGTGAACCGGGACGGTATGGCCAGCGGGTACAGCAACATCGTCAGCGGCAAGGCTAAGGCGGCGGCGCCCGCCGCACCCTCCGTGACCGCCGGCAATTCCTCCACAGGCAAGCCCCGGCTGACATGGAAGGCCGTCAGCGGCGCGGTGTCCTACCGCATCTACCGTTCCGAGAGCCGGGGCACCGGCTACAGTCTGCTGGGCACCACCAGCTCCACCAGCTACGTCAACACCGGTGCGGCGGCAGGCAAGACCTACTACTACCGGGTCAAGGCGGTGAACCGGGACGGTATGGCCAGTGCCTACAGCAACATCGTCAGCGGCAAGGCTACGCTGCCCGCGCCGGTGCTGAACATCGGGCTCTCCGTCTCCAGCGGCAAACCCATGCTGGCGTGGGACGCCGTCCCCGGTGCGACGTCCTATCGCATCTACCGCTCCACGTCCAGGGGCACCGGTTACAGCCTGCTGGCGACCACCACCTCCACCAGCTACGTCAACACCAGCGCGGCCAAGGGCACGACCTACTATTACCGGGTCAAGGCCTGTAACGCTGCCGGGCTGAGCCCATACAGCAACATCGTCTCCGCAAGACCCGGCAAGTAAACACCGTATAACAGCTATCCCCCGGCTCCGCCGGGGGATAGCTGTTTGTGTGGGCGGAAAAGGGATTTCCTTTTTCCATCCGCTGTGGTATGATACATAAAACGCCGCCCGCCGCCATAGGCTTTCCCGAGGAGGGGAGACGCATGGTGCTGTTCATTCCGAAAAAAGCGATATATACCGCCGCGCTGGCCGTCGTGCTCGTCACGCTGGCGGCGGTGGCGCCCCGGCCGCCGCAGGCGGCGTCT
>ERZ791919.2644-NODE-2644-length-12400-cov-2.772945_pt1 | contig 12400 bp, 9 predicted proteins | sample MGYA00510137_ERZ791919 | MGnify/ENA primary metagenome ERZ791919 (study PRJEB30046, sample SAMN00792059) | human gut metagenome | study: EMG produced TPA metagenomics assembly of the A metagenome-wide association study of gut microbiota in type 2...
CGAGAGGCTGACGAACGATGAGCTTTAATGTCTCAAGACCGAAATAATCGTCGATGCCACGACCGTTTACAGTAATAACACCGCTGCCGGGATAAACACGTACTCTGGCAACTGAGTGCTTTCTTCTACCTGTTCCGTAGTAATAAGGCTTTGATTCGTACATTGTTATCCCTCCTTAATATTTGAATTCTTCGGGCTTCTGAGCGCCGTTCTTGTGCTCTGCACCTGCATAAAGACGCATTCTTGTTGCGGCCTTTCTGCCAAGTGTGTTGTTGGGGAGCATACCCTCAATTGCGAGCTGCATAGCCTTTTCGGGCTTCTCGCTCATGAGCTTGCTGTACTGTACTTCCTTAAGGCCGCCGATGTAGCCGGTGTGCCATCTGTAGTACTTGTTCTCAAGCTTGTTGCCTGTTAAAACTGCCTTTGCGCAGTTAATTATGATTACATGATCGCCACAATCGCAGTGAGGTGCGTATGTGGGCTTGTGCTTACCACGGAGAATGTGAGCAGCCTTTGCAGCAACACGGCCGAGGGGCTTTCCTGCTGCATCGAGAATATACCACTTACGTTCAACTGTTTCAGCTTTAGGCATAAATGTTGACATTCTGATTCTTCCTTTCAATTACTCTTGAGGTTTGACCTCTGTTTGATTATTTTCACAACGTTTAATATTATAGCCATCCGTCAGCCTTTTGTCAAACGATTTTTCACGCAAAATCTAAATATATATCTATTTCTCTTTAAATCTCTTTAAATATCACTGTTTCTCTCTATTTCTCTCTTGCGATTTCATTTTATTTCTGACTGTTGCAAATAAGTACGTTTTTCTTGATATATTGCCGTTATGCTTTTGTTTTTGCTGTAAGACTCTTTTGGCGTTTCATTATCGGATGTCAGCCGTAAAAGCCGGATAAAGCGTTGTAAAAACACATTTTCGGCAATATGTAATCTCGTTTATCCCGATTCATCTTGCAATTAATGCTGTTTTGTGCTATTCTGAATGTTATAATAATTAAAGGAGCAATGCTAAATGACGCAATATCACAATATTCCGCCCGTGTACGATAGAAACAGCCGTATACTTATATTAGGCTCGTTTCCGTCCGTGAAGTCACGGGAGGCACAGTTTTTCTACGGACACCCTCAGAACCGTTTCTGGAAAGTGATGTCGGCGGTTCTTGACTGCGACTTGCCTGTAACGGTACAGCAGAAGAAGCTGATGCTGTTAAGTCATAATATCGCCGTATGGGATGTTATCGGTTCGTGTGAAATAACAGGCTCGTCCGATGCTACCATAAGCTCGGTAGTCCCGAACGATATTGCAGGACTTGTAGCCGAAACTTCCGTTACAAGAATTTTTACAAACGGTGCGACCTCTTATAATATGTATAAGCGATATTGCCGTGACAATGTCGGAATAGAAGCGGTAAAGTTGCCGTCAACCAGCCCTGCAAACGCAGTTTTCTCGCTTGAACGGCTCATATCCGAATGGAAATCTCAGATTCTGTCACAGTAGCTTATGGTAATATTCCGCTCCTTTGCGTTCTTTATTAGATGGTCAAGCCTTATAAGTATCGCCTTTTCTTCATAGACGATTGCCTCGATTTTTTCGGGGTCTGTTTCCATATCGAAAAGCTGACGTGTCTTTTCAAGCCTGCTTTGAAGATACTCCAGCCGTGAACGCATTTCTTCGGCTTCGCTGAAAGTATGCTCCTTGCTTTCCGTTTTAAATAATCTGCAAAAATTCAAGCACATAAAATGCCCGTCCTTTCAAAGAGTTTTTACATTCTATGAAAGTGACGGGCTTAAAATTACTTACAGAGCCTTTCTATTGCTTTTGCAAAAATTACCGTGTTGTCGAGAAGCTCCTCAACAGGCACGAATTCGTCCGCACCGTGTATCCTGTAATCCGTGTCGGGATGTTCAACGCCGAAGGCGACACCGCCCTCGATCCCGTGTACATAAGTTCCTCCGCCGATAGCTATACATTCGCCTTTTTTGCCCGTATGCTCCTCGTATACATCAAGAAGCGTCTTTACAAGAAAGCTGTCGGGAGAGGCATAATGAGCGTTTGTGCCTGTAAACTCCGCTATTGAAATACCCGTGCCGTCTACGGCATTTTCCAGCTTGCTTTTCAGCTGAGATAACGTCATACTCATCGGAAATCTTATGTCGGTATTAAAGTCAAGTCTGCCGTTTTCAGCGTTTATAAGGCTTAAAACGCAGGTAAGCGCACCCGATTTATCCTCGCAGGCAATCCCTAATGAAGAACCGTCTGTTTCTCCGTAAGGATAACGTTTCAGAATATCACCGAGCAGTGTTTTTGTTTCGTCCTTAATATCGAGCGTCACAAGCATTTCGAGCATTGCCGTTATTGCATTTTTTGCCTTTTGCGGAGTAGATGCGTGAGCAGATTCGCCCTTGCAGATAACTTTTATACCGTTTCCCGTCTGTTCTGCGGTAAAGCAACAGCTGTTCTTATTATTTGCAATATATGAACAAACAGCCTCCTTGTGCTTTGAAGCGAGAACTGCGTAACACTCGGCAGGAACGGCGTTTATCACCTGTCCGCCGCTGATTTCCAAAATGTCGTCATTGCTCATTTGTGCCGTGTACTGTGTCCTCGCCATACCTTTTTCGCAGTTTATAAGCGGATAGGATGCGTCCGGAGTAAACACCATCGAAGGCATTTCGTCATTTCTGAGATAATATTCAATATCGGCAGATCCGTTTTCCTCGTTTGTACCGAATATCAGCCGTACACCCTTTGACAGCTTTACGCCAAGCTCTTTTATGCTGTACAGAGCGTAAAGTGCGGATACCGCAGGTCCTTTATCGTCGGTTACACCTCTGCCGTAGAGAATACCGTCCTTTTCGGTGACCTTGAAGGGATCATACGTCCAGCCTTTACCGGCGGGAACAACGTCAAGGTGGCACAGCACCGCAAGAGAAGGCTTGCTTTCACCGTCGGGAAGATAGTCGGCTGTTGCGTAATAATTTTCACGGTTATTTACCGTAAAGCCCATTTCTTCGGCTTTGCCAAGTATTATTCCGAGTGCCTTTGCAGGCTCTTTTCCGAAGGGAAAATTTTCTTCCGCTTTTTCTTCTATGCTCGGCACTTCTACAAGCGTTGACAGCAGAGAAATAATATCTTCCTTGTTTTTCTCCGCAAAATTTCTGTATTTACTGTTATCCATTCCGACACTTCCTTTTGATTTTGTATCATTATTATACTACTCCGAGCCGAAAAGGTCAATTAATTCATTTGACATTTTTTGTGAAGTATGGTATACTAATTAAAATATCTATATGCTTCAGGGAGGATACCCTATGAGTGCAAAAACCCCTATCGGCAGTAATTTAAAGCTGTTCAGAGCAAAGAAAAAACTTCTTAAGGATTTCATAACCAATGACCCTTATCTTTCGGGAGAACTGGGCAATTATAAACACGGCACGCTTTTCAGACACGACATTGTATTTGTAAGCACAACCGACGGAAGTCGTACCGCCGATTTGTTCATCGGAGAAGGTGAGGACTTTTTGTCGGCATTCGCCTCGGCTATGAACAGTGCCGAAAAGTATGTTTCGGATAATAATATTGATCCGCTGTGGGTAAAGGTTGACTGTGTAAACAGCTGTAAGATCTGTACCCGTGCGGAATTTGAGGAAGAAATACGCTCAAGCCGTGAATTTTTCTTCAAAAAAGGCGTCAGCTTCGATACAGGCTTTGAAACCGCACTTCTTGAAGCACAGCTCAATTGCTGCGGACTTATAAACTATAAGAACGGCACTCTTGACGATAATAAAATCAGGGATTTCCTCAGCAGCCGCACCACCCTTGAGTCAATCCCCGACAATGTGTTATCGTTTACAACAGTCGGATATATCTGTGATGAAAACAAAAAGCTGTACAAGCTATATCCCGATGAGGAAAACTACGGCAGAAGAATTGTGCCGGAGCTGACAAAAGACGATATTAAGCAGGTCATAGAAACGTCATCGGTTTATCTTGCGAATGCTGTCAAAGATAACGGGCAGTTTGATTACGGCGTAAATCCCGTGAACGATTTTCATTTCGTTACATATAACATACTGCGTCATTCCGGTACTATCTGGAGCCTTATAATGCAGTACGATACCACAAAGGACGAGAAGCTCGTGCCGAAGATTGAAAGCACGATAGACTTCCTTATGCAGAGCATAGAATATTCCGACAGCGACCACGCCTATCTTGTAGAACGTAAGTCGGATGAAATAAAACTCGGCGGTAACGCTATCGCTATAGTGACCTTGTCCACCTATGCCGCCGTATTTGACAGCGACAGGTATGATAAGCTGATAGCCGCTCTTGCAAACTCTGTTCTTGATATGCAGGAAGAGGACGGAAGCTATTATCACGTTTTATCCTTCCCCGATTTTCAGCGCAAGGAACGTGACAGAATCGTGTACTATGACGGCGAGGCGACATTTGCGCTTGCAAGAGCGTACAGTATCACAAAAGACAGCCGTTATCTTGATGCCGCAGAAAAAGCACTCGATTATTTCATCAAGAATGATTATACACGTTTTTGCGACCACTGGATAGCGTATGCGGTAAACGAGGTCACTATCCACGACCCGAAGGAACGCTATCTGAACTTCGGTCTTAAGAATGCAAACGATAATCTGAACAAGATTTTCAATCAGGATACGACCTTCCATACATTTCTTGAGCTTCTTATGGCGGCTTTCAGCCTTTATGAGAGGATAAAAGAGAAGAATATATATGTGTCATATATGCAGAGATTCAACTTTGAAGCGTTTATAAGGACGATTTACCGACGCGCGCATTATATGCTTGGCGGCTATCTCTATCCCGAGATAGCAATGTATATGAAGGTGCCGGAATCGGTAGTATACACTTTCTGCGTGCGTCATGACAGCTACAGAATAAGAATAGACGATGTTCAGCATTATATCGGCGGTTATTATAATTTCTACAGAAATTTTGACAAGCTGAACGAATATTACAAGCAAATCACAGATAAGCCGAAAACACGGCAGAGCGAAACGCCCGTAGACAGCGAGAGAGCCTCGTTTGTCAACTGGATACTCAGCAATATCTGATTTTGAGAGGATAGCTTATGAACTTCATGCAACTTCGTGAAAGACAGCCGAAATTCCCCGTTACCGTAAAGACGGGAGAGGGAGTAGTAGAGCTTATCTGGAATAAAATTGAATATGCTGACGGCTACCGTGTGTTTGCGTCGCCTGTCGGCAAGAATCATTTTGTCGGTGTAATTAACGTAAAAGGCACTACTGCCGTGATGAAAAAACGTGCAAACGGCGTTCCTATGCAGTATAAGGTCAAGGCGTTCAGAATTGCGGACGGTCCGGATAATTTTTTCGGAGAGTCCGAAATTGTCATAGCGTGTCCGCTTGAAACCCCACGCAAACTTACCGCAATAGTCGGAAGTGATGGTATATGCACATTGTCCTGGAGATACAACTCCCAGTGTGACGGATTCAAGATCTATGCCGATTCGAATGAAAGCGGAAAATACTCTTTTGTGTGCTACAGCGGAAAGAATTCCTGCAGGCTTGACAGTTTCACAAAAAGCGGTAAGGTTTCGTTTGTTGTACGCAGTTTTATAATGACAGGGCATATGGAAAAGCTGGGCGTTTCTTCTGCTCCCGCCGAAGCCGTTATTCCCAAATCCAAAGGCGCTAAGGCGGTGCAGTTCGACCATTCGATGATAAGAAAAACGGCAGGTGATTACAATGCAAGGCGCTTTGCCGGCAAAGACGGTAGGCTTTGCAACGATCACCATAAATGCACCGTGATGATAGGCGGCGATATTACCGTTTCGGCTGAAATGCAGAAAAATGCGGCAAAGGGAATGCCTGTTTTTGACGAGACTTTTTCATCGCTCGGCGGAATATTCGGTTCGTTTGATTTTTCCGTTGCGATGCTTGATACGGATATTAACGATAAAAAGGCGTATCCATTCGAGGACAGCCGTGTCATCAACTGCCCGTCAACGATCGCCGACGCTGTATGCAAGAGCGGAATAGACGCACTTGCTGTCAACGCAGGACTTCTGCAGAGAGCGCCGCAGTCGCTCGAAAAGTATCCGCTTACGGTTATAACCGAGAACGACTGCACACAGGGCGGAGAAAAGTTCAGCATTGTAAATATCAACAATATAAATGTCGGATTCATTTCTGCGACAGTGAACAAGGATATATCGCAGTATGTGTCACAGCTCAGAAAAGCGGGGGCAGAGTACATATTCTTCTTCTGCTCGTGGAATGAACGTCATACGCCTGCGGTAAAGCCTAAGTGGAGAAATCAGGCGGTAAAGGCTGCGGAGAGCGGAGCGGATATAATTATCGGCAACGGACTTAACGCCATTGCCGAATATGATGTTATAGAGTGCGCAGACGGAAGACGTGTTCCTGTGGCTTATTCGCTCGGCTCGCTTATTCCTGCCGATCCTGCGACACGCTTTGAAAAGATAGGAGCGTTACTTTGCGTAAGGCTCAAGCGTGATACCGCAACGGGCAAGGTGAATACCGACCTTTGCGGATACATTCCTTATGCGTTCAAGGATTACGGCACGGAACACAGAGCGGTGCTTTTGTCCGATGATAATGCACGTTATTTCGGGCTGTCGGTATACGATACGCTTAAAAAGCAGGTGGCAACGGCACTCGGCAGTAAAATAGAGCTTGCGAGATATGCAGAGAAGCCCGAACAGCAATCGTTTGCACTTCTCGGCTCGGCACTGATTTCGGAGCTTTTCAAGGACGATAACGATGTAGAAACCGACCGTTCACATCTGTTCATATCACAGCTTACTATGAACGGAACACACTGCGATGTTGATGAGAAATACTTCCGTGACGGTGTTGTGCCTCTTTACTACAACCTTTCCAAAGGCTATGACGAATACCTTGCAGAAAACAAGGCTGATGCGCTTATAACGGACCTTTATTACGCTGTTTCCACGCCTGTTTACAGGCTAGGAGATTCGCTTTATTCGGGCGGAAAAGCGTTTATACAATCACGTTTCTACGAGGAAAACAAAAGTCGGCTGAAACGGCTCGATATAAAGGATGAAGCGGTGTGGAAGCCTCTGCTTGACAAGTTCATTGATTCGGTTACCGCTGTGTACGACAGGGAGAAGATTATACTTGTACGCATAACGGATCCCAAGCTGTACTATGTCAACGGACGATATGTACGCTCGACAGACCGCTCGTGCAACTTCAGGCTGCTTCTTGATATGGAGAACTACTTTATAAGACGTGTTTCTCCGAAGGTCATCGACATATCACGGTTCTATCCCGGTGTGATAAACAAAAGGGGAAGAAGCTATGCGGTATGCCGTGACGAGCATTTCCGCAATAACATTTCGTTGATTGCCAAAAGTATATGCTCCGGCAAGAAGGCAAACTATGTCAACTCGCTTGCTTACGACCCTGAAATATGGCTCACGGAAGTGGCTGAAAACTTTGATATAATAAAGGCAGGCAAGGCGGACAGCTTCTTCTTCGGCACAAACAATGCCGTAGACTACTTTATAAGCAGGCTGAGCCGTGACTTTATCTGTGCGGAATTCAAGGATATTCTCAGGCTGAAAACCAGTGAGCTTATCACGTTCAATGAGATAAGGGCTTGCTATGATTTCGGCAGAAACGCAGTGCTGAAGCGGGTTTATAACGGCATCTGCGCTATACGCAAGGGCGATATTACGAATGCGGATATTGATGAGATCATAAGGCTCGGATTATATGCACAAAGCGATCTTGCTAAGACGTTGGAATCATTTTACAACAAAAACGGGATTATCAGAAACTGTGTGCTTTCGACTAAGAATCTTAGCTTCTATCTCAAGTGTGCAAGGCTGTGGATGGCAGGCACAGACAAGGATGCGGTGGCACAGCTTGCCCGTAGATATTACGAAAAACACAGACCTGTGATTCTTGATGTTTTTGGCAGGGCAGACGGCGGTGACATTTCAGAGCTTGCGGACGGTACGGTAAAGGGCAGTGTGATAAGCGGTTATTCGGCTCTGACGGTGTGTTCGGAGAAACCTGCGGATATTGATTTGAGCTATATTGACGATAAGTCGGCTGTTTTTACCGAGCTTACACGCTCATACTTTGCGAATGCGCACGGCGACTGGCTTTTAGTCGATTTTTCGGATATTGTAAAGCCGATTTACAGGCATAGGTCGGCGTATGTCGCATCAATTGATGAATTATGCTGTTCTATGGCTTACAGAGCATTTATGACGGACGATGAGGTTTTCGAGCCGTTCAAGGAAAATGCTGACAGCAAATTTATCGAAAAAGCGATTTCCGATTTTGCAAGAACCGTAAAAGCAAAATATGGGAAAAATATAATATTAAGGAAAACATATCTTCCGCTTAACAGATTGGATATTACAGGAAGAATCCGTCCTTTTGACGATACGGAATTTATATCCGAGAAAGAAAATCTGATAAGCAGAGCAGAGGAGATATTTGTAAAATGCACAGACTGCTATATAATTGACTATGAAAGCCGGTATCTGCCTGTGTGCGCCGATAAAAACGCCGATATTTCCGAGCGTATGCTTGAAAGCGACTTCTATAAGGAGGCGGCAGCTGCCGTTGACCGCATAATTTCGGGAACAAGCAAAAAGACGGTAAACAATGTGGATATAGTCGGCTATCTTGAGCGGTGCGAGCGTATCAGAAAGGATAACCCCGATATGTCTGCCGAGCTTTCCCGTGAGATATTCGGCGGTGCGTCGGAGATATTCATGACAGAATGAATTTTCCGTATTTTAAAAGCCCTTTGAGGAAAACTCGGAGGGCTTTTGGTTTTTTGCTTAAATGTATTATTACGGGGCGGGAGTTTCCGTTACAACACATATTATTAAAGCGGTCACAGTGAAAAGATAACACCACATAAGGGAGTAATTTGACAGAATGGCGTGATATGAGTATATTTCGAGAAGGAGTATATCTCAACAGCCCTGTATTTGATTTTGATACCAAATACAGGGCTGTTTCTTTGATTTTATACTATATCTTGCACTTTCTTCATATATCTTGACGCTGTAACTTGTAGCTTGTCGCTTGTTTGTCGCTTAAATCTACAAGCAGATACTAAAAGATAGTGGACGATATGGCTATACAGTTGCCATATTGAATATAGATAACTGTTCGTTCTCTTTAAGCAACGTGTTTTGTTTTCCGGTAACAGTGTAATTTGTTAGTAGGGCTTCTATTACAGGATTTCTATTTGTTTCCTTTGCTCCTACATGATAAAAATGCTCCCGGGTAATCTTTTGACAGTCGCTCCATACCGTTGAAATATACTCGTTTTCTCTATAGTCGTTATGGTCCCATGTGGACAACATAAACTTTGCACCACTTTCAACTAACGCTTTGTGCAAGGCAAATTCTGATTGTTCATCCCAACTATCATAATAATCAACATGACGTCCTATATATGGGGGGTCGCAATAAATGAAATCACTTTTCCCCGCCATATCAATAGTAGTTTCAAATGGTTGACAGAGAAAATCCCATGAATGGGTTTTTAATAAGTTTTCAACGTGCGCAACTTGATTTACAATTTTTGTAACATACGCCTTTGCAAACCTTTGTGGTTTATGTCCATACGGAACATTAAAATCATAGTTCTTATTAAAGCGTATCATGCCATTAAAACACGCACGGTTCAAAAATAAGAAATCAAGCGGATTGTGTTCGGTATTAAATCTTGTGCGAACCGTGTAATAGTATTCATCGTCGCCTTGTTCTAACAATTTTCCCTCATGTTCTAAAAATTCACGCACCACATAAGGGTTGATAGCACCAGACTTTATCTGTTTATAGAATTCTATTATATAGGGGTTGGTATCAGCAAAAATTGCTTGATGTGGTTCAATATTAAACCCAACAACGCCAGACCCCATAAATGGCTCTATCCAAACAGAATTAGGTTGCATGACAACACTTTTCTTTATCAGGGGTACAAGTTTGGTCTTTATTCCCTGTATCTTTATTGGTGGTACATATACTTTTTCGTTCATTTTGCTTTCCTCTTAGGGGCTTTCGGGTTATTTAGTTCCATAGACAAGCCACGGTATTGCAAGTACTCTTCAAACGATGAAAGTTTTTTGCGCTTTCCGTTGACAAGAATTTCGATTTTTCCAAAGTTCGCCCAATAATCATCAAACAATTCTTCGCCAGCTTTTGTAAAAACGCCGTTGCCGTTTAATATATCGTCTATCTTCTGTATACTTCCAATATTTGCAGTATTTCCGCTGCCTCCTTTGTCACTTGCAATCTTCCATTTTTCTTCAGCAAAAAACAGGAAGTTCTTTATAACCGCCGGTATACTCTCAATCTCGTCTATAGAATAGATATGCGTTTCCTCATTCTTGTCAAGAGCAGCGCGTGAATAGATAATGCCTAAACAAAAATGTCCGCTGTATTCATCATAGGGGTATTGTATGTTCTTTGTGCTTGTGCGCTCTACAAAATATTCACCATGTGAACCTAATGTAAAACCGTTGCAGAAACCGGGATATTCTTCATCCCGGTATGTAGTTTTAAGGTCAACCGCAAACTTTACTTGCGGATTGCTTTTTGAAATAAAAGTTAAATCAGGATACCAGTTTTGATACGTGGCAAGTTCAATATCATACCCTATACTTTCAGCAAATGCCAAAAAATGGGGGAATAAGTGAAGTTCCAATACCTTTGATACTATTTTTGTATCAGAGGAAATAGTGTAAATGTTCTTGAATATATCAATAAACCCCCGGATAGTCCATTCGTCACCTGTCGCAATAAACTCCCTTAAAGTTGTAGCAAATTCCTTTAATTGAGTGGAAAACAGTGCTTTTTCGGCTTCGTTTTTCATTCGGTAATACCTCTTTCCTGTATCTCTACAATATCGTCAAGCTCGCAATTCAAGGCGGTCGTAATCTTTGTGGGGCTTTCCATTGCAACAGGTTCGTCCTTTCTTATTTTAGCAAGTATGTTCGTGCTGATACCTGCCTGCAAGCGCATTTGCATCTTTGTCATGCCTTTACCTATCAACAGTGTCCATAGCCTGTTATAGTTGAAATAGCCCTCCTGTGCGTGACCACAATCAGCCATTAAAAGTATAGCACAGAAGGGCAAATTTTTCAATATTATGTCATGTTTTCGTGTTTTTTTAATCTACAATACAGTATCAATTCCTAGTTTCATCAAATATATCCCATACCGTAATAAGCAAGGAAACTTTATTGACTATTTCCGAAAATAAGAGTACGGTGTAACTAATTTTACTGAGTTACACCGTACCCAACATAAAAGCTTCCTTATTTGGCGTTGCCAAACGCTGTGACCACTTTGATTTGGTTAATGCTTTGTGTAACTCCGCCGTTAAACGAACTTTAGCTGAATAGCAACAATTCCAAAGGCGGAATTTGAAGCGGCTCACAGCCGCTTAGTCGCCGAAGGATACGCCGATACTTTTTCCTGTGATGACAAGCTCGTCATTTTCGGGAACGAACTTTGTCTTCATTGTTACATCGGACAGCTTGTTTTCGGAAATCTTACTGCCGATTTTTGCGACCGTGTAGCCGTATTTTTCCTGCTTTATAAGCATTGCGGCTCTTGCACCGAACTTTGTTGCAAGCACTCTGTCATAAGCGGAGGGCGAACCGCCTCTTAATATATGACCGGGAACAACTGTTCTTGACTCAAAGCCTGTTGCGGCTTCAATCTGCTTTGCTATGCGGTTTGTAACTGTTGTTTCACCCGCTTCGGCACGTTTTTTTGCACGTTCCTTTTTCTTCATAGCGGCTTCTGCAATATCCATTGCCCCCTCTGCGACCGCAATTATCGAGAATGTCTTTCCGGACTGCGCACGTTTTTCGCAAGCGTCGATGACTTTATCAATATCATAAGGGATCTCGGGGATAAGAATAATATCCGCACCGCCTGCAATACCGGAATAAAGCGTCAGCCAGCCTGCCTTGTTGCCCATTATCTCAATTACCATAATACGTCTGTGGGAAGTAGCAGTCGTGTGGATTCTGTCAACGACCTCAGTCGCTATATCTACTGCGGTGTGGAAGCCGAATGTAACATCTGTTCCCCATATATCGTTATCTATCGTCTTGGGAAGTCCGATTATATTCAGACCCTCTTCGGAAAGAAGATTTGCGGTCTTATGAGTTCCGTTGCCGCCGAGCGTCAGTATGCAGTCGAGCTTCTGCTGTTTATAGGTGGCTTTCATTTCAGCGACCTTGTCTATGTTATCTGCCTCTATTACCTGCATCATCTTATACGGTGTACGCTTTGTGCCGAGTATCGTTCCGCCCTGAGTGAGTATGCCGGAAAAATCCTCCGGCTTCATTAT
>ERZ791919.2648-NODE-2648-length-12387-cov-3.221781_pt1 | contig 12387 bp, 10 predicted proteins | sample MGYA00510137_ERZ791919 | MGnify/ENA primary metagenome ERZ791919 (study PRJEB30046, sample SAMN00792059) | human gut metagenome | study: EMG produced TPA metagenomics assembly of the A metagenome-wide association study of gut microbiota in type 2...
TTGCGGTCAGAATTTGCCGCCGCATGTTTATCTGGAACTTTTAAGTATCTATTTCCCGTAATATTACTTATCACTCCAAAGAGATCTATGCTTATCGAGGCAATTCCTTTTTGCGTAAGATAAAATATGTAAGAAATCCAAGCGAGGCTTACAGCAGCTGGATTCCGCTCTTTTCGCATGCCTGCATCATCTCATCCGGCCACAGGGAGGACTGCACCTCGCCGATGTGCGCCTTGCGCAGGAAAAACATACAGATACGGGACTGACCGATACCGCCGCCGATGGTGTAAGGAAGCTCGCCGTCGATGATCGCCTTCTGGAACGGAAGCTTCGCGCGGTCTTCACAGCCTGCCTTTTTAAGCTGGGACAGCAGGGCTTTTTTGTCCACGCGGATTCCCATGGAAGAAAGCTCAAGGGCAATGTCAAGTACCGGATAGTATACAAGAATGTCTGCGTTTAACGCCCAGTCGTCGTAATCCGGCGCGCGTCCGTCGTGCGGTTCGCCGTTTTCCAGCGTATCGCCGATCTTTAAGATGCACACGGCGCCTTTGGTCTTGGTGATATAGTATTCGCGCTCCTTCGGCGTGTTGTCCGGGAACATCTCCGCAAGCTCTTCCGTCGTGACGAAAAAGATGTCGTGCGGCAGGATCTCCTCGATGTAATCGTACTGGATCGCCATGTATTTTTCGGTCTTGCGCAGGCATTTGTATACGGTGTTCACCGTTTCCTTTAAGGTGTCGAGCGTGCGCTCCTCCTGCTTGATGACTTTCTCCCAATCCCACTGATCCACGAAGATGGAGTGGATATTGTCGGTGATCTCATCGCGCCGGATGGCGTTCATGTCGGTGTAAAGACCTTCCCCGTAAGAAAAGCCGTATTTTTTGAGCGCGTAGCGCTTCCATTTGGCAAGTGACTGAACAACCTCCGCGGTTCTGCCGTTCTGCTCCTTGATGTCGAAGGTGACCGGGCGCTCCACACCGTTTAAGTTGTCGTTGAGACCGGACAGCGGGTCTACAAACAGAGGGGCGGATACACGGGACAGATTCAGGCGCAGTGCAAGCAGTCCCTGGAAAAAGTCCTTGACCGTCTTGATCGCAATCTGTGTATCATGCAAATTCAATTCTGAATGATAATCTTTTGGAATGATTAAATTGTCCATCTGGGGTTCTCCTCTCTTGTGTACGCAAAAGCGTAGACATTAACCTAAATAATTATAGCACAGGGCAGTTCATTTTCAAGAAAAGATACAGGTATTTGAAAAATAATACGTGTATACAATTTGGATCGGCAGCGCATTTGGGAATGGCAGAAACGTGCAACTTCAGGGCGGGAATCCGTCGATAGATGTTGACAGTAATATGCAAAAATGAGAAAATATTGGCAAGATTATTATGCAATTATCATAGAATCTGGGGTATCACAAGAGAAAAGGAGTTGAGGCACATGCAAAAGGAAAAGGGAATCGTATCGATTAAGGTTAAGCTTTTAGGTGTGATCGTTCCGGTTGTCATTGTCAGCATTCTGGTGCTCGTACTGATCGCCTACCGCACGTCGGCAGGGCTGATTGAGAGCTATTCCGAGAATCTGCTGGAGTCATCGGTGGAGAATCAGGCGTCGCAGATTGAGAGCTGGCTGGAACAGAATATCGGGGCGTTCCAGATAGTGAAGACAACGATAGAGAACACGAAGCCGGACGACAAGGAATTACAGACCATGCTGGATTCCTACTATAATTATAACTCAAATTATCCGGAGGGACTTTACATCGCGGATGAGACCGGAAAGCTCTGGAAAGCGTCGGATTCGGCGATGAGTGAGTCGGACCCGGTCAACAGTGTCTGGTATCAGGAGGGACTGACCAGAGTCAATATGGCGATCGGATCTTCCTATGTTAATTCAGAAGGCGTCAGTGTCATCAGTGCATCCGGTATTTTAAATGACGGCAGCGGCAAGATGAAAGTCATCTCTGCGGATATGACGCTCGACCGCATTTCCGTCATTGTAAACGCGTTTATCGAGATGAAGAATGCGGAGGCTATCCTCGTGGACAAGGATACGGCAACGATTCTGGCAAGCCGTGATTCTGCGAAGATTTCCACGACGCTCGGCAGCGACGGCAGCAGTGCATTCGAGCAGAGTGTAGCGGCGAAGATTGCGGATCGTGATTACAGCTTTTCCACATTGGACGGCAATATGACCGTGTTCAAGGAGGTATCCGGAACTAACTGGATTCTGGTTTCCTATATTCCGACCAGCATTGTACTGGCAGACCTTGCGAACCTCAGGAATCTGATGATTCTGATCAGTGTGATCTCCATTCTGATTCTGTGTGTAGTGATTGAGCGCACAACGCACGTTGTGATCGCACCTGTCCGGAAGCTGACGAACGTCATCAAGGCGCTGACGGACGGCGACTTTACCGTATCGGTCAAGAGCAGCGGCAATGATGAGATTGCGCTTATGAGCCGCAGCGTGGAGCGCTTTATCGCATCCATGAAGCAGATGATTGCGTCCATGGGAGACATTTCCGGAAAACTGGGAACGCAGGCGGATGCGAGTGACAGTGTGTCCAGAGAGATGCAGTCGGCGGCAAATGTCCAGTCCCAGTCCATGAGTGAGCTGAATATGACGGTGGATCAGCTGTCCGTTTCCGTCAATGAGATTGCAGACAACGCGACCAAGCTTGCCGGTGTGGTTGCAGACACGAAGGACGACAGCGTGAATGTCGGCAACAAGATGCGCGAGACCGTTGAGGTATCCCAGAAGGGACGCGAGGATATGGAGCATGTTGGCGAGGCGCTTGAGAATATCCGCACCTCTATCCAGAATCTGGAAGCGGCGGTAAATAAAGTGGGTACGGCATCCGGTGAGATTGTTGAGATTGTACAGCTGATTGGAAATATTGCGGAGGAGACCAACCTCCTGTCCTTAAACGCTTCCATTGAGGCAGCGAGAGCGGGCGAGGCAGGAAGAGGATTCGCAGTCGTCGCTTCTGAGATCGGAACGCTTGCAAGCAACAGTACCGCATCGGTAGAGCATATTTCAAAGCTCATCCATGAGGTCAATGAACTTGTGGCGGATGCAGTGCGTCAGGCAGGCGACAGCGCCGACAATATCAATGAGAGCAGTGGATTGATTCATACGGCAATCGATACCTTTGACAAGATTTATGATAATATTCAGCAGACAAGCGCGTTGATCGACCAGATGGTGGACAAGATCAACCAGGTAGATGAAGTGGCGACCAACGTTGCTGCAATTTCCGAGGAGCAGGCGGCAAGTTCGGATGAGATTCTTGCAACATCGGAGTCGATGCTGACACAGGCAAAGGGAATTGCAGAGAATAGCGAGAATGTGGCAAAAGAATCCAGAAGCCTGACAGAGTCATCCATACAGCTGGCAGATCAGGTTAAGCTGTTTCGCATTTAAGGGGGGTATCAGATATGAAGAGATTGATGAGTGCAGCACTCGTGGCTGCGCTGGGAGTGACGTGCCTCGGAGGCTGCCAGGCGGGCAGCACAGGAGGAGATACCGCGGTGAATGGCAAGGGAGTGAAGATCTATGTATCACTGTCACAGGCAGATGCGTTCCGTAATACATTGATCGATGCGGCAAAGAAGACAGCGGAGGCGAGTGGAGCAGAGATCGTGGTGTACGATGCGGAGAACTCCATCGAGAACCAGGTAGCGCAGATCAAACAGGCGGTTGCGGAAGATTATGATGCGATCATGTGTGGACCGGTCGATGCGGACACTGCGCTGGAACTGGAAGCGCTGGCGGGAGATATTCCGATTGTATTTTACAACAGCTGTCCGGATGCATCGGTGCTGGAACCGGACAAATACATTTATGTAGGATCGGATGAGGGAGTTGCCGGACAATACCAGGCAGAATATATTCTGGATCAGATGAGTGACAAGGATGAGATCAATGTGGTACTCTTAAAGGGACCGAAGAATCATTCCGCAACCAAGGGAAGATCCGAGGAGTTCAAAAATACGCTTAAGGCATCCGGCAAGAAGATCAACGTCGTGTTTGAGGATAACGCAGACTGGGAGCAGGGAATTGCAGAAGATTATTTCGATCTGTTCCTGCAGACAGGCAAGCAGTTTGATGCGGTGGTATGCAACAATGATACCATGGCGCTTGGAGTCATCGATTCCTGCAAGAAGAATGGCATATCGGGAGTACCGGTTCTTGGAATTGACGCGACAGCAGATGGCTGTGCGGCAATCCAGGCGGGGGATATGGCATTTACCGTATACCAGTCGGGAAGCGGACAGGGTGAGGCGGCTGTCAAGGCGGCAATCGCACTCGGTTCCGGAGGAACGACGCAGGGAATGGAAGGCCTGTCGGACGACGGACTTTACGTCTGGGTACCGTTCGAGAAGGTGGACAGTTCCAATGTGGCAGATTATCAGTAATAGAGAGGGAAGAGGGCATCAGTGCGGTCTGCACTGATGCCGTTTTGGTGTAAGAGAATGGAATATACGCATGTGACACATACGTTTGGACCTGTTTATGACGATGCATCCCGGATTCTGATTCTGGGATCCTTTCCGTCTGTAAAGTCGAGAGAACAGCAGTTTTATTACGGTCATCCGCAGAACCGTTTCTGGAAAGTGCTGGCAGCGGTCTTTGGGGATACGCTGCCGGAGACGATTCCGCAGAAAAAGGCGTTTTTGTTAGAGCACCATATTGCGCTGTGGGATGTCATTGCCTCCTGTGACATTGCAGGATCATCGGACAGTTCGATCCGCAATGTGACGGCGAATGACATGGAAGTGATCTTAAAGACGGCGGACATCCGGCGCATCTGTGCCAACGGGGATACGGCGTACCGCCTGTTTTCTAAATATTGTCTGACCGCGGAGATGCCGGAAGTAAAGAAGCTGCCGTCTACGAGTCCTGCCAATGCCGCATGGAATTTAGAGCGGCTGACACAGTGCTGGGCGCAGGAACTTTTGCTGTGAGAAAAAGAGGAGGAAAAGGAGGTGTGAGACATATGAAAAAGAACGAGATGACATGGCAGGTGATGCTCGTTGAGGCAGTCGGTATCGTATCGGCGATCGCCTATCTCGGGTTGCAGATCTATTACGGGATTGCGTTCCACGTCAATCCGGTGAATCTGATGATAAATCTTGTGTTTATGATTCTGGTATATGTGGGTCTGACCCTCCTTGCCGTCTACCCGGAACGTGTGAACGGATTGACAAGGGAGGTGTGCAGCGGTAAGATCAGACAGTATACGCTTCGGATGGTCCGGACGGTCAAGCTTGTCTTCGTGGAGGGACTTTTATTCACCAGCGTCTGTGATGCGCTCGGGAAAGAATTAAAACAGGGATACAGCCTGATTATCGTGGTATTGATTGCAGCGATTGCGGTGTATTATGAGGGAAGGATCATACACATTCTGAAGCAGAATAACAAAAGATAGAAAGGCATCTGCAATGACAAAGGATATGACGGAAGGAGCGATACCGCCTCTTCTGGTAGGTTTTACAATTCCACTTGTTCTCGGAAATGTGTTTCAGCTTCTCTACAATGCGGTCGACAGTATGATTGTCGGAAAATTTGTGGGGGAGACGGCGCTTGCCGCGGTCGGTACGAGTAGTCCGCTGATGACGCTTGCAATTCTGTTTATCAGCGGGATGTGCATGGGAGCAGGCGTTCTGATGGGAATGCACTACGGCGCAAAGGATTATGATGTCCTGGAGCGGCAGATCAGTTCGACCATGATCGGCGGGTTGATGTTTTCCGTCCTGCTTTCAGCCGTCTGCGTTTTTCTGACGCCGTGGCTGCTTCGGCTGATAAGGACGCAGGAGGAAGTGCTTCCGATTGCTACGGGGTACCTCCGCATTATTTTCTGCGGACTGATCTTTACGTTTATTTACAACTTTTATGCGAGCACATTGCGGGCACTCGGCGACAGCAGATCGCCGCTTTATTTTCTGATGATCAGCGCTGCACTCAATGTGGCGGGAGATCTGTTTTTCGTGGTGGTGCTAGGCTGGGGCAGCAACGGATGTGCCTTTTCGACGGTGCTAAGCGAGGCACTCTGCTGTCTGCTGTGCGGGCTATATATTAAGAAAAAGGTAAAGATTCTCTGCCTGGGGCGCAAGTGGCGCGTGTTTGACCGGAGGTTATTTTATAAGACGGTGCAGTTTGGCTGGGTGAGCGCCATGCAGCAGGCGACGGTACAGCTCGGCAAGATCGGAATCCAGGCGATTGTCAATACAATGGGAATCTCTGTCATGGCGGCGTTTGCAGTCGTAAACCGCATTGATGATTTTGCCTACACTCCGGAGCAGAATATCGCCCATGCGATGACCGCGCTGCTGGCACAGAACAAAGGTGCCGGCAAAAAGGAGCGGATCCGGGAGGGATTCCGCTGCGGGCTGTGGATCGAGATGATCTATGCGCTCTTTATCTGTGTGGTCTGCTTTGTGTTTGCGCGTTCGCTGATGAAGCTGTTTGTGACGGATGAGGAGGTGATCTCCCTGGGAGTGATCTATCTGCATGCGATTGCGGCGATGTATTTTCTGCCGGCGGCCACAAACGGGATTCAGGGATATTTTCGCGGAATGGGCGACCTCAAGGTGACGCTCATCAGCAGTTTTATCAACATGGGAGTGCGGGTGGCGGCAGCCGTTCCGCTGGTATTTTCCATGAAGCTTGGAATTGTGGCACTGCCGGTTGTCTACCTGATCGGATGGTTGGCAATGCTGGCGGCGGAGACACCACTGCTTTTCCGCCGGAAAGAGTGAGCGGGAGGCGGTTGCTTTTTCCTGCTTTACAAAGAAAAATGATAATGATAGAATACCCATAGGTGTTTTTTGTTCGGAAGACACAAAGGGAGGAAGCGTTTATGGCAAACCTGTTTCAGCTTTTACTGGCGCAGATTCACCCCAGACAAGGAAGACCTGCAGGAGAGCCGGAACGGGCGGAGGGATATAAGACACACCCGAAGCGCGAGAGCAATAATAAGGTTCGGGAGACCAGGGTTTTAGAGACCGGGGAGAGCACGCAGGAACGGGAAAGGATACAGACAGAAGTGGAAAAGGAAGATTTCTTATTAAGTCAGATCGACGAGTTTCGTGAGAAAGCGAAACAGCTGCAGGATCTGCTTGCAGCGAAGGAGAATAAGGTACAGGAACTGCAGTCGATTGTCAACGAGCGGGAAGGCAAGGCCGAGGAGTGGCAGCACATTCTGGTGGAGCGCCAGGAGGAAGCTGACAAGATCGTGACAGAGTTCACGAAGAAGGTCGATGATCTGGCAGACCGTGTGACAGCGAAGATGACCGAGATTGAGACAAGCATCTCGGGGCAGGTTGCGGAGGTAAAGCGTGCAAGCGAGGAGCAGCTTGCATCGAACCGCAAGCTGAATGAGGATCAGATTGCTGCAAATAAAAAGCTTTCCGAGGAGCAGCTTGCGACAAACAAGCAGTTTTTGGAGGAGCAGGCAATCGCGAACAAGAAGCTTTCCGAGGGACAGATCGCCGAGGTCAAGGCGCTGCTTGAGAATGCGACAGCACAGCTGGAATCCATCAAGACAGATCTCTCCGAGAAGGTACATTCGGAGAACGTGAAGTGCTACCGCAACATTCAGGATCTGTTCAACGAATTTGATTCCAAGATCGAGAAGATGGACGAGATGGAGCAGGGAGTCGGATCGGTGAAGGGATATGTCAAATGTCTTTCCTGGTTTGCAATTCTGAATTTTGTTGTTCTGATCGGATTCATCCTGTATTCTCTCGGTGTGTTTAATTTTTAGCTTTAAGGAATAGAAGATCATATGAGTACAGAATCAAAGAAAGTGTGGGTCGTGGGGCATAAGAATCCGGATACGGATTCGATATGCGCCGCGATTTCTTATGCATATCTGAAAAACCAGAGCGGGGACAAGAAGACTTATGTGGCAAAGCGTGCGGGCGCGGTGAATGAGGAGACCCGCTACGTGTTAGAGCGCTTTGGCGTGGAGGAACCGCCGCTTGTGACCTATGCCGGTGCACAGATCAAGGATATCAATATCCGCAAGACTGCCGGTGTCAGCAATCAGATCTCGCTGAAGCGGGCATGGGAGCTGATGAAAAAGCTGGAGGTTGTAACGCTTCCGGTCACCAATCAGTTCGGCAAGCTGGAAGGTGTGATCGTCACCAAGGATATTGCGACGTCCTACATGGATGTGCTGGACAACTGCGTGCTCTCAAAAGCGCGCACACAGTACAAGACGATTGCGGAGACGATCGACGGTGAGGTCTACGCCGGGAATGAGCATGCACATTTTGTGCGCGGAAAAGTTGTGATTGCAACCTCCAACCCGGAATACATGGCGGATTATATCGAGGACGACGATCTGGTGATCTTAGGCGACCGCGAGGAGGCGCAGATGCAGGCGATCCGGTCGAACGCGAGCTGCATCATCATCGGCGGCGGTCTCGAGGTGGCGGAAGAAGTCAAAAAGCTTGCGGAGAAGCGGGACTGCGTGATTATCACAACGCCGTTCGACACATTTTCCGTGGCGCGTCTGATCAATCAGAGTATGCCGATCAAGCAGTACATGACCAGACGGGATCTCGTCACGTTTGACATTGACGATTATGTGGACGACGTCAAGGATGTCATGTCGCGGGTGCGCCACAGAGATTTCCCGGTGCTCGGTTCAAACGGCAACTACGTCGGAATGATTTCCAGACGTAACCTCATGAATATGCAGAAAAAACAGATCATTCTTGTCGACCACAACGAGAAGTCACAGGCGGTGGACGGAATCGAAGAGGCGGAGATCTTAGAGATCATCGACCATCACAGACTGGGAAGCTTAGAGACCGTATCGCCGGTTTATTTCCGGAATCAGCCGCTCGGCTGTACGTCGACGATTATCTATCAGATGTATCAGGAACAGGGTGTGGAGATTCCGAAGGAGATCGCGGGACTTCTGCTCTCAGCGATCATTTCCGACACGCTGATGTTCCGCTCACCGACCTGCACGCCGCTTGACAAGAGCGTTGCAAAGCGGCTCGCAGAGATTGCGGACGTGGATATTGAGGATCATGCGAAGAAAATGTTCCGCGCCGGAAGTGATTTCAAGAACAAGACGACCGAAGAGATTTTCTATCAGGATTTCAAGATTTTCCACACGGAAGACTGTGATTTCGGTGTTGCCCAGATCAGCGCCATGAGCGGAGAGGAATTAGAACAGATCGGAGAACAGCTCCGCCCGTTCCTGCCGCAGGTGCTCGGCGAGAAGCGTTTAAATATGGTATATGTCATGCTGACGGATATTTTGGAGGAATCTTCCAAGATTATATTTGCGGGGGAGGATGCCGGAAAAATTCTGGCGCATGCGTTCAAGAAGCAGGAGGATGCGGATGGCATCCTGTTGGACGGCATTATCTCACGTAAGAAACAGATGATACCTACACTCATGAATGAGATGTCAGAGCGAGCGTAGCCCGCTCTGTGAACATAGCCCGCTCTGCGGGCATAGCTTAAAGGCTTTGGCGGTAATCCCTCGGGGATTCCCCAAAGCTTTTTTTGTATGCTCTCGAGAAGGTCGAGTAATTCTGAAAGCCGCAGGAATAGCATACTTCCGTGATCGGCGTGCCGGCGGCGATCAGCTCTTTGGCGAGAAACAGCCGCTTAGTGAGCAGATAGCCGCCGATGGTGTAGCCGGTCTGCTCCTTGAACGTGTGCATCAGGTAGGAGCGGCTTAAGTAAAAGCGGGAAGCCAAATCATCAATCGAGAGATCTTCGGTCAGATGAGCGTTTAGATAGGTAAGAATCGAGAGAATCTTCTCGTTGGAAGCGGAGTCTCCCACGAATTCAATGTGGTGGTGCAGGGCGGCGCGGTTGAGCTGAATCATAAATTCCAGGAATAAAAGCCGGTGGTGCAGCGCCGCCGCATAGTCGTCGTCGTTTAAGGAGGCGTCCAGCGCGCGGATGGAGGCGCCGAGCCTGCCGCCCTTGGAATCCTGCAGACGGAGGATGTGTGCCTGCTCGCGGTACGCCTGCTTAAAGCAGAAGGAGAGATCGCAGTCTTCCCCGGCGTACTCCGTAAGAAAATCCGGGGAGACATATAAAATGATGCGCTCGTAGGGAAGATCCGAGTGGATCTCGGGTTTGTGTACTTCCCCGGCATTGACCAGGACAATATCGCCCGGGGCAAGCTGGTAGGTGCGCCCCTCAATACAGTAGGTCACGTCACCGCCGAGAAGAATCAGGATCTTGTGAAAATCGTGATAGTGGTAGTGAAACTCCCGGCGGGAAGTATCTTTTAAATGAAACATCTTAAAGCTGGTGGTTAAGTATCCGACCTTTTTGTATTCTGGCATCGCGTGCGTCCTCCTTTTTCTATTACTGTATTATAAAAAAGCACTTTTTGCAATATAAAAAGCACTTTGAGACTATATATTATAAAAAGTGTTTTGTATAATAGATGTATATGAGGAAACGCATGTCCAAACAGATGGAGGGAAATAACATGAAAAATTTCAGTAATTATACCGATTTTGATACAAAGGAAAATCTGCATTTCGAGTCCAAGGCCGTGCACGGCGCGCTGGGAACGGAACCGCTCACCGGAGCAGTCAGCATGCCGATCTTCCAGGCGGCGACATTCCGCCATCCGGAGCTTGGCGAGTCGACCGGCTTTGCATACAGCCGTCTCGAGAATCCGACCAGACAGGAATTAGAGCGCACGATGGCAATTCTTGAGGGCGGAATCAAGGGATTCGCATTTTCCAGCGGACAGGCGGCAAACATGGCTGTCTTTTCCCTGTTGAATCCGGGCGAGCACGTCATTTTATCGGATGATATTTACGGCGGAACCTTCCGCATTATTGGGGATGTTTTTGGAAAATACGGTATTGAGCATACCTATGTAGATATGTCGGATCTGGATGAGGTGAAGGCGGCGATCCGGCCGAACACGAAGATGTTTTTCATTGAGACACCGACGAACCCGATGATGAAGGTGGCGGACATCCACGCAGTCTCTGAGATCGCAAAGAGCGTGAATGCACTCACGGTGGTGGATAACACGTTTCTGACCCCGTATTTCCAGAAGCCGCTCACGCTTGGCGCGGATATTGTCACACACAGCTCCACAAAATATCTGGGAGGACACAACGACACCATCTCTGGCATTGTGGTAATAAAAGACAACGAGGAGATCGCCGATCAGATCCATATTCATATGAAGTCCCACGGAAGTCAGCTCGCGCCGCTGGACAGCTGGCTGGTGCTGCGCGGAATCAAGACGCTGGCAGTCCGCATGGATCGTCACAATGAAAATGCGATGAAGGTTGCCGAGTGGCTCCGCACACAGCCGAAGGTGAAAAAAGTCTACTATGTCGGCTTTGCGGATCACAAGGATTATGAGGTGACGAGAAAGCAGACCACGGGATTCGGCGGTATGATTTCCTTCACCGTGGACAGTTTTGAGACAGTGAAGAAGATCTTAAAGGGCGTAGACATGATTATGTTCGCGGAGAGTCTCGGCGGAACGGAGACTCTCATCACATATCCGACGACACAGACACATGAGGACACGCCGGCAGACATCAAGGAGAAGCTCGGTATCACCGACTGCTTCCTTCGCATGTCAGTGGGAATTGAGAACGTAGAGGATATCATTGCCGATCTGGATCGCGCAATGAACGGCTGATAAAGGAGATTGGTGAGAAGATGCGATTTACAAAGATGCAGGCATTTGGCAATGACTATGTGTATATTGATGCGATTCATCAGGAATTAAAGAATCTGCCGGAGTTGGCGCGGTTTGTCAGTGACCGTCATTTTGCAATCGGTTCGGACGGAATGGTACTGATCTGTCCGTCCGAGAAAGGGGACTTCCGTATGCGGATGTTCAACCCGGATGGCACGGAGGGGGAAATGTGCGGCAACGCTCTGCGCAGCGTCGGAAAATATGTATACGATCACAGGCTGACGGACAAGACAGATCTTGTGATTGAGACACTTGGCGGAATGCAGCATCTGACCCTCACCGTGACCGACGGGCTGGTATCGAATATCCGCGCGGACATCGGTGAGCCGAGACTGTCCACCGCAGTGATTCCGGTAGTCACGGAGCTGCCCGAGTTCGTGGAGCAGCCGGTGCAGGTGCTTGACCGGACATTCCACATCACGGCGGTATCCTGGGGGAATCCGCACTGCGCCATGTATGTGGATTCTGTGGCAGATCTGGATGTGGAAGGCTATGGAAAGACGATTGAACATATGACATCCATTTTCCCGAATAAGACGAATGTGACATTCGTGGAATTTGTGCGGAAGGATTACATCAAGATCCGCGAGTGGGAGAGAGGAACCGGCGAGACGATCGGATGCGGGACAGGCTGTGCGACGGCGGTTGTGGCAGGGGGG
>ERZ791919.2660-NODE-2660-length-12307-cov-5.526200_pt1 | contig 12307 bp, 10 predicted proteins | sample MGYA00510137_ERZ791919 | MGnify/ENA primary metagenome ERZ791919 (study PRJEB30046, sample SAMN00792059) | human gut metagenome | study: EMG produced TPA metagenomics assembly of the A metagenome-wide association study of gut microbiota in type 2...
CCCCGGCGCTCACGCGCGCGGACGTCGGTCTCGCCGTCGGCGCCGGAACGGACGTCGCCATCGACGCTGCGGACGTTGTGCTTATGAAAAGCGGCGTGAGCGATGTTTCCGCCGCCATCCGGCTCAGCCGCGCGGCGCTGCGCAACATTCGGGAGAATCTTTTCTGGGCGTTCATCTATAATATCATCGGCATCCCGCTCGCCGCGGGCGTATGGATCCCGATCTTCGGCTGGACGCTGCAGCCGATGTTCGGGGCGCTCGCGATGAGTCTTTCGAGCTTCTGCGTCGTGACGAACGCGCTGCGGCTCAATCTCTTCCGTCTGCACGAAGCAAAGCACGATAAGCACAGGCAGCCGGTGACGCTCCCGGACGAGTTCACCGCCGCGCCGCAGAAAACGAATACCGCAACCGATCATAAGGAGGAAAAAACCATGTACAAAACCACCGTCACCGTTGAGGGCATGATGTGCCACATGTGCGAAAAGCACGTCAATGAGGCGCTCTCCAAAGCCTTCGCCGCCGAGAACCCCGTTTCCGACCACACCGCGAACAAGACCGAGTTCATCTCCGCCGAAAAACCGGACGAGGCGAAGGTCAAGGAAGTCATCGAGGCCGCCGGGTATACCGTCAAGGCCGTGCACACCGAAACGGTGTAAGACCGCGCACGCAGCACAGCGGAGTCTCTTTTGAGGCTCCGCTGAATTTTTTTACGAACCGATCGACAGAAGTCCTCGTCTATAGGGTGTAAACTTCTTTAAAAAAAGGAGAAACCATATGAAAAAGCTGACAGCCCTGTTTCTGTCTCTGCTTCTTGTGCTGTGCGCCTGCGGCGCGCCGAACGCCAGCAGCGGCAACGCGTCCTCCGGCGACGCCTACGCAAGCTGGGGCAACGCCTCCTCCGGCGACGCCTATGCGAGCTGGGGCGACGCCTCTGCCGGCGATGCTTATGCAGGCTCCGGCAACGCAACGGGCACTCTCGCGCTCACGGAAGCGCCTGCCGTGGCCGATACTCCCTACTTCTGCGTGCAGATGGAGCAGTCCCGCCTGTATGCCATTCCCTATGGCGGCGGGGAAGCAAAGCTCCTTGCCGACAAATACACCAACTGCTTCGATCAAAACGGCGACAGCGTTCTCGCCTCGTTTGACGACGGGAGCGCGGCGCGCATCAACGTGCTCACCGGCGAGAGTGAGGAAATTCTCCCCGCCGGTACGCAGCAGTTCCACCGCATCCACGCGTTCTCCGGCGGCTTCGTCGGCGAATACTACAGCATCCGCGAATCGAAGCTCTATCTCTGCGAAGACGGCAAAGAGCCGGTGGAGATCTTCCCGGGGGAGTATTTCGGCGACGTCTGTGTGTCCGGCGATGTTTTGATCGGCAGTGATTACTCCGGAGATACCTGCCGCATCACCGGCTATGTACTTCCTTCTTTGGAAAAGCTGTGGACAGACATTTTGGACCCGTACTGCTATCCGTCTTACAACTCCTCGGATAACTACTTCATCAGTGACAGCAGCCGCGGTGTTCAGATGCGCGTCGACCCTGTCAATGGTGCAATCAGTATTTTGAGCGGATATTTTGCTGTGAACGACAACATTCTACACGCCTGCAACGACACCTACCTCGTCGAAGGAAACTATCAGACAAACTTTGCGCTCAATCTTGTCTGCGGCAGCGAGCGACTGACGCTCGACATCCCTTCCGAGGAGAGCAGCAGCAAATATGTCGCCGCGACGCGCGGCGGCAAGGCCCTCATCGCGTGCAGCCAGAGCAGCGACACCGGAGATTACGGCTGGACGTCCTCCACGCGCTATTATGTGCTTGATCTGGAGAGCTCGCAGCTTTATGAGATCGGCGTAAAGGGCTATTACAGCGAACTGTTTGCCGACGGCGATTTCCCGGTTATGGACTCCTCTACAGCGAGAAAGCCGTTGGTGCAGAACATCTACCGCTTCTTCTGTCTTGACACCGGCTACGGCGGCGCGGAGCCGCTCTGCTCCACGACGCACGGCGCGTGGCTGAACATTGCCGATAAGAAGGCGGACATCGCCCTGCTCGCCGCGCCCACCGATGAAGAAAAGGCCTATCTCGCCGAGCGCGGCGTGGAGGTCGAAATGAAGCTCTACGGCGGCGACGGGCTGGTGTTCATCGGGAACAGCGCATGCGGTGTCACCGACCTGACGCTCGATCAGGTACGCGCCATTTTCCGCGGCGAGATCACCAACTGGAGCGAGCTCGGCGGCGCGGATCACGCGATCCGCGTGCTTTACCGCGACGATCAGTCCGGCAGCCAGCGGCTTTTTGAAAAGATGGTGTTCAAAGGCGAGGATGTTCCGGATTACGAGGCGCTCGGCTTTGAGCGGCTCGACGAGATGAACACGCTCGTCTCCGCCTGTCTCGACGATCCTTACGCCATCGGGTACAGCATTATGACGTATCTGAACGACGTCTATTCCAACGAAGCGCTGCTCGCCTTCTCGCTGAACGGCTACAGCGCCACGCCGGAGAATGTCCGCACCGGCGATTACCCGCTCGGCACGAAGGGCTATGTCGTCATTCGCAGCGACGAGCCGGAGGACAGTCCCGCCCGGCGGCTCTATAACTGGTTCGGCTCTCCCCTTTCGGATACATTCCTCACCAGCTGCGGCATCACGCCGCTGAGCGAATGATCCCTGTGCACAGATAACGGCGCAGCTCCAGCTGCGCCGTTTTTCTTAAATATCCGCACGGTAACATTTTGGTAAACACCCGTGTGCCCGGCTATGGTAGAATGTCGAAGAAAGGGAGATGATACCATGGGCAACCGTATTTTGATGATAGAGGACGACGCTGCCATCGCCGAAGCGGTAAAACTGAATCTCGAATGCGCAGACTACGCCGTCACCGTCTTTGATAATGGTCTTGCCGCCCGGGACGCACTGGAAGTGGATCACAACTACGATCTGACGCTGCTGGACATGATGCTGCCTGGGCTGGACGGCTTTGCGTTGCTCCCGGAGCTGCGGAAATATGATATCCCCGTGATCTGCCTGACCGCCATGGGGGACGCGCAGCACGAGGTGCTGGGGCTTCGCGGCGGTGCAGAGGACTACATTGCTAAGCCCTTTGACATGCTCGCGCTAATGGTGCGCATAGAAAAAGCGCTACGGCGGTGCGGGAGGCTGAACGAGGTATACCGCTTCCGCGATCTGACACTGGATAACCGCAACCGCCGTCTGACGCGAAACGGCGAGGTTATTTCCCTTCCCCCGCTAGAATTCGACGTACTGGCCGTGCTGATGAAAAACAAAAACCGCACTGTTTCCCGCGACCGAATTCTCAATGAGATATGGGGCGAGGACTATTTCGGAGATATCCGCACTGTGGACGTCCGTATCGCTAATCTTCGGAAAAAGCTCGGTCTCGCGGACGAGATCCGAACTGTATCCAAGGCAGGATACCGGCTGGAGGAACGATGAAGCTGAAAAAGAAAATCACTGCGCTCTGTGCCGCGATCCTCTTGCTAGTGGCCGCCAGTCTCTGCGCGGCCATGCTCTGGCAGGTGCGCGAGCAGTCCTACGGCGCGCTTTTGCAGCGTTCACTGGATTCTCTCGACGAGTTGGCCGTCTCTTTTGAAACTGCTGTTTACCAGACTTCTTACGAAATGGGCTCTGCCCTCTCCTGGAGAGTCTTTCTGACCCATTGCTTTCGCAGCTGCGGAACGGCGGGGAGCGCGCTCTATGTCAACGGAGAATGCCTTTTCGCAGCTACGCCGGTTGACCCCGAAAGCTATCTGACTGTCTCATCCGGCAGCGCGGCAGCTTCTGCGCGTGTCCGCGCTTATGGCAGGAATTTTCTCGTCCTTGGCAAAGCCGTTGATTTTCACGGCGATACATACTGCATATATCTTGTTGCGGAGGCTACGTACATCCATTCGCAGCTCCGGGAGCTCGCCGTCCGCTTTGCTCTGTTGGCACTTGCTGTCATGCTGCTGGGGCTCGCCATGGTACGATACCTTGTCGGGCGGACACTCCGCCCGCTTTCAGCGCTTTCGGAAGCGGCAGGAAGTGTTGCCGCCGGGAATTACGGTCAGCGCGTTCCCGTTTCATCCGCCGACGAGGTGGGGATGCTAGCGCAGGATTTTAATCGGATGGCTCTCGCAGTGGAAAGCCATGTGGCTGCCCTGCAGGAGCGCACCGAGCGGCAGAAGCTGTTTACTGCTGCCGTGACACATGAGCTGAAAACACCGCTGACATCGCTCCTTCTGAACGTGAACACGCTGCAGACGGTCTATCTGCCCGAAGAAAATCAGGCAGCACTTCTGGAAAGTATGGATCACAAGCTTCGTTGGCTGGATACCATGGTGCGAAAGCTGCTGATGCTGCTTTCCGTGAAAAAGAACGCCGCGTTTTCCGCAACGTCCGTCCCGGAGCTTCTCGCCCGGGTACAGCAGCTCACGGAGGGGGTCTGCGCGAAATACGGCGTTTCTCTGAAAACGGACTGCCGAGTGGACATGCTCTCCATGGACGCAGATTTAATGTGCAGCGCTCTTGCTAACCTTGTAGAGAACAGCGCCAAAGCGTCCGCACCGGGGCAGGTCGTTTCCGTTTCTGCCGATGAGATCGGCTTTACCGTCACGGACCATGGCCGGGGCATTCCGGCGAATGACCTGCCAAGAGTGACCGAGGCGTTCTATACGGGTGATCCCTCCCGCAGCAAGAAGAACGGCGGCTTCGGTCTGGGGCTGGCGCTCGTGCGGGAAATTGCTGTCGTCCATGGCGGGACGCTGGCGCTGGAAAGCACACCCGGCAACGGGACAACGGCGCACATCGTGCTGCCGGAGGCGAAAACGTAAGAAAACGGTAATACGGCGGTAAACTCTTTGCCGTTCCTCTCTGCTATGCTGGAAACATCCAAAAGAAAGGATGTGTTAAAATGAAACGAAAAACCTTGTGCTGGACAGCCGCTGCACTGCTTGCTGCTATGCTGTCCGGCTGCGGCAGCCAAACGACGGCAGAGCCCGCAAACCTCAATCAAACCATGCTCATCGAGAAGAGTGCCAAGGAACAGACGGCATACTCTTTCCCGAATTCGTTCACCGGAGACTGGGCGGCGCAGGAAGGAAAACTCTCGATCCACGCGGATGCGCAGGTCGTCGCCGAACAGGGCGTCGTTCTCCCTGTTGCCTCTGTGACGCCGGGCGAATTTACGCAGGCCGATGTGGACAACCTTCTGCGCGTACTTCTGAAGAGCGCGCCGCTTTATGGCTACACCCAGACAAAGCAGGAGCTGCAGGAAAGTCTCGACCGTATCAATTCCCCGGAATGGTCGCCCGACCCAGATGCACCCGCGCTGACAGCGGAGCAGCGGGAAAGCCGCCGCGATGAATTGGCCGCATATTATTCGGCGGAAATTGCTAAAGCACCGGAGGAAAAGCCCGTAATCCACGGTTTCTCCGATTCCGATGATCCGAAAGCTGTCCGCGGCTCCGCCACGGTAGACGGAGTCGTCTACGATGTCTCCATCGACAACAATCTCCGGTACGCGCAGATTATCCGCCGGGACTATAAATACAGCGCTAATGAGCCGGTCAGCAGCCGAGCGGACATTTCCCGAGAAGAGGCCGTCAGTCTGGCCGACGCGCTGATACAGGAACTGGGTCTTGCCAGCATGGCGTTGGACGATGCGCAGGAATGGGAGCCGGGCGTTTGGCGGCTCTATTACGCGCCCACGGTGAACGACATTCGCGTATCCGGCGTCCGGCAGGATCATTTCCGCGCCGACGGTACGCGGGAATCCTACGAGTATGAATATTACAACAGCAGTGAAGAGTCAAAGGGCGACACGGTGTCCTGGTACATGGAGAACATCCAAATCTATGTTGGGAGCGAAGGTATACTGTCTTTCGAATGGTATTCGCCCAGCGGCGATGCGATTGTACAGGAAGAGAGTGCCTCGCTGCTGCCGTTTGAAGAAATTGCAGAGGTCGCGGATACGATGCTGCCCGTAGTGATCACCGGGCCGACGGAAAGCCGCAGTCTGGTGGAGCTCGACAAGCTCAGCGGCATTGAAACTCGTATGGACGTGACCATCACCGAGGTTTCTCTCACACTCATGCGCATTCGAGATAAGGGTTCTTCGCAGGGAACGATCGTTCCTGTGTGGGATTTCTGGGGCTCCTGGAGCTGGTACGCCCCGGGGACTGATACTTCCGAGGTTATGCAAAACGGCGTAAGCTGCAGGCAGCCCATACTGACGCTCAACGCCGTCGACGGTACTGTTGTCAGCCGGTTATTCGGATATTGATTTTCTTCATCAGCACATACAGCAGGCCCCGGACATTGAAATGTCCGGGGCCTGTTTGCTTTCTTTTACTCTTTTATATTCCGGATCTTCTCAAGATCGCCGCTGCAGAGTGCTTCCATGTTGCGGAAGATTTTTTCCGCGTCCCAATCCCACCATTGGAGCTCCAGAAGATACGCCGTGAGCTCTTCGTCGAATCGGCGGCGAATGACCCGGCAGGGATTGCCGCCCGCGATGCAGTACGGCGGAACGTCCTTCGCCACAACGGAGTTGGCGGCGATGATAGCACCGTCGCCGATGTGTACGCCCGGCAGCACCGTTACGTTCTGCCCGATCCACACGTCGTTCCCGACGACCGTGTCGCCTTTCAGCGGCAGATCATCGAGCTTTGGGGCAAACTTCTCCCAGCCGCCGCCCATGATGTTGAAGGGGTAGGTCGTTACGCTGTTCATGCGGTGGTTCGCGCCGTTCATAATAAACTCAATGCCGCGGGCGATAGCGCAGAATTTCCCGATGATGAGCCTGTCGCTGAGGAAATCATAATGGTGCGTAACGTGTTCCTCAAACTTTTCCGCGCCGTCTATGTCGTCGTAATACGTGTAATCCCCGACAAGGATATTCGGCCGGGAAATGACGTTTTTTATGTACACGACCTGCCGGATGTTCTCGTTGGGATAGATGCTGTTTGGATCGGGTCCCGTCATAAAAGCATCCTCCGCTTAAAACCCGAGAGCGCGGAAGGCGTCCTCAAAGGGCGCGGTGCAGATGCCGCGCTCGGTGATGATGCCGGTGATGAGCGAATGGTCGGTCACGTCGAACGCCGGGTTATACACACCGACACCCTCCGGCGCCATGCGCTTTTTGTACCACATCTCCGTGACCTCCTCCGCGGCGCGCTGCTCAATGGGGATCTCCGCGCCGGACGCGAGCGACATATCGATCGTGGAGCTCGGCGCACAGACATAAAACGGGATGCCGTAATGCTTCGCCAATATCGCCACGGCGGAGGTGCCGATCTTGTTCGCGGCGTCGCCGTTCCGCGCCACACGATCGCAGCCGACAAATATTATGTTAACTTTCCCCGTCTGCATCAGGCTCGACGCGGCGTTATCGCAAAGGAGCGTCGTATCCAATCCGGCAGCGTGCATCTCGAGCGCCGTGAGCCGCGCGCCCTGCAATAGCGGGCGCGTTTCGTCGCAGTAGACGCGAAGATCGCTCCAGCCGTGCTCAAGCGCGATATACATCGGCGCGGTCGCCGTGCCGTATTTCGCGGTGGCGAGCGTTCCGGCGTTGCAGTGCGTGAGAACGCCGTCCCCGTGGTGCAGCAGGCCAAAACCCAGCTCGCCGATGGAGCGGCTGATGGCAACGTCCTCGTCGCGGATGCGCTGCGCCTCCGCAAAAAGAGTCTCGCGGATGGCCGGGATGCTCTCACCGGCGTTCGTCTCCGCCGTCTGCCACATCCGGTCGAGCGCCCAGAAGAGATTCACCGCCGTCGGGCGGGCGGAGGCGAGGTATTCCTTCGTTTCACGCAGGCGCGCGAAAAAGATATCCTTATCCTCCGTTTCGATCTGCGAGGCGGCCAGCGCGAGCGCATAGCCCGCGCACACGCCGATGGCCGGTGCGCCGCGCACACGCAGCGAATAGATCGCCTCCCAGATATCGCGCATATCCGAAAGATGCAGCGTTTTCACCTCGCCGGGCAGCAGCGTCTGATCCAGAATTTCCAGACATGTCCGGTCCGGTGAGAGCAATACGGTATCGAGCTCGAGAGCGTTCAAGGCTTAATCCCCCTCGGTGTTTTTCTTCATTCTGACACAGCTTTCCCCGCTTGTCAACGGCGGCAGACGCCGCAGGAGATATGCCGCATACGCAGCCGCGAGAACGATGAGGATCCGAAAGATGACGCACCGCGTTTTGTAGTCCGGTTCCGGAGCGAACACGCTCAGCGCGTTCAGCACGCCGTGCGTAAGAATGCACGGCACGATGCTTCCGGAGCGGATGAGCAGCACGACAACCACGAAGCCAAGCGCCTTGGCGACGGCGCGGACACGGAGCGTATCCCCCCTGCTCGCGGACGAGCGCAAGCGCGGCGCGGACGATCTCCTCGCCGGGAAATTTAACGCCGGGCGGCATATACTATTTTCTCCTTGCGGCGTCCGTTGTGCAACATATGTTATATTATGGATGTACTATTTTGCCAACAGCAAACCGGCAGCCGATAAAAGCCGGCCGCCGGTTTGCTCTCTGCTTTACCAGAATTTCTTTTTCTTGCAGATCCAAAGGCCGAGAACCAAAACCGCCGCGCTGATGACGCCTACCATGAGATAGCCGTATTTCCAGCTCAGCTCCGGCATATTGACAAAGTTCATGCCGTACCAGCCGGTGAGCAGCGTGAGGGGAAGAAAGATCGTCGTGACAATGGTGAGGATCTGCATCACACGGTTCTGCCGGATATCGATCTGCGCCTGAAACGCGCTTTGGATCTGCCGGCAGTATTCGCACAGGAGCTGCGCGTTCTCCCGCAGGCGGGCAACACGCCCCTCAAAAAGACGAAATCGCTCCGTTTCCGTTTCCGAAAAGAAACCGTTCTCGTTTTCGCACAGCTCGCACGCCACGTCGTCGAGCTGCGAATAATAGCGAAAGAGCGCCATTGTCTCCTTTCGCAGCGCGTTCATCGCAGCGCTGAGAGAATCAACGCCGTCGGCGAGCACCTGATCCTCCAAGGCTTCCGCCTGCTCTTCCAGCTCTTCCAAACGATGCAGATCACGGGCAATGAGCTGTTCAAAGAAATCATAGAGCGTCTGCCCGACCGTTCCCTTCGTCCATCGTTTTTCCTGCGCGATGCGGTGCAGGAGGGGCGGAAGCGAAGCGGAATCGTCCGTGAGAACGATGCGGTTTTGCGTAACGAGCAGACCGTATGCGGCGCGAACACCGTCTTTTCCCTTACGCGGGAGCACAAGCGTACCGGACAGGCAGTCGGGGCGCACCTCGGCACGGCAGGTCCGCGCACCGCGCACCGATGGCGTATGTTCCAGAACTTTTTCCAGCCCCGGAAGGTCCGGGCGTTTCTCCAGCTCCTCCGTTGTGAGAAGCACAAGCGCCGGCACATCCGCGCAGGGTGCGGATTCCGTACGCACAAGAGACTCTCCGATACGATACCAGATCATTGATTTTCCTCCCAAAAGCATAGACCGCCCGCAGCATGACGCCGCGGGCGGTTGAAAGGCATTTTTATTTCTCGGCCTTCATTGCGAGATAGGCGTTGATGAAGCCGTCGATATCGCCGTCCATAACGGCCTGGATGTTGCTGTTTTCATAACCGGTGCGCGTGTCCTTGGCGAGCGTATACGGCATGAAGACGTACGAGCGGATCTGGCTGCCCCACTCGATCTTCTGCTGCACGCCCTTGATGTCCGAGATCTTTTCGAGATGCTCGCGCTCCTTGATCTCGGCGAGCTTGGCACGGAGCATGGACTTACAGTTTTCGAGATTCTGGAAGTGGCTGCGCTCGACCTGCGAGGAGACGACGATGCCCGTCGGCAGGTGGGTCAGACGCACGGCGGAGGAGGTCTTGTTGACCTTCTGGCCGCCCGCGCCGGAGGAGCGGTACACGTCTATTTTGATCTCGTCGTCGCGCAGCTCGATCTCGCTGTTGTCCTCGGCGATCTCGGGCATGACCTCCACGGCGGCAAAGCTCGTGTGGCGGCGGCCGGAGGCGTCGTACGGCGAGATGCGCACAAGGCGGTGGACGCCGTTTTCGCTTTTGAGATAGCCGTAGGCGTTGTCGCCCTCGATCTTGATGGTGGCGGACTTGATGCCGGCCTCTTCGCCGTCCTGATAGTCGAGCAGCGTATACTTATAGCCGTGGCGATCCGTCCACATGGTATACATGCGGTAGAGCATCTGCGTCCAGTCCTGCGCCTCGGTGCCGCCGGCGCCGGCGTGGAACGTCAAAATGGCGTTGTTCGCGTCGTACTCGCCGGTGAGCAGCGTGGAAAGACGCATTTCTTCCAGCTTTTCCGAGAGCGTATCGTACTCCGCTTTCAGCTCTTCAAGCATGGAGGCATCGTCCTCTTCGAGCGCCATTTCACACATGGTGAAAAGATCGTCCCAGGACGAGCAGAGCTTGTCGTACTTTTCGCACTTGGTCTGCAGCTGCTTGATGCGCTGCTGCACCTGCTGCGAGTGGGAGACGTTGTTCCAGAAGCCGTCCTGCGCGCTCTCCTCCTGCAGCTCGGCGATCTCGCGCTTCGCCTCTTCCAGATGGAGCGCGTCCTGCAGATCGTCCAGCGCAGGCTTGAGCGTGTTGAGCTTGCCTTTATACTCTTCAAATTCCAACATTGACATGACAAAAATTCCCTTTGCATTCCAAATCAAATTAGCTAAGATATTATATACAAAAAAACCACAAATGTAAAGGCTCGAAAAGTTGAACTTTCCGCTTTCTTTCCTCGGAGAATGTGGTATACTTATTGTGAAAATATGTGCCCGCACCGGGTACGCCACGAAAATTAAAGACAGAAAGGTGATTTGTTTTGATTTCACACGGCAAAGAAGTCAAGGTATTCTCCGGAAACTCCAATCCCGCTCTGGCGGAAAGCATCTGCAACCATCTCTACAAGCCCCTCGGCAAGGCCGACATTAAGCGCTTCGCCGACGGCGAATGCTCCGTTTCCATCCTTGAGCCCGTCCGCGGCGCGGATGTGTTCATCGTGCAGTCTACCTGCAAGCCCGTGAACGACAACCTGATGGAGCTGCTCGTCATGATCGACGCGATGCACCGCGCCAGCGCCGGTCGTATCACCGCTGTCATCCCGTACTTCGGCTACGCCCGTCAGGACCGCAAGGCCAAGAGCCGCGACCCCATCTCCGCAAAGCTCGTTGCGAACATCATCGAGGCCGCCGGCGCCGACCGCGTACTTACCATGGACCTGCACGCCAACCAGATCCAGGGCTTCTTCGATATCCCCGTGGACAACATGCGCGGCGCTCCCCTCTTCGCCGATTACTATCTGCAGAAGTTCGGCAAGGGCAACCCCGACGTGATGGTCGTCTCCCCCGACGTGGGCAGCGTGGCCCGCGCCCGCCAGTTTGCCATGAAGCTCAACATGAACCTTGCCATCGTCGATAAGCGCCGCGAGGTCGCCAACAAGTCCGAGGTCATGAATATCATCGGCAACGTGGAAGGCAAGACCGTCATCCTGCTCGACGATATGGTCGATACCGCCGGTTCCCTCTGCGGCGCTGCCAGAGCGCTCATCGAGGTCGGCGGCGCGAAGGAGATCTATGCCTGCGCCACGCACGGCGTTCTCTCCCGCCCGGCGCTCGAGCGCATTGAGGAAAGCCCCATCAAGGAGCTGAAGCTCTGCGACACGATCCCCTATCCCGTCGGCGAGCCGCGTCTCGAGAAGATCAACTATGTCTCCGTGGACCGTCTCTTCGCCGAAGCCATCCGCCGTATCTACGAGGAAGTTTCCATCTCCCCGCTGTTCGAGTAAAATATCCCTATGTTGTTTCGTTCTTCCTCCGGCGGCGCCGAATGGATGATCGTCTTTCTCGGCAACGTCGGGCCGCGGTATAACGGCACGCGCCACAACGTCGGCTTTGCCGTCGGCGACATACTCGCCAAGCGCTGCGGTGTTTCGATCAACCGCCTCCGTTCGCGCGCGCTCACGGCCCGCGCAAACATCGGCGGGCACGATGTGCTGCTCGTAAAGCCGCAGACGTTTATGAATCTCTCCGGCGAGGCGGTGCGCCCGCTTGCGGATTATTTCAAGATCCCTCCGGAGCGTGTTCTCGTTGTTTCCGATGAGGTCGCGCTCGTACCGGGGCGGCTTCGTATGCGCGCCTCCGGCAGTGCCGGAGGGCACAACGGGCTCAAAAACATCATTCTCCATCTCGGCACGGAAAACTTCCCCCGGCTGCGCGTCGGCGTCGGCTCCCCGCCGCACCCCGATTACGACATGGCCGACTGGGTGATGGGCGTTCCCCGCGGCGAGGACGCCGCGGCGCTCGAAAAGGCCGAAG
>ERZ791919.2661-NODE-2661-length-12305-cov-3.568327_pt1 | contig 12305 bp, 9 predicted proteins | sample MGYA00510137_ERZ791919 | MGnify/ENA primary metagenome ERZ791919 (study PRJEB30046, sample SAMN00792059) | human gut metagenome | study: EMG produced TPA metagenomics assembly of the A metagenome-wide association study of gut microbiota in type 2...
GGGCCTGCTCCTTGGTTACACCCTTGCGGGCTAACTCGGAGGCCAGCTGCTTTTGTTCCTTACCCTGACGGATACCGTCCTTCACATATTCAAGTACCTGGGAATCGCTCATACTCTGAGCGAAAAGAGGAGATGATCCCGACAGAAGGATCAATAACAAAACACTAAACTTTCGAAGTATCATTGATTAAGTGAATAGGTTCTACATAACCGATCGGCATATCGACACAGGCACAGCCGAGCATATTCAAACGGACGGCAATCTTACTCCGGCCACCGACAGTCACCAGTTCGCCGACAAGACCGCTCAAAGGACCTTTTATGACACGCACCTTCTCACCACGGGCCAAAGGAGAGTCATTCATACAGACGGCTTCATCAGAATAATCGAGCATGAAACGGAAACGGGCCATTTGCTCGTCGGGAATTACGGCAGGAGTACTTTCACCACGCATCACCATATAACGGCTGACAGTGGAAAAGGTAAGAACTTCCATACGCTCCTTGGGAGTCACATGAACGAACACCATCATCGGAAGCAAGACGGTATCCACCAGCTTACGGCGGTCGCTCCATTGATGAATCTGTTGCTGAACGGGAACAAAAGAATCAATTCCCATTTTGGATAAACGTTCGGATACCTTCTTCTCGTGATGCATACGAACGAGAGCGACATACCAACGTTTTGAGTGTGCTACGCCTTCCCCTGTCCCACAACTAGGCCCGGCATTTGCTGATTTCTTTTCTTGAAAAATCATATTTTTTTACCCCATGTTTATCTGTTACTTCTTAAGTAACGGATCATGCATTTGCAGACAGCAGCTAACAACAAAAAAAGGAAAATGAACCGCGATGAGGGTGGGACGATATGGAAACCTAATATTCGATATGAAAGTATTCCGAAATTAGGCAATAAAAGGTCATAGAGCATGAAAGCAAAATCTTCATGTTCAGATACTTTTTTATTATGTATTTAAGAGAAAAAGGAAAAAAAGAAGTTTTTACTTGTATGCTATTAGTATTTTTACCTATCTTTGCACCGAATAAATTTCCGTTACTTAAGAAGTAACAGTAATACTAAGCCCCTAAATCTTAGCATTTTAAACCTTTTCCTTCAGGCTATTTTAAATCTTCTAACGTAATAATAATTTTGTTTATTTACTTTTGTGCGTTCTTCCAATTCGAAACCTTTCAAATAAATCTGAGTTGTCTTAATTGATTTATGCCCTAGTGACTCACTGATCATCTCAATAGGAACACCCCTATATTTAGCAGTAGTAGCCCAGGAATGCCGTAAAGTATAAGATGTTACAGACGAATGCAACCTCAGCTTACGGGATAAACTTTTCAGATGATTATTGAATTTCCGTAATGCAGACTGATACTCACGATACGCACCTTCTTCCCCCCTTTTATATTCTCCACTCAATATATGGAAAAGATAATCGGGACGGTCGGAACAAGATGAACTATGATTATTACGAAGCAAAGAAAGTAACTCATAAGCAGAATCTATAATCTCCACACTCATGGGAGTACCGGTTTTCATACGGTTATACTTCAAGAGTCCCTGATTCAAATTTGACTTCTCCAGATGAGCCAGATCAACGAAAGGCATACCACCAAACTGAAACAGTAAATTAGCAATGGCCTGCGTATGGCGAAGTGTCTCCGTCTGCGGATCTTTGTTAAGCAACGTATGAAGCTCACTCAAAGGAAGTGCTTTCTTCTGGCGGGTATCAACTCCGGTAAACACATCACGAAACAAGCCATGTACATACGGAGCCTGACGAGCATCCACTCCCCTATTATAGATACAACGCAACATACGCATATACGTAGATATCGTATTTGGCTTTAAACGGGAGGCCGTCAGGTAATTGCTATACCTTTTTAAGTTTTCGCGGTTTATTCTGGTAAACTCAATAGACTGCGTACCACAAAACTGCGAGAAAGAACGGACCGCATTCTTATACACATGGGCCGTAGAATAACGGCCCTCCTTTCGCAAACAATCAATATAGTTGCTTGCACAAGTAGAAAATCGATTTTTCTTCATAATTCATTTCATATTATATTAATGAGTGAAAATATCACGGAATATACAAGATTTTCATTAAACCGAACATACTATTTATGGAATACTTACTGTTTTACATGAAAATCAGATATTCTTCCAGAAAATATGCAAATTGTAATCTCAATAACCCCTGCCTTATTCAGTTATAATATCATAAACAAAGAGAGGATAAACATTATTAAGTAAATGATTTATCCTCTCTCTTTATGTGTGGGTATATAGAAATTATTCCCCTAGATTCTCATACGTTTTACCGTCTTTGATTGCATCCGCTTTGAAGTCCTGGTAATATTCTTTGGCCAAAGCAGTATATTTCTTATACATCCGACCGGCAATTTCTATTTCATCCCCTTGTACAATTGGAGTACGTGCCTTATTGGGGGTAGATACAAATTGCAACTCCCAATCCCCCAGTTTACTATAAAAATCATTGGCACGGAAAGCCTCTCGTCCATGCGTCTGACGTAATCCCTCCTCCGAATAGGTTGTTCCATTATCGAGATGTTCCTGAAGCATGGCATAAAACTTCGTCCAACGCGGCAAATAATACCCTTTAATAAGTCCCGTCCATTCTCTCCATGAGTAGTCAAAAATAGAAGGATCTCCGTCTGCCCCCCAAATAGTGACTAAGGAAGTGGCATCATATTCTAACAGGTTCTTTTCTTCTTCCGTATCCCCCCAACTTCGTGCAGATGTCAGCCAACGGTCAAAATTAAATTCAGGACGTGTACGAAGCAGCTCGTCCACATCTTCCAGCATTTGCAAGAAGCGTTTGCTATGCAAAGCGAAAGCCTCTTTGTCTCTATTCAGGAAAGCTTCGGCAGCTCTTTTATGGATAACTTGTCCCATATTGGTCATCATTTGCCTTTGGACATCTATCACATCAAAACGATAAGGTTCAGAATTCTTCAGTTTATCGGCATCTTTGAGTAACAAACCTTCGGCCTGAATGACCAATAAAGGAGAATATGGAATTCCCAATCCCGCATTAGGCCCTGATTTTTTTACATTAAGAGCAGGACGTGCAGCAATGATAGAACTTCGTTCGGTACCATTTGTACCGGGACGATAAGGTCCCTCCAATAAACAAATCATAGCTTGCTGAGCCGAGGGAGAGACAGCCCCATAACGTCGGTTGGCATATTGCTTAAGCCATTCCTCAATGGCTACTTCCCCTTTATGCAAAGGCATCTCAAATGCCAAATCATAATATACAGGATTCTGTTCAATAGCTTCCATAAACAAACCGGAGCCACATACATTGGGATACTGTTTTAAAGCCGTCATATATTGGTTGGAGGCCAGCAAACGCAAATCTCCATGCATATTAATACGCCCGCCGAAGTTATGCAAATTTCCTTCCACAGCCGGGTATCCCCAAAAGCCTTTGCGGCCCTTTATCTTTTCTCCATTTAAGTCCAGAATAATCAGGTCATTCTGAGGAACAGCCTTTACAATCGGTTCTCGCAAACTCCATGCCTGCATAGCCCATTTAGCTTTCGGGTCGAAATCTTTGATTAATTTATATATGGCATGCCCTACTGCGCTTAAATACTCCGGAGTATTGACAGGAGGTGCACTCTCGTGGAACGGATCTGCTGCGTATATTCCATACGTGCCATAAAGTTTCTTTTCTTCCTCTAAAAAATCACGGCCTAATGTTGCAAACAACGCATCGGTAGGATCAAGCTGTCCTGCTCCTTTAAATCCGCACCAACCGGGTTGCAGGCGAATTTTAGCTTCAGGATATTTATCTTTCAATTCACGAGGAACATAACCGGAGAATCCTTGTTGGATCGGTGTCATACCTAATTCCCTTTCACGGTCTATTATCTTTTTAGCTAAGATAATATGTTTATCGATCCAAGATTTAGGCAGCGGACCTCCATAACTTTGCAGATTTTGCATCCATTGCCAGGCAGCATGTCCCGGACCGGCTAAAAAACGGCGTGCTTCTTCATCTGTAAACCGATGTTTCAATAACGTGTTATACCATACAGCTTCCAATCCTACTGTTGCCAAAGGCATATTGATAGAATTCATAGCCATGAAATCTATTTCGCGTTGCCAACGTTCCCAATCCCAATAGGCAGCAGTATAGCTGACCGTACAATAATTCATGTATACCCTGTATTTACCATTGATCGTATTACGGATAGTCTTTTGGGGAAGCGGAAGATTTTCAGGTAAGTTTAATTGATTACCCAACCATGAAACATGCGCGTTACACGTATATTTCAGATATTGGTTAAATGCAGTGGACAGGGCTATGGCATTATTCCCTTTCAAAAGGACTTTCCCTTTTTCTGATGAGATTTCATACACATCCTCTCCATTGGCGGGGTCGATCAATTGCAGTTTGATCTGTTTCCCATATCCGTGTGACTCGCTCTATTAAGGCATAAACAGCCTTAATGTGCGGGTCTTTGGCATAGCCTATTACAGTAAACAGGCACAATAATAACAACAAAGGTTTTTTCATTTGACTATCAATTTTTATATAGCACAAATATAAGAAAAAGATTTTTTCTAAAAAAAATAATTAATACGATGCAGTATTTCCCAATCCCCTGCATTTATTATATAAAAAGCAAACGTAGAATGATCAAACCTATATATCATTAAGACCTATAACCTGAACTTAACAAGTGTGGGGAAAAACAGAAAAGAGAGAGAGTTTTAAAGAAATGTCCCCAAAAAACGAAGAGCCCCTGTCAACTGAGAAAGCTGGCAGGGGTTCATTTTTATATCTTCGAAAAAAGCAATCTTTACTTGCAATATTTCTTTATCAGATCATCCGTATTCGGATCACCCAGTTCTTTTGCTTTATTGAAATTGCCGCAAGCTTCATCCGTTTTCTTCAACTGTATCTGACAAAGTCCGAGCAGACGATAGGCCTCGGCATATTTCGGATCTTCTTTCAATATATTATTCAATATTTGAACAGCCTCTTCATACCGTCCCACACGCAGGTTTACCACTGCTTGCTCTGCCTTATAAGTCAGGTCTTTCGGATTCAGTTCGATCGCCTTGGCAATATCATCCAATGCACGTTGATACTGGCGTGCTTTCAGGGCAGCTTGTTCTCGATAATAATAGAACATATCATTCACCTGTCCGTTGACTGCTTTAAAATAAGCATCGTAATCGAGCATCGCATTACGCGCCTGATTGGCATTCAGATTCATCTGTGCACGTTCCAGAAGATAAGGAGCAAACGCGGAAGTAACCGGTTGCGGACAACGGGCGATACAACTATCCATTAATACAATAACTTCTTTCGGATCCGCTTTCAGCAATTCCTTGGTTTTAGCGGCACTAAAGAAGGTAGCAGGAGAAGCAATATTGCTGGCGTTCACTTTCTCATAAGCAGCCAAAGCACCTGCATAGTCCTGTTGGGCAAACAGAATATCCCCTTCCAGCTGAGTGTAAACAGGAAGCGGATCAATAGCGATTGCTTGGCGGAGATTCTTCAAAGCCGTGTCATACGTCCAGTCTTTATACGTCTTCTCAGGCTTCGATAATTGGTAAGCATGCATCAACTTGGCAATGTTGTAATACACATCATCCTTTTTCTGTGCTACCTTCAATGCCTTATTAAAGTCGGCAACCGCCTTGTCAAACCAAGATTGGTCTTCCTGTCCCTTAGTTACATAATAATTGGCACGGCGAATATACCCGTCCGTGCTGTTCGGGAACTGGCGGATAAAATCATCCAATAGTTTGCCGTACTCTTCATCCGTCATTTGTGAAGAAGCCATAAACAAGTAAACCAATGCCTGATCTTCCACTTCGGGCAGTCCTTTCCTGATTCCGATACTTTTCAGCGCAGCATCACCCAAAGAAAGCGCATTGATTTTTTGTGCCATGGCAAAAGCGGCCCCTGCTGCATAGCAAGTAGTCACCGTATCAATTCCGGAGGACTTCTGGGAAATACCGAATACCTGTCCTTCCGCATTCATCACCGGGCAACTAACCATTTTATCTTTCATCTGCATACCCAACGTATAATAATGATATTCTCCGGCCACTTTGGAGACATCTTTCACTTTACCGGATACACAAGCAATACTCTTTTGTGTCGAATAAGGAAGCATCCATGCATCGGCTCCCACTTCCGGAGCAGCTTTTGCCACGTTCAACGCAGGAACTTTCTTCTCGGTAATGGCTACACGGAACTTAATAACATCGTACATATCATTAGCTCCAAGTATCACGTCTACCGGCATTTGCTTGCCGTCCGCCGTGATAACCACCGCACGTTCCGCTCCTTTAAAAAGGCTATAATCAGATAAAGCCAATCCGTCTTCGGATACAAAAAATCCGTTCCCAGTGTTCAGCATCTTATCATTCTTGTCATAAGTCACCACAGAGAAAACTGCGCGTTTCGCCTTCTCCACCCATTTAGGGGTTTGTGCCATGCTTCCCTGTACCAGAAAGAAAAGCACCAAAGGTAGGATTAAAATCTTCTTCATATCAGTCGTTGTTTCTTTGTTTCACAGCTTCGTAAATCAGGATACCGGCAGCAACAGACACATTGAGGGATTCGATTGTTCCCAACATCGGTATCTTCACCCATTCGTCACAGAGTGCCAGGTTATCATAAGAGACTCCCGTATCTTCCGCACCCATAATGATGCATAACGGTCCTGTATAATCAGCTTTCGTATAGTCGTAGTCTCCTTTTTCCGTAGCAGCAACAATACGGAAACCGCTATCCTTCAAGTATTGCAGAGTCGCACGCAGATTTTGCTCACGACATACCGGAAGGGTATGCAATGCCCCTGCAGAAGTTTTCACAGCATCCGCATTCACAGAAGCACTGCCACGAGCCGGAATAATCACAGCGTCTACGGCTGCACATTCACAGGTACGGGCAATTGCACCGAAATTGCGTACATCGGTCACTCCGTCAAGCATGACGAAAAACGGATTCTTCCCTTGTTCGAACAAGAAAGGAACGAGATCTTCCGTCTTCTGATAAGTCACGGATGAAATGAAAGCCACCACACCCTGATGATTTTTCCGGGTGATACGGTTAATACGCTCCACCGGAACACGCTGAACGGGTATCAGCAGACCTTTCAAAGCTGCAAAAAGTTCTTTGGAAAGATCACTCTGAATGTCTTTCTTTACCAGAATCTTATCAATTTCTTTACCAGCCTGAATGGCCTCTATCACGGCACGAACGCCGAAAATCATTTCACTTTTATCAAGCATCTATGTTAATTTACTGTTTTATAATTTACTATTTATCAGTTGCGGGTAAGCAGGGCTTTGGCATTGCTAAGGGCAGCTTCGGTCAATGTAGCACCGCTTAACATGTGTGCAATCTCCTCTACCCGTTCCTCGTCGGTGAGACGTCGGATGTGGCTGTTGGTTTCCGTATCGCTGTCCTTCTTATATACTTTATAATGGGCCCCTCCCCGGGCAGCTATCTGCGGCAGGTGAGTGATACTGATAACCTGACGGTTCTGTTCGCCCATTTCCTGCATCATGTCTGCCATGCGGTCGGCTATTTCACCGGATACTCCGGTGTCAATCTCATCAAATACGATAGTCGGCAGTTTCACGGCTCCGGCAATCATTGCTTTGATAGACAGCATGACACGCGCTATTTCACCTCCCGAAGCGACGGAAGAAATGTTCTGCAACACACCGTTCTTGTTGGCAGAAAACAAGAAGCTGACAGTATCTTCTCCCTGTAATCCGGGTTCTTTCTTTAACCCCATTTCCACCTGGAAACGGACATTCGGCATTCCCAACGGTACCAACCGGGCTGCCAACTGTTTTTCCACCTCACGCGCAGCCGCTGCACGGGCTTTGGTCAACACTTCCGCCTGCTGCTTGACCTGTTTATATTGTTCTTCCTTACGTTCTGTCAGTTCGGCAATGCGCTCATCGTAAGAAGTGATATCGGACAACTTGCCACGATATTCCTCCGTCAAAGCAATCAGCTCCTCAAGTGTCTGCACACGGTGTTTCTGTTGCAGGGAATAGATCATGTTCAGACGATCGTTCACCTCATCCAGCCTTGTAGGATTGAACTCGATAGACTCACCTTGCGAAGATACCTCCTGCGAAATATCTTTCAGTTCGATATAGGCACTTTCCATGCGTTCGGCAAGTTCCTTGGCAGGCTGATAAACTCTTTGCAAGTTATTCAGCGTATTGAGACTGTCCTTTAAATAGGAAAGCAATCCTCCTTCGTCCGAAGCAAAAGACTGTTCCACCCGATAAAGCCCCGCCTTGATCTCCTCCGCATGACTTAACATTTCAGCTTCTTGTTCCAGTTTCTCCTGCTCTCCTTCGGCAAGATGAGCTTCTTCAAGCTGCTCCAGTTGAAAACGGATATAATCTTCATCAGCACGGCTTTTCTCAGCCAGTTCCATTAACTCGGACAGCTCTCTTTCAGTCTGTTTCCACCCGGCATAACGAGAGTGATATTTCTCCAGTGCCGCATCATTATGTGCAAGAATGTCGAGCACATTCAACTGAAACCCTTCCTTATTGAGCAACAGGTTCTGATGTTGCGAATGTACATCAATCAACTGTTCGCCCAACTCTTTTACCTGCACCAAAGATGCGGGAGTATCATTAATAAATGCCCGGCTTTTACCGGATGCCTGCACTTCACGGCGCAAGATGCACTCCTCATCATATTCCAGCTCGTTCTCCTCAAAGAACGGGCGCATACCATACGCTGAAATATCAAAACGTGCCTCTATTACACATTTGGAAGCCCCCCGGCGAATGGCCTTCATATCCGCCCGCTGCCCAAGCAACAGACCGATTGCTCCCAGAATAATTGACTTTCCGGCCCCCGTTTCACCTGTTATAACGGAAAAGCCTGTTTCAAAACTGATGTCCAGTTTCTCTATCAATGCGTAATTCTGAATGTATAATGAACGTAACATTTGGATCAGTGAAAGTTAAGGGTTGAGAGTTAAGAGTTTCAATTCATCAGACAGACGATCGATAATATCTTGAGCTACTTCCGTTTTTGATTTCAGGGGGTAGTCAGTACGGCCTTTTCTGTCTATTATACTTATTTTATTCGTATCGCAACGGAATCCGGCTCCCGCATCATTGAGCGAATTAAGTACAATGAAGTCGAAGTTCTTGCGTTCGAGCTTTCCTTCGGCATTCTGCTGTTCATTGTTCGTTTCGAGGGCAAAGCCTACCAACAACTGATTCTTACCTTTCAACGCTCCCAGACTTGCCGCAATATCTTCGGTTGCCTGAAGATGCAGAGTCAGTTCTTCCTCCTTCTCACGTTTAATTTTCTTATCGGCTACCACCTCCGGACGGAAATCGGCTACTGCCGCACAAAGAATACCCGCATCGGCTTCGGCAAAGTATTTTTTCGACGCTACCGACATTTCGCCGGCAGACTCTACATCAATGCGACGAATGCGGGAATGTTGTGTTTTCAGTTGCACGGGTCCCGCTATCAGTGTCACCTGCGCTCCACGACGTGCACATTCTTCCGCGAGGGCAAACCCCATTTTTCCGGAAGAATAGTTGCCGATAAAACGGACAGGGTCAATCTTCTCATAAGTCGGCCCGGCTGTAATCATTATTTTCTTACCTTGCAGCTCACCGTTTGCAGAAAAAAATTCATCCAGCACACGGATGATATTCTCCGGTTCCTCCATACGTCCCTTCCCTACAAGATGACTGGCAAGCTCACCCGTACCCGGCTCGATAATATGATTGCCGTAAGAACGAAGTATCTCCAGATTCTTCTGAGTGGCAGGATGAGCATACATATCGAGGTCCATAGCCGGAGCTACAAACACCGGAGCTTTCGCCGAAAGATAGGTCGTTATCAGCATATTATCAGCTATCCCGTTTGCCATTTTGCCAATGGTAGAGGCAGTGGCGGGAGCTATCAGCATCGCATCTGCCCACAGTCCGAGGTCAACGTGGCTGTTCCACGTTCCGTCACGTTGGGCAAAGAATTCACTGATGACCGGTTTGCTGGTCAAGGCCGATAGAGTAATGGGAGTAATAAATTCTTTTCCCGCCGGAGTAATCACAACCTGCACTTCCGCTCCTTGCCTGATAAGTCCGCGGATGATATAGCAAGCCTTATATGCGGCAATACTGCCGGTAATTCCAAGAATTATCTTTTTTCCTTTTAGCATTATTTCGTAATCAAATTACTCATTTCACGCAAGCGGATCTTAGTCAAGGCCGCCTTCGTATTCAGCGTGAAATCACTATTCAAAATCCAACTGTAATATCCGGGGTCTTTCTTCAACACCTCGGCTACCGACATTCCTTTATACTTTCCGAAGTTGAACACTTCCGTTCCATTATCATCGTAAACCATACGTCCTGCAAAATCTACGTTTTTGCTGAAACTGGAATAATCGGCAAGGAATGCGATGTCATTCTGAAGATCCGGATAACGGTCGAGCTGTGCCTTCAGCACCTCGTATGTAGCCCGTGTATCCGCTTCGGCAGTGTGCGCATCTTCCAGATTCTTCTCGCAATAGAACTTGTAGGCTGCGGACAGGGTACGTTGTTCCATTTTATGAAATATCACCTGTACATCCACAAATTTACGTTTGCTCATATCAATGTCCACCCCGGCACGCAGAAATTCTTCTGCCAGCACAGGAATATCAAAACGGTTGGAATTGAATCCGGCCAGGTCGCATCCTTCAATGTCGCGGGCAATATTCTTTGCCACTTCCTTGAAAGTCGGGCAATCTGCCACGTCAGCGTCATAAATGCCATGCACGGCGGAAGATGCTTCGGGGATGTGCATTTCGGGATTGATGCGCAGAGTTTTCGCTTCCTCATTCCCGTTCGGGTAAACTTTCAAATAACAGATTTCAACGATTCGGTCTGTGTTGATATTGGTTCCTGTCGTCTCAAGATCGAAAAAGACAATAGGGTTTTTCAGATTTAATTTCATTTTTATTCATTTTGTTTCACAACAGAGGACGCGGAGGACATAGAGAGTAAATGAAAGGAATGTCATTCAAATTATCCTCTGTGTCCTCCGTGTCCTCTGTCGTGAAATGTATATTAATCGTTCAACATCATCGGCATTAACAACATCAGCAGGTCTTCATTTTCTTCCTGTTCCACCGGTACGATGACACCGGCACGTGAAGGATCGGCAAGTTCGATAACAACTTCGTCTGCCGAAATATTGTTAAGAATGTCGATTAGGAATGTAGACTTGAATCCGATGCTCATTGCCGCACCTGCATACTGGCAGACTTGTGTTTCTTCGGCAGAAGTGGAGAAGTCGATATCTTGTGCGGAAATCACGATCTGGTTCTCCTGCATACGAAGTTTAATCAAGCTGCTGGCCTGTGACGAGAAAATAGACACACGGCGCAAAGCTCCGATCAGCTGTTGCCGGTCGACCGTCACTTTATGCGGGTTGTTCTGCGGAATTACAGAGTTGTAGTTCGGATAGCGTCCTTCGATCAGACGGCATACCATGCGATAGCTATCGAGCATAAACACAGCGTTGCGTTCATCAAATTCGATCGTCACAGAGCCTTGTTCCTTCGGCAGAAGGTTTTTGAGCAATGTAGCCGGTTTTTTGGGAAGGATGAAGGCAGCACGTTCGTTACCCTTGGCAGCCAGCGTCTTGCAACGTACCAGCTTGTGGCCGTCCGAAGCCACCATTGTGATATCTTCTGTTGTAATATCGAAATAAATACCGTTCATCACCGGGCGGAGTTCGTCGTCGGCAGTAGCGAAGACCGAGCGGTTGATTCCCCCCAGCAACACTTCCGCTTCCATTTCCACACGAACTGCGTTGTCACCCAATGTAGCCGATTGCGGAAATTCGTCCGCATTCTGTCCCATTAGGCTGTATTTCCCATTCTGGTACTGCACTGTTATTTCGTAGTTGTCCGGATTGATCAAGAACGTGAGAGGTTGTTCCGGAATTTCTTTCAGTGCGTCGAGCAAAGTTTTCGCTACTACGGCAAAACGCCCGTTAGTATCGCTTTCATTCACTTCTACGGTAGTAACCATTGTAGTTTCACTGTCAGATACAGTCACAGACAATGTTCCGTCTTCCAGTTCGAAGAGGAAACAATCGAGAATTGGCAGCGCATTTTTTGAATTAATAACACGGCTGATGGCCTGTAAATGGCTGGAAAGAGCAGTACTTGAAACGATAAATTTCATATATTTTCGTGTATTTAAGTTTTAAATGTTCTATCGCACAAAGTTACGAAAAAAGATT
>ERZ791919.2668-NODE-2668-length-12282-cov-3.608735_pt1 | contig 12282 bp, 10 predicted proteins | sample MGYA00510137_ERZ791919 | MGnify/ENA primary metagenome ERZ791919 (study PRJEB30046, sample SAMN00792059) | human gut metagenome | study: EMG produced TPA metagenomics assembly of the A metagenome-wide association study of gut microbiota in type 2...
AGCTCATGAGTTAGCCCATCTTCTTCTCCTCTTCCCGGAAGACAGTCCGTTGAAACTGGAGAAGCGTTGTGATCTCTTTGCCAGTTTCTTCCTTCTTCCCAAGTTGGCGCTTATCGAAGAATTGGGTTCCAGAAAGCGTGAGAAGATAACGCTGGAGGAGATGATCGACATTAAGGAGCTATATGGCGCATCTCTCGCCGCTTCCATCATCGCCGCCAGGGATTACGGCATTATTACCACCGAGTATAAACGTACATGGTATGCCGAGCATATAGAGCCTAATCCTCGTGAAATCAATAATGGACACTATGCATTTCCTGAGACATTGGGAAGGGAGAAGAGAGTCAACTCAATCTTCAAAAGTATGGAGGAATAGAATATGCAGAATGAAAGTCAAAATATAGAATATAAGGAATCATGGCGTGATGAATATCTGAAATGGATATGTGGTTTCGCCAATGCCCAAGGTGGGCGTATTTATATCGGTGTAAACGACCAGAAAGAAGTAATCGGTTTATCTGATGCCAAACGGTTGTTGGAAGATATTCCTAACAAGATAGTTAATTATCTGGGCATCGTAGAAGATGTAAACCTTCTTATGGAAGGTGATAAAGAGTATATAGAGATTGTGGTCTCACCAAGTAATATGCCGATAGCCTATAAAGGTACGTATCATTATCGTAGTGGTTCTACCAAGCAAGAACTCAAAGGGCTTGCTTTGCAGCAATTCATTATGGAAAAGATGGGTCATTCATGGGATGATATTCCTGTTTATGGTGCAACACTTGATGATATTGACCGCAATGCGATTGATTATTTTTTGCAATGTAGCATCAAAGCAGGTCGTATGGATGAATCAGAGGTCAATTCGTCCACAGAGGATGTATTGCGTAATCTTGGCTTGTTTACCAGGGAAGGTGAATTGAAGAGTGCTGCCATTTTGCTTTTCGGCAAGCATGTTGGGCAGTTCTTCCCATCTGCGGTATTCAAAATAGGACGTTTTCATACAGATGAGAGCGATTTGATTATTCAGGATGTGATAGAAGGCAGCCTGATTCAAATGGCTAGTAGGGTGATGGAAGTACTCCGAACCAAGTATCTGCTTTCGCCTATTCACTACGAGGGATTGCAGCGCATAGAGCAGCTGGAGATTCCTGATAAAGCATTACGAGAGTTGATATATAATGCCATTTCGCATAAGGCTTATACTGGCCCTGCCATCCAGATGCGTATCTACGACCGCAGTATAGAATTGTGGAATTATGGATTGTTGCCAAAAGAGTTGACTCCTGCAGCTTTGTTGCAGAAGCATTCTTCTTATCCTCGTAACCATAATATTGCTAATGTTTTTTACAAAGCAGGTTTTGTGGAGTCATGGGGACGTGGATTCAAGAAGATTGCCGAGGAGTTTGAACGTGCTAGCTTGCCATTGCCAACGATAGAAGAAAATGGAGGTGGCGTGATGGCGATAATTCAACGCAAAACGATAGATGAAGTTATCACAGAGCGTGATGGGGATGGCGGTGTAAATGTCGGAGATGTCGGTAATGGTGGCGGTAATGTGGCGGTAATGAAACTATCTTATCGTCAGCAACTTATTCTGTCTTTTGTTGCAAAACACTCCGACATTACCGCCAAACAAATGGCGGTAATGTCGGGAATTCCTCAACGTACCATAGAACGAGAACTTTCTATATTACAAAAGGTCGATATGATTTGTCGTGTTGGTGCTCCACGTACAGGAAGATGGAAACTGTTAAAACAGATTGATTTTGATTCAAAATAGAAAGATATGAAGCAGAATAATAATGAACAAATCGTCTTCGATGTGTTTGGTATTCTTTAACTAGAATCATTAGTAGAGAAAATTGATAAAATTTGATAAACGTAAAAATGAAAATGGCTGAAATAATATCACATATATATCAAGATAATGTAGGGCGTTGGATTATACAATCTAATGAGGAACATTCTGTTGGTGTAGCTAGGCTTGCTGCTCGTTTCGCTGGTGAATTTGGTATGAGTGAATGGGGGAAAGTTTTGGGGCTACTTCATGATAAGGGTAAGGAATCACAAGCTTTTCAGCAACATATCAGGAAAGATAGTGGATATGAGCCTGATATTAAAGTTTGTGGTAATTATAACCATGCATTTATTGGTGGAGTTTTGGCACGAAGACTTTATGGTAAATCTGCTGATATTTTCTTCGTTAATCAAATAGTGTCTCATCATACAGGCTTACATGATTATGATGAGATAGAAGGAATTCTTAATCAGGATATTCCAGCAGAAGTTAATATCAATATAGGAAAGGAAAAATTAAATGTACCTGCTTTCAAGATTCAAACTAATGATTTTCATCATTTAGCTCGTATGATGTTTTCATGTTTGGTGGATGCCGACTTTCTTGATACTGAAGCTTTTATGGATAAAGAATCTTCTATGTTAAGAGGTAATAAAGCTACGTTATATGATTTGCTGCCTTTACTCGAAAATAAACTGAAGGATTTGAAAGCTAAAGCAGATAACTCTAATGTAAATGCTATAAGAAATCAAGTCCAGCAGCAATGTATTAAAATGGCAGTTACTGAAATAGGTTTTTATAGTTTGACGGTACCAACTGGTGGAGGAAAAACTTTGTCTTCTTTGGTATGGGCAATGAAGCATGCTATCAGAAATGGTCAGAAAAGAATTATTATAGCCATTCCATATACAAGTATCATTGTTCAGACGGCATCTGTTCTACGGAGCATCTTTGGAGAAGAGAGTGTTTTGGAGCATCATAGCAATGTGGATCCTGAGCATATTAAAGACGAAAGACTTCAGGAGAAAATGAAGTTGGCGACAGAAAATTGGGACTATCCGATAATTGTAACAACTAATGTGCAATTATTTGAATCTATGTTTAGCAATAAGCCATCTGTTTGTAGGAAGCTCCACAATATAGTCAATAGTGTCATAATCTTAGATGAGGTGCAAACGCTTCCGATGGACTATCTTCAGCCTGTTGTGGATTCATTGAAAACGTACCATAAACTATTTAATGTTTCTTTCTTGTTCACTACGGCAAGTCAGCCCGTGTTAAGTGGACTTATAGAAGGATGTAATCCGAGGGCAGCCTTCAAAGGGATTGACCATATTACAGAAATCATTCCTCGAGAGTTTAAGTTGCATGACAAGTTGCGAAGGGTAAAATTAAGTATCAATAATGAAGGAAGAACTTATGATGAGGTTGCTGAGATGTTGAGCAAGCATAAAAGAGTGCTTTGTATTGTGAATACACGTCGTGATGCTAGAGAACTCTATGCACGTTTGTCTCAAGAAGGGATTACATTACATCTTTCAAAGATGATGTGTCCGGCACATATTAGCGAGACGTTAGAAAAACTCAAAAATGCTCTAAAGGACGATACGAATGAAGTTATTCGTGTTGTCTCCACGCAATTGATAGAAGCTGGAGTTGATATAGATTTTCCTATTGTATATAGGCAAGAAGCTGGACTTGACTCTGTATTGCAAGCTGCCGGCCGATGTAATCGAGAAGGAAAGAATGTTTTGAGTACTACTTATGTCTTTTCTTTGTCTAAAGAGCATAATCTTCCTAAAGGAGAAATGCAGGCTGCAAATAATGCAAGATTAAGTCTTGGTACAGGGATAGATTGGTTTGCTCCAGATGTGATGACATCATATTTCAAGCAATTATATTGCAGAAAGGAATGTTTCGATGTAAAGAATATGAAGCATTATCTTTATAATCCTAAGGAAATATGTTTTGCTACTGCTGCAAAAGAGTTTCAGATGATTGAAGATAATGGTATCAATGTTGTTGTCTGTTGGAGAAATAGTTTCGAGCTTATACAACAGCTATTGGAAAAGGGACCTTCATATATGCTGATAAGGAAACTGTCGAAGTATGTCGTAAATATCACTAAGACAGACTTTAAAACTTTGTTAGATATGGGTGTCATTAGTGAGAAAAAAGAGGGACTCTTTGTTGTCGATTATAAACAGCAGTATGATGAACATATAGGCTTGTGCATCGATAATAATTGGGCAAATAAATCGATTATTATTTAAATGGAAATGATATGGTAAAGAAAAATTCGATAAAGCTATTTGGGGATGATAAGATCCGTGCCATTTGGGGTGATGAACAGGAAAAATGGTACTTTTCTATTGTTGACGTTATTGCAGTTTTGACTGAAAGTCCTAATCCTCAAACCTATTGGAGAGTCCTAAAGAAGCGACTTAAAGATGAGGGAAATGAAACCGTTACAAACTGTAACGCTTTGAAAATGCGTGCAGCTGATGGTAAAATGCGATTAACGGATGTTGCTGATACTGAGCAACTCTTGCGTATTATTCAATCCGTACCTTCTCCAAAGGCTGAACCTTTTAAAATGTGGCTTGCTAAAGTTGGAGCAGACAGACTGGATCAAATGCAAGATCCAGAATTAAGTATACAGCAGGCCATGATAGACTACAAACGATTGGGATATTCGGACAATTGGATTAACCAACGTTTGAAAAGTATTGAGATACGCAAGGATTTGACAGACCAATGGAAGCTTCATAATGTTGAAGAAGGGGTACAGTATGCATCTTTAACAGATATAATCTATCAGACTTGGGCTGGTAGAACAACAAAAGAATACAAACAGTATAAGGGTTTGAAAAAGGAAAATCTGCGTGACAATATGACCAACGAGGAACTTATTCTTAATATGCTTGCAGAACTCTCAACAACGAGCATTACTAAGGCAAAGAATCCTCAAACTTTAAATGAAAATAAGCAATGTGCTAAAGAAGGTGGTAATGTGGCGCGTGTTGCAAGAGAGGAACTCGAATCCAAAACAGGACGTCAAGTAGTTTCTCCACTTTCTGCAAAAAGATTCTTTGAGGTTCAGCAGCCAAAGAAAAGTTTGGAAGATAATAATAACGATAAGGAAGAAGAAAAATAGTAATATGATGGAATATACTGATAAAGAATATTGTTTGGAGGTGTGGGGCGATATGGCTTGCTTCACAAGACCCGAACTGAAAGTTGAACGTGTAAGCTATGATGTGATTACTCCATCAGCAGCACGAGCTATATTCGAGGCTATATTTTGGAAGCCTGCCATTCATTGGCAGATAACCAAGATAGAGGTGTTGAAACCTATCAAATGGACTTCAGTAAGAAGAAATGAGGTGGGGGCGGTAGCTGGTAAGTCTGTCATCTTTATAGAGGAAAAACGCCAGCAGAAAAATACTTTGCTTTTAAAAGATGTTGGTTATCGAATTTGGGCAAAGATGGAGTTCCGTTCTGTATCGAAGCGAAAGGCAGAAGGAGATTTGTTTTCTCATGAGCCGGGTAAAGATGAGAATCCGATGAAGTATTATCAGATGTTTGAGCGTAGAGCAAGCAAGGGGCAATGCTTCTATCAGCCTTATCTTGGTACTCGTGAGTTCTCTGCCTCTTTCCGTCTCGTTAATCCTGATGATGAGGCATTGACTCCACCAATATCTGAAGAGCAAGGTGGTACTAAAGACTTAGGAATCATGCTCTATGATATGGACTTTGCTGATAAGAAGAACATCCAGCCAATGTTCTATCGTCCACAGATGAAAGATGGCGTAATAATTGTTCCACCAATTAATAGTGAGGAGATTTTAAAATGATACTAAAAGCATTATATGATTATTATAATAGATGCGAAGGACTGTCTACAAAAGGCTTAGAGCAGAAAGAGATTGGTTATCTTATTGTGATAGATAAAGATGGAGCTTTTGTCAGGATAGAAAGCAGAATGAAAGATAAAAAGACTGCTCAAACATTTTTAGTCTTGCAAACAATTAAGCGTAGCGGTAGAAAATATGCTCCGAATATCCTTTGGGATAATTATGAATATGTGATTGGAGGGGCAGATGAAAGTGCTAAAAAACATGATACTTTCATTAGAATGATTGAGAAGTTAAAAGAACAGGTGTCTTCTGATAGATATCTAAATGCTATTTCAGAATTCTATAAGAAGAACGAAAAATTGGAAGATATTATTAAAAATGATGTGTTGTATGAGGAAATGCATAAATCCAAGAAAAACATATCATTCCTGTTGCAAGGAGAAAGTAAGATTGCTGCAGAAAATGAAAAGGTCTGGAATTTAATCTTGAGCCAAAGTGCTGATGATGGCATATATGGAATATGTTTGGTGACAGGTAAGAAAGACTCTGTAGCAAGACTCCATACTACGATAAAGCTGACAAAAGATACAGGACCTTTGGTTTCTTTTAAAACAGACCGCGGTTATGATTCATATGGAAAAGAGCAAGGCTACAATGCCCAAATAAGTGAAGATGCAGAATTTGCCTATACCACAGCTCTTAACGCTATGTTGCAGAAAGGTTCTCATAATAAGTTTAGTGTAGGTAATCGAACTTTTGTCTTTTGGGCTTCCTCTAACAGCGAGGCTGCAGAACAGACAGAAGGAAGCCTCTTTGACCTGTTGGGATATACTGAAGAAGAGGTTGATGATCCAAATGCTAAGATAGAGCAAGTGCGCAAAGTGTTTACGGCTATATATTCTGGAAGTTTGAAAACATCATTAGAAGACCGTTTCTATATTCTTGGTTTGGCTCCAAATTCGGCAAGAATAGCCGTTGTATATTGGTCTGAATGTTCTCTGAAAGAATTTGCAGGAAAGATACTATGTCATTTTGAAGATATGAAAATCAATGATACTCGTATAGATAAGAAACCATATATGGGAATCAAGAGTATGCTTGCAGCTGTCACTCTTAACGGGAAGTCTGAAGCTACCCCTAATCTCCCAGAAGCAGTTGTCAAAAGTATCTTCCAAGGAACACCATATCCATTCACTTTATTTTCTGCATGCATTCGCAGAATAAGAGCAGAGTCTGGCAGCAAAGATGCAATTCGTATTGCTCGTATGGCAATCATCAAGGCATATCTCAATAGAACAAATAGTAATAATAAAAAAATAGAATTTATGTTGGACAAAAGTAACACTAATCAAGGCTACTTATGTGGTCGTCTTTTTGCAGTTCTTGATAAGATTCAAGTAGATGCAAATGGAGGTAGCAGCATACGCGAAAGATATATGAATGCTGCCAGTGCAACACCAGCTTCAGTGTTTGCTACAATTCTTAATCTTTCTTCACATCACTTGGAGAAGTTGTCGAATCAGGGTAAAAAAATCTTCTTTGAGAAGATGAAGCAGGAGATTATGGATAAGATTCCTGCAACAGGTTTCCCTACACATCTTGATCTTCAAGACCAGGGTAGATTCTTTATAGGATACTACCATCAGAAACAAGAGTTCTTTACGAAGAAAGAGGAAGAAAATAAAGATGAAAATATTAACGATTAAAATATAAGTATTATGGCTGATTTAAAAAATAAAATTGATTTCGTTTACATTTTTGATGTTCAAGATGGCAATCCTAATGGAGATCCTGATGCAGGTAATCTTCCTCGTGTGGATGCAGAGACAGGTATGGGCTTAGTTACTGATGTATGCTTGAAGCGTAAAGTTCGCAACTACGTACAAGTAGCCAAGAACTTGGCAGATGGTTATGATATTCATATCAAAGAAAAGGCAGTCTTAGGAAGAGCACATATAGCTGCATTCAACGCATTGGGATACTCACTTGGCGAAAGAGTTACTCTGTCAATAGAGGAAAAGATGTATAATGAACTATCCGATTTGTCTTTACCAGATGGAGTATCATTGGATAACGAGAATGACAGTTTTTCCGTCGTCTTAGAATCTGATATAGATAAAGACGAAGTTAAAAAGTGGCTAAAGGACATAACTATTAGCTCTGAAACTATAAAAAAAATAAACGAGGCATTAAAGGCTTCTAAGCCTAAAAAAGCAACTCCTGAGGAACAAGAAGGTGGTAGAAAATGGATGTGTAAACATTTTTATGATATTCGTACTTTCGGTGCAGTACTATCATTAAAATCTGCTCCTAATTGTGGACAGGTAAGAGGTCCTATCCAATTTACTTTTGCTCGTTCTGTTGCCCCAATAGCTACAGCAGAACATTCTATCACACGTATGGCTGTGGCAACAGAAGATGAAGCGAAAAAACAAAATGGTGACAACAGAACTATGGGTCGCAAGGCTACAATCCCTTATGGTCTCTATGTTTGTCATGGTTTTATCTCTGCTAATCTTGCAAAGCAAACAGGTTTTTCAGAGGATGATCTTCAACTATTCTTTGATGCATTGAAGAACATGTTTGATGTTGACCGTTCTGCAGCAAGGGGCTTGATGAGTGCTCAGAAATTAATCGTGTTCAAACATGATTCTGTTCTGGGTAATGCTCCAGCGAATAAATTGTTTGATTTGGTGAAAATTGAGAGAAATTCTGATACGAATCCGGATGCGGTACCAAGATCGTTTAACGATTATAAGGTTACAATAGATATGGACTCTGTCCCTAGCGGTGTAACAGTTGAAGAATTGATTTAGTATCATCATGTATACTGAAGACGAAATGCTCATGCTGTCGGGGATACAGCACTTTATGTTCTGCCCCCGACAATGGGCTTTGATTCATATCGAGCAACAATGGGCAGAAAATAAACTGACGACAGAAGGGCAGATTCTACACAAGAATGTAGATAATCCCTTCTATCGTCAGAAAAATGGTGATGTTATCACGCTTCGTTCCCTTCATATAGCCTCTAAAGAATTAGGACTATATGGTGTAACTGATGCTGTAGAACTTATTCCTGCTGATTCATCAGAAGATGCTATAACTCATAATCGTTACAAAGGATATTGGAAACCATACCCTGTGGAGTATAAAAGAGGTCATCATAAGCCTGATGAAAGAGATGAAGTACAATTGGCTGCCCAGGCAATGTGTCTCGAAGAAATGTATGGTATACATATTCCATACGGTGCATTGTATTATGATGAAGTAAAACATAGAGAAACAGTCTCTATTTCTGAATTATTAAGAAGTACGACTGTTCAATGTGCCCGTCAGATGCATGAGGTATTTAAAAGCGGTATCTTGCCAAAAGCTAACAAACAGCACCATTGCAAGAATTGTTCTCTGGTAAATCTCTGTATGCCAGAAATGAGTGATTGTACTCTAGTATCAACCTATTTAAACAAGAATCTATATGAGGATATTACTTAATACATTATACGTGACCACACCTGAAGCCTATCTAAGTAAAGATGGGTTGAATGTTGTGGTATCTGTGAAGCAAAACGAGATATTCCGTATTCCTATCCATAATATAGAGCAAATTATTACTTTTGGTTATATGGGGGCAAGTCCAGGATTGATGAAACTGTGTGCAGATAATAATGTTTCTCTAACCTTCCTTTCACCACAAGGAAGATATATCAGCCGTTCGCAAGGCCCGACTAGGGGAAACGTTTTGCTGAGAAAAGCACAATATAAGAATTCTGATGAACCTAACTATGCTCTTCATCTCAGTAAACTTTTCATAGGAGGAAAAATCCAAAACTATCGTAATATCTTGCGTCGTTTTATTAGAGACAATGGAGATGATGAGGCTATAGAACGTGTTTGCGAGGAACTGCTTCGGTGCAAAAGAAGAGTTTTGAATGCTGAATCTATAGAAAGTGTGAGAGGAATAGAAGGAGAAGCTGCCACTGCTTATTTTGGTGTATTCTCACGTCTTCTTCTAAATCAGAAAGAAGATTTTGTATTTGAAGGTCGCAATCGTCGTCCACCAAAAGATGCGATTAATGCGATGTTATCTTTCGTATATACTCTTATATGTAATGATATGACATCGGCTTTGGAGACTGTTGGCTTAGACCCATACGTAGGGTTTATGCATACTTTAAGACCAGGGCGTGCATCTTTATCTTTGGATATGATGGAGGAGCTGCGAGCATATTTGGGTGATAGATTGGTTCTATCTTTAATCAACAGAAAACAGATTACCATCAAAGATTTCATCAAGCAGGGTGACGAAGGTATCGTCATGACAGACTCGGGGCGTAAGATTATATTGTCTGCTTGGCAAAACAGAAAGAAGGAGCTGATTATTCATCCTTATTTAAATGAAAAGGTAAGTATAGGTCTTCTTCCTTATGTTCAAGCAATGTTGTTGGCGAGATTCATTCGTAAGGATATTGATGATTATCCAGTGTTTTTAATCAAGTAGTGTATGTTTGTATTGATTACTTATGATGTAAACATTACCTCGGCTCATGGTGCGAAACGTTTACGCAATGTAGCAAGGGCGTGTTTGAATTACGGAAAGAGAGTTCAAAACTCTGTTTTTGAGTGTATTTTGACGGAATCTCAGTTTTTCGTATTAAGGGACCAGTTAAAAGGGATTATTGATACTGAACAAGATAGTATTAGGTTCTATATTCTTGGGAAAAATTGGAAACGTAAAGTTGAGACTTTGGGTAAGGATATGGGGCTTGACTTTACTGGTGAGCTTATCATTTAATGTATGAGGGTGCGAACCTATAGTATTGCAAAATAACCTATAGTTTCGCACCTTCTTAAAATCAGTGACTTACAAATATTATGCCTTTTATAATATTTTACGTGTAATTATTTTGCCATCTTTCGCAAAATAATTATCTTTGCATCATGATATTCAGCTATTTGCTGAATATGCAGTCACACCCTTCGTGGGTGTGTGGATTGAAACAAATCTTCTGCGAAGTTGGTGCGGAACCAATTATGTCACACCCTTCGTGGGTGTGTGGATTGAAACTTTCTATCCGATGTTCGCTGAGCGCCCGGCGGAGGGTCACACCCTTCGTGGGTGTGTGGATTGAAACAAAGGCTGGCTGGCGCCAGCCTTTTTTCGTGCCAGTCACACCCTTCGTGGGTGTGTGGATTGAAACGCAAACGACCGACTGGATAAGGTTGCTGAGACGTCACACCCTTCGTGGGTGTGTGGATTGAAACATATTGTCTTACTTTTAAATTTCTAAAGTCAGCGAGTCACACCCTTCGTGGGTGTGTGGATTGAAACTTTGATAGAGCTACATTTACGTCTGCCGTCTTAGCGTCACACCCTTCGTGGGTGTGTGGATTGAAACTGGTACACCTCCTGTACCTCCTAGTGGTAAATCTGTCACACCCTTCGTGGGTGTGTGGATTGAAACATATAAAAATTAATTATTATGGCTAATAAAGTTTTGTCACACCCTTCGTGGGTGTGTGGATTGAAACAGCGTATAGATAATTTGCGTGCTGATGCACAAACTGTCACACCCTTCGTGGGTGTGTGGATTGAAACTTGATGTAATCTACTCCTGCTGCTGTAAAAGGAGAGTCACACCCTTCGTGGGTGTGTGGATTGAAACTAGCAAGAGACGATTACAAGCGAATGACAGAAAGTCACACCCTTCGTGGGTGTGTGGATTGAAACTTATATCCTGGTTCTACGTAACTGACTTCGGGATGTCACACCCTTCGTGGGTGTGTGGATTGAAACAAAAGGAATTGTGCGGTATGTTCTTCATCAAAGAGTCACACCCTTCGTGGGTGTGTGGATTGAAACTGCCATATCCATGATGTCGTTGTATTGCTTGTTGGTCACACCCTTCGTGGGTGTGTGGATTGAAACGTGAGTTGATGGGTCATACATCAATCTCAACAACTGTCACACCCTTCGTGGGTGTGTGGATTGAAACCATTAAGCGAAGATGGCGCATATTTGGTTTTTGCGTCACACCCTTCGTGGGTGTGTGGATTGAAACATATCATATTGTTCCTTAGTTATTCCAAATTGACGTCACACCCTTCGTGGGTGTGTGGATTGAAACATAACAACACCTTTTGGCTCCAAGCAGTACACTGGTCACACCCTTCGTGGGTGTGTGGATTGAAACATGGACAATATCTTCATCATGCATGAAGATAAGGGTCACACCCTTCGTGTGTGTGTGGATTGAAACTCCTTTACCATATCACTTATTCTTGCGTCTGCCCAATCACACCCTTCGTGGGTGTATGGATTGAAACAGAAAACAGATTTTATTTTCTGAGCCCACTTGAAAAAGTCATTTTTACGAAAACGTGCCATTGATTGTCAATAAGTTACAAAGACAAAAAATATGATTCGGGACTTTTTTTAAGTGGACTCAGTTTAGTATTATACAGCAAACTCTAGTTATAAGTGTTCAGAATGTGTCTCCTCCTGCCACAGCATTCGTCTCCTCCGGTCACTGCATTCGACTCCTTCAGCTATCGCATTCGTCTCCTCCGGTCACTGCATTCGACTCCTTCAACTATCGCATTCGTCTCCTCCGGTCA
>ERZ791919.2674-NODE-2674-length-12271-cov-2.184840_pt1 | contig 12271 bp, 12 predicted proteins | sample MGYA00510137_ERZ791919 | MGnify/ENA primary metagenome ERZ791919 (study PRJEB30046, sample SAMN00792059) | human gut metagenome | study: EMG produced TPA metagenomics assembly of the A metagenome-wide association study of gut microbiota in type 2...
GGCGAGCCGAAGAAGGGCGAGCACGGCTTCAAGGCAAAGACGAGCCATACGCTCAACCCCGTTCCGTTCGTGATCTACGATAACTCCACTGATAAGAATTATACCGTAAAGAAAGGTGCATTCGGACTTTCCGATGTCGCGGCGACCGCGGTCAACTTCCTCGGATACCGCGCTCCCGATATCTGGGATGAGTCGATAATCGATGTAAAATGATGCCGATTGACCTGAAAGAGCTTATCATAGAGAACCGCAGTATCCGCACCTTTGACGAAAGCGTGCGCTTTGACCGTGAGACTCTCGCATCGTTCGTTGACTGCGCAAGGCTGAGCGCGTCAGCGCGAAACGCGCAGACTCTTAAATTCCGTCTCGTGCTTGAAAAGGACGAGACGGAAGCGCTGCTCGCGCTTACCCGCTGGGCGGGGGATATCACCGACAGAAAGCTTCCGCCCGACGGCGGTCATCCGACTGCGTTTATCGTGATATGCCATGATAAGAACGTAAGCGAAAGCATGAACGATTTCTCCGCAATGGATGTCGGGATCGCCGCGCAGTCCGTGACGCTTGCCGCTGCGGAAGCCGGATACGGCGCGTGCATGATAGGATCGTTTTCCCCCGAAAAGTGCGCGTCGCTTCTCGGTCTTTCGGAGAACGTGCTTCCTCGCCTGCTGATCGCGCTCGGCAAAAAGGCGGAGACCGTAATCCTCTGCGAGGCGCAGGACGGAAACACGAAGTATTTCCGCAACAGCGCGAATGTTCATTTCGTGCCGAAGCGCAGCCTTGACGAAATTATAATATGATATCTCAAAAGAAAAATCCCGTGCACGGCACGGGATTTTTTATCTTGTGAGCTTATGATTCGGTATCTTCGGAAGGTGCGGTATCGGTTCCGGTTGCAGGCGGCGTTATTCTCGAAGTGTTCGGATCAACGGGATCGCCGAGGGTATTTTCGTCGACATCGAGAGTGTAGCTGATTGAGTTGGATTCGCAGAATTCCTTTAACTGTTCGAACTGCTCGGCGGTAAAGTCCGCTTTCCACATACCCATCTTGTCTGCAATTGCCTGATCGGATATTCCGACGGCGTTTACTTCCTCATGGCTGTGATTGCAGATCCATTCGGGAGTATAGATCGTGTTGCCGACAAGGAAAGAGAAGGGGCTGACGAAGTATCTGTTGATCTCGCTCTGATCGTCGGAATAAAGCGCGTCGATCATTCCGTCGGTGAATTGGCGGTATTTGCCGCCTGCGACTTTGTCTGCGGCGATGAAATCTTCTTTGGAAATGTTGAAGTGCTTTATGAAATCGTATATATAAAGAGGCTTCGAGTCGATTTTGCCTACAGCACCCGGATTGTAGTTAAGATCCTCTTCAAGCCATTTCTGAAAATTGTCATCGCCGACCTGATCTATCAGCTCTCCGGGAATACTGGTGTAGACGAAATGATATTCTTTGGTGAAGTAGTTAGGGCGCGAACCTCCGATTCCTATGTTCGCGGTCGGAGCTTCGGTCGTTACGGCAGGGGCTTCGGTCGTTACTTCAGAAGGCGCAGCGTCGGTATGTACTGCACTCCGGGTCTCCTTGGGAGGCGTGTCTTTTTTATCGCATCCCGCAAAAACGGAGGCTGTAAGAAGCGCCGCAAAAATCACAACAGCTAATTTTTTCATGTGAATTCTCCTTTATATTTTGATATATTTTGGGGGGGCAGTGTTACGGAGATGTTGAAGACAGTTCGCCGACAAAATCGGTGTTGGAATGGAAAAACTGAGGATTATGGCAATTGTCGCCATCGGGCCAGATTCGGGCATTATTCTTAACATGGAATATAGCAGTATGAAGGTGAAATCCGGGAGGTCCGTATACGGGATCGGGATCCCCCGTATCCCCGACATAACCTATAAAGTCCCACGGAAGAACACGCTGTCCGACTTTTAAGCCGGATTGCCAAGCAAGATGTCCGAAAGTGTATTTGATCTTTTTACCCGTTCCGCGCCAGCACATATCGGATTCTATTATGACGTAATATCCCGCTTCGCCGGTATAGTTGCTGAAAACAATTGTTCCCGAAGTGGGAGAGTAAATCTTTTGGTAGGAGATATCGGCGCTTACTCCGATAATGTCTATTCCGTAATGGGTCGGCCTTTCGGATGTTTTATAGCCTGAAGATATGTTTCTGTAAGGCGTTACCCCGTTCTCCGGATCCGGGAACATATACTTAGGCTGAAAATCCGCGGCACTCACGGGCTCGAGATACCACTTCTGATTGTCGGAAGAAGCGCGTGCTTCAAGCTTGACCTTTGCATTGTTTGATGTTGAAGAACCCTCAACTGCGAGATTCAGGTATACATTCTTTTTCGGTGAAATGCAGTATGTACCGTCGTCATTGCGCCTGAAATACCAATCCTGTTCGGGCGCTTCGCTTACACGCGGATAGAGGATCACCTGCGCTCCTGCGACACAGTTCGACCTTCCGTCCATGACCATGCGTGATTTGAGAGACGTTTCAATAAGCCCGTATCCGTTGCGGTCCGATATCGTGAACTTTTCGGACGGGCATCCGTTCTGTCCGAATTGATACTGCTGAAAATGGGTTCCGCTTTCGGTGGAGCTTCTTTGAAGATCAAGATAAAGTCCGCTGTGCTTGTTCCTTATGAAGAAGTATTCCATTCCCGTGCTTGTCACACCGGTGGCATCGGGCACATACTCAAAATACCAACGCTGGCTCAGGTCACTCGTGTTTTTCGCGGCAAGCTTGGCTTTGGCATGGCTTGCAGTCGAGCCGCCTTCAATTGCGAGGCAAAGGGAAGGGTTTTTCTGAGGAGAAAGCGAGTATGTTCCGTCGCTGTTTTTTGTGAATCTCCACGCCTGCTCCGTTGCTCCGCTTAAATAATTGTAGAGTATTACCTGTCCGCCGGCAACGCAGTTTGAACGTCCGTCCATTACCATGCTTCTTCCTTCTGCGTTGTAGAAGGTGCTCTTTACGGCATATACATCTGTGCTTACCGAGATAAGAGTAAATACCTCTGACGGATCTCCGAACGTGTATTGCTGAAAATTGGTTCCGTTCGTCGTTCCGCTTGCCTGAAGGTCAAGATAGAGCCCGCTTTTGGCATTTCTTATATAGTATGCCGAATAGTGATTGATGTAGCCGGGCTCACGGTAAGGTGCGTCGGCGCTTGCCGTGACGGAAACTGTCGTTACGAGTATGCATATGAGAATAAAAACCGCAAAAAACTTTTCTGTCCTTCCTTTTTTTCGTTCCGAAGTGTTCTGATTTCGGAAAACCGGACAGAAAGTTAACGCGCTCCGCCCTGCGGATAAAGACGGCGGATGCGCGGTCCTTTTATCCGGGTCCGAACGGATTTACCTTGCGGCAGCTTTCGGCAGGCTCAGCAAACCAACGGTATCTCCTCCTTTCGAGGGTTTATTTTCCGATATCATTGTAACACACAATTGTATAATTGTAAATAATTCTTCAAAAATATTTTCAAATAAATTTATTTACTTTAAATGCCCAGCTAAAAAATAGCGACGAGCGGCATATTTAAGCGAAATATGCCGCTCGAAACCGAAATATTTGTTACATATGCCGGCGAGCGAATATTCGCTCCGCGTGTGTCCGTCGGACTCAGAAATCGACCTCGGTGCCGTAGTAGCAGCAGCGAAGCAGCTCCTCCATCTCGCCGGCATTGATCTTTCGCGGATTTGAGAGCGTGCAGGCATCCTCGACCGCAAGACGCGCGACAGACGGAAGCTTTTCCTCAAATTCCTCCTCCGAGATGATCCCGCCTTCGTAATCCTTTATGCATGATGGGATCGAAAGCTGTGAGTTCATCTCCTCAATGCGTCCGATGAGCGATGAAATGAGCTCTTCTTCTTGGCTTCCGGCAAGTCCGAGGCTGCGCGCGATATCCGCATACCGCTTCTTCGCTTCGGGGGTTCTGGAGTTGAAGCGGATCACCTTCGGCAGATACATCGCGTTCGCGCAGCCGTGGACGATGTGTCCGCCGGAGAAGGCGGCTCCGGTCTTGTGCGCCATGGAATGAGTTATTCCGAGCAGCGCGTTTGAAAACGCCATTCCGGCGAGACACTGCGCGTAATGCATCTTTTCGCGCGCGGTGCGCTCTCCTCCGAAGGAATCGATGAGATACTCCGAAACGAGTGATATCGCACGGAGCGCGAGCGGATCGGTGAATTCCGAGTGAAGGGTCGAAACATATGCCTCGACCGCGTGGGTGAATGCGTCCATTCCCGTGTGAGCGGCAAGCTTCGGCGGCATGGTTTGCGCGATATCGGGATCGACGACGGCAACATCGGGCGTGATGTTGAAATCGGCAAGCGGGTATTTGATACCCTTTTCGTAATCGGTTATCACGGAAAATGCAGTGACCTCGGTCGCACTTCCCGACGTTGACGGGATCGCACAGAAATGAGCCTTTTGCCGAAGCTCCGGAAAGCTGAACGGAGTGCAGAGCGATTCAAATGAAATGTCGGGATGCTCATAAAATGCCCACATCGCCTTTGCCGCGTCGATCGGGGAGCCGCCGCCGATCGCCACTATCCAATCGGGGCAGAATATCTTCATTTCCTCGGCTCCGCGGCGTACGGTCTCCACCGACGGGTCGGGCTCGACCCCTTCGAAAACGTGAGTCTCCATTCCTGCTTCACGCAGGAATTCGAGCGTTTTTCCGAGGAATCCGAAGCGCTTCATCGATCCGCCTCCTGTGACGACGAATGCTTTTTTTCCTTTGAGCTTTGCGATCTCCGAAAGGGAACCGGGACCGTGGTATATGTCTCTCGGCAAAGTAAATCTTGACATTTTGGCACTTCCTTTTTGCGTTTTTCTCTCCGCGTCTGCGGGAGCTGTTTGTTATTATCTGCAAAAAGGACGAAAAAAATGCGCGCCCGCACCGATTTCGGTGTGAGCGCGCAAAGTAAGGAGAAATCAGTTTTCGCAGAAAACGCCGATCTTGCGGAATCTGTCGTACCGTTCGCATCGGAGCTCCTCTGCCGTCTTTGCCGAAAGACGCTCGATCTCGCTTGAGAGAAGAAGGGATATCCTTTTGCACATGAACGGGAAGTTGTCGAAATCCTCACTGACGATGCCGTCGGCGACACCGAAGCGGACCATGTCGCCTGCCGTTATGCACAGCGTTTTCGCGGCGTCTGCGCTCCGCTTCGCATCCTTGAACAGTATTTCCGCGCATCCCTCGGGAGAGATCACGGAATAAACGGCATTTTCAAGCATGTACAGGCTGTCGGATACCGCGATGCCGAGTGCACCGCCGGATCCACCTTCGCCGGTGACGAGCGTGACCACGGGGCAGTCGAGCTTCATCATCTCCATGAGATTCTGCGCGATTGCCTGACCCTGCCCGCGCATCTCCGCTTCCTCGCCGCAGTATGCTCCTGCGGTATCTACGAAGGTGATGACGGGACGGCGGAATTTCGATGCCTGACGCATGAGGCGGAGGGCTTTTCTGTATCCCTCGGGTCCCGGAGAGCCGAAATGGTTTTTGATCCGCTCCTCGGTGGTGCGTCCCTTGTCGATTCCGATGAAGGTGACGGGAGTTTTGCCGAGATAGCCGATTCCTCCGACCATGGCGCTTTCGTCGCCGAAGCACCTGTCTCCGTGAAGCTCAACGGAATTCGGGAAAAGGGCGTTGATGTATTCGCGCACCGTCGGGCGGTCGCTCGAACGCGCAAGCTTTACTTTTTCATACGGTTCCATCGTCAGTCCTCCTTTGCCTTTTCAGAGTCGTTTTTTTCGGTATAAGAGTGAGCGCGCAGGAGAAACGTGAGAGTCTTTTTCATATTGCGGCGCTCCACGATGGCATCGCAGAAGCCATGCTCGAGAAGAAATTCCGCACGCTGAAAGTCCTCCGGAAGCTTTTTCTTCGTGGTCTGCTCGATCACGCGGCGCCCCGCAAATCCGACAAGTGCACGAGGTTCAGCAAGAATGATGTCGCCGAGCATTGCAAAGCTTGCGGTAACTCCGCCCGTGGTCGGATCGGTAAGCACGGTTATATAGAGATTTCCCGCGTCCCCGTGGCGTCCGACCGCGGCGCTCACCTTTGCCATCTGCATGAGCGAGAGGATGCCCTCCTGCATGCGCGCGCCGCCGGATGCTGTAAACGCGACCACGGGAAGGTGATTTTCCGTCGCGTACTCGAATGCACGGCAGATTTTCTCGCCGACCGCAGAGCCCATGCTTGCCATGATGAAGCGCGGCTCCATCGAGATTATGACGCAGCACTCGCCGCCGATCTTCGCCTCGCCGGTTATCACCGCTTCATTTTCGCCCGTCTCATCCTTCGCCCGTTCGAGCTTGTCCCGGTATCCCGGGAAGTCGAGCGGGTCGCATGAGGTCACGGAGGCATCATGCTCGGTGAATGTATCACGGTCGGCAATCATTACAATGCGGTTGCGCGCCGATACGCGGAAGTGGTGACCGCAGTTTGCGCATACCGCCTTATTTTTGGCAATCGCCTTTCTCGATTCGAAGCACTTGCAGTCGGGACAGCGGATAAGATCATCCGTTGTGTCGGCGGCGCTGATACCGCCGCTCTCAAGAGAGTTTTTCGATCCTCTGAACATTCCGATAATGTTGTTCATCTGAAAGATCCCCGCCTTTCTGTTTTATGTCTGACGTTCCCGCGCGATGCGCGAAAACGAAGTGTTTCATTTTTTAAAGAGCTTTTCGAGGTATGAGGTGTCGTATTCCCCGGATTGGAAGGCATCCTCGAAAATAATGGTATGCAGATCGTCGATGTTTGTTTCCACGCCCTGGATCGCAACCTCGGCAAGCGAAGCTTCGGTTTTGCGGATAGCCTCGTCGCGCGTCGGAGCGTAAACGACAAGCTTTCCGAGCATTGAATCGTAAAGGGGAGATATCCTTTCTCCCTGAACGAGTGCGGAATCAAAATGGACTCTCGTCGTGCTCGGCAAATGCAGAAAATCGATCTGCCCCTGTGATTTCGCGTTGACGCGGCATTCGATCGAGTGACCGCGCAGGACAACGTCGTCCTGAGTGAAGGAGAGCGGAAGCTTTGAAGCTATGCGGATCTGCCACTTGACGATATCGATTCCTGAGACCTCTTCGGAAACAGCGTGTTCCACCTGAAGCCGCGTGTTCATTTCGATGAAGTAGAAGTTCCCGTCACCGTCGAGAAGAAATTCGACCGTTCCGGCATTCGTGTATCCGGCGGCGGAGACAGCGGCGCGCGCGGCATCGAACATGCGCTGTCTTGTATCTTCGGAAAGCACGGGGCAGGGGGTTTCTTCGATGACCTTCTGCCTGTTGAGCTGCAGGGAACAGTCGCGCTCTCCGAGCGTGACGGTGTTTCCGTATTCGTCGGCGAGCACCTGGACTTCGATGTGACGGACGGGCGAGAGGTATTTTTCCATATACACCTCTCCGTCGGAGAACGCGCGGCGCGCTTCCTCCGAGGCGTTGATGAACGCATCCTCAAGCTCGCTTTCACTTCCGACGAGACGGATCCCTTTTCCGCCGCCTCCCGCTGATGCTTTTATCAGTACGGGATATCCGATGCTTTCGGCAAAAGCCTTGGCTTCCGCAGCGTCGGAAAGAGCTCCCGATCCGGGTATAACGGGCACTCCCGCCTTTATCATCAGCTCTCGGGCATTGTTTTTGTTTCCCATCTTCTCGATGGTGTCACCGTCGGGGCCGATGAACACGATCCCGCTCGCCTCGCAGAGACGGGCGAAGGAGGCGTTCTCTGCGAGAAAGCCGTATCCGGGATGAATCGCGCGTGCTCCTGTAGCAAGCGCAGCGCTGATGATGTTTTCCTGATTAAGGTAACTTGACGAGGCGCTCGGTCCTCCTACGCAGGCACATTCGTCGGCGAGGGCGGCATGGAGGGAATTTTTGTCGGCTTCGGAATATACCGCGACGGTTTTTATCCCCATTTCGCGGCAGGCACGAATCACTCTGACGGCGATCTCGCCGCGGTTTGCACATAAAATTTTATCGAACACTTTATTCTCCTTAGGCAAAACGGGAATTGTATCGGAGCGCCGGCGGGATCAGTCCTTTTTTACCAGGGCAAAAGAGAAATCCGCGCTCACGCAGAGCTTTCCGTCGACAAAGCCTTTTCCGGAAGCGAAATAGAACACGCCCTTCGCTCTTGTAATCTCACACTCGGTCTCGACGGTATCGCCGGGCTTTACGGGATGCTTGAATTTTACGTTGTTCAGCCCGGAAAAGTACGGGGTCACGCTGTCGTCCATCGTGTCGGCGAGAAGCACGCAGGTGGACTGCGCGAGTATCTCGCACAGTATCACGCCGGGAACGACGGGATTTCCGGGAAAATGACCGCGAAGGAAAAATTCCTCTCCGGTGATCTTTCTTTTGGCATGAGCCTTGCCGTCAACGATCTCGGCTTCGTCGATGAGAAGCATATCGTCGCGGTGTGGCAGGATCTTTTTGATTTCTTCCTTGTTCATTGAATCCTCCGCATTATTCGATAACGAAAAGTCCCTGACCGTACTCAACCGTTTCCTCGTTCGAGACAAGGACGGCGGTGATCCTGCCGTCACGCTCCGCGGGAATTTCGTTGAGCATCTTCATGGATTCGATTATGCATACGGTATCGCCCTTCTTAACCTCGGAGCCGACGGAAACGAACGGATCGCGTCCTTCCTGCGGAGCGAGGTACACCGTGCCGACAAGGGAGGATTTCTGCACCGTTCCGTTTACGGAGCGGGGCTCCTCTGCGGCGCTTTCGTCGGCGGGAGCGGCGGGAGTCGGTGAGGGAACTGCCGCGGCTGCCTGAACGGGGGAAGCGCATTCTCTTTCGAGCAGGTATCGGACGGAAGTGTCCGTTATGTCGATCTTTGTAAGACCGTATTTGTCTATGATTTCCGCAAGCTTTGCGACGGTTTTGATGTCCATGGTGAATCTCCTTCCGAATAGAGGCGATATTTTATTGCCGGGGCGGCTGTGATGATGCTCAGACGGGAATTTGCGGTGTCAGTCGATTTTTTTGAACGCTACGCAGGCGTTGTGACCGCCGAAGCCGAGCGAGGTCGAGGCTGCAGTCGTGATCTCGCACGAAACCGCTTTGTTCGGCGTGCAGTCGAGGTCGCAGTCCTCGTCCTTTTCAAGATAGTTGATTGTCGGGGGAACTATGCCGCCGCATATCGCTTTGATTGCGACGATCGCTTCAAGTGCGCCCGCTGCGCCGAGCATGTGACCCGTCATCGACTTGGTCGAGCTCATGTGGATCTTTGCGGCAATGCTTTCGCCGAGCGCCTTCTTTATTGCGGCGGTCTCGGTTCGGTCGTTGAGCGGAGTGCTAGTTCCGTGAGCGTTGATATAGAGCTTTTCGGGCTCATATGCGACATCCTTCAGCGCGTCGGCAATTGCCTTCGCGCTCATGGCGGCACCCGGATCGGGCGCGGTGACATGGTGTGCGTCGCAGGTCGAACCGTAGCCGCAGACTTCGGCGTATATGTTTGCTCCGCGCGCGACTGCGTGGGAGTATTCTTCGAGAATCAGAGTTCCGGCGCCTTCTCCGAGAACAAATCCGCTTCGTCTTTTATCGAAGGGGATGGACGCTGCGTTCACGTCCTCGGACGCGGTGAGCGCCTGACAGTTGCCGAATCCGGCGACGGTAAGGGGCGTTATCGCGGCTTCGGAGCCTCCGCAGATGAGGCGGTAAGCCTCGCCGACGGCAGTCGTGCCCGATGCGCATGCCGTGGATATCGCAACGCAGTCGGCGTGAGCGCCGTACTTTATTGCAATGTTTCCGGCTGCGATATTGCTTATCATTTTTGGGATAAAGTGAGGCGATACACGGCGCGGTCCGCCTGAGAGGAGAGCCTCATGCTCGGAGCACATCGTGTTGAAGCCTCCGACTCCCGATCCGTAGTATACGGCGAGTCTTTCGGGCGCCACATTGCCCGCGATGCCGCTGTCGTTCATCGCTTCCTCGGATGCGATAAGCGCATACTGAACGAACAGATCGGTCTTGCGCGCGGTCATCTTATCGAGAAAATCGGTGGGATTGTAATTCTTGATCTGTGCGGCGAGTTTGTATTTTATATCGTCGGTGGGGAAGTATGTGATCGGTGCGATTCCGTTCACCCCGGCGATGAGCGATGCCCATGTCTCGGCGACCGAGTGACCTACGGGGGATATGGTTCCGAGTCCGGTTACGACTACTCTTTTCATTTCTATGACCGTAGCTTCCGTCCTGCGGAAGCTTCCTTTCTCTGTGGGATCGGGTGACGTTCTGCCGTCAAAAACGACGGGCGGCGGCAAAGCGGAAAATGTTCTTTCGACCGTCCTTCGGCTTTCCGGCGGACGTTACATTGCGAGTCCGCCGTCGCAGCGGATCACCTCGCCGGTGATATACGCGGCTCTGTCGGAGGCGAGAAACGACGCGAGTGCGGCGATCTCCTCCGGCTTTGCAAACCGCTTCATCGGTATCGCATCGGCGAGAGGTGCGCTCTGCGCGATGTCCTTGGTCATGTCCGTTTCGACAAATCCGGGGGCTATCGCGTTGCAGGTCACGCCGCGTGCGGCAAGCTCCTTTGCGACGGTCTTCGTCATTGCGATGAGCCCTGCCTTTGAGGCGGAGTAGTTGAGCTGTCCGGGATTGCCGCAGAGCCCCGCAACGGAGCTTATGTTGATAATCCTGCCGCTCCTCTTGCGCGCGAGCACGGGATAGACCTGCTTTATCAGGTTGAACGCACCTTTCAGATTCACGGCGATAACGTCGTCGAAATCCTGTTCCTTCATTGCGAGAACGAGGCGGTCGCGTGTGATGCCCGCGTTGTTTACGAGAATATCGACCGTGCCGAATTCGGTGACGACCGATTTGAAAGCCTCTTCGACCGCGTGGTAATCGGAGACATCGCATTTATAGGCGCGGCACTTTACGCCGCGTGCCTCGACAGATGCTTTGCATTCCTCGGCGGCGCTGTCGTTTGAGGCGTAGAAGAAAGCGATATCCGCGCCGCAATCGGCGAAGTTTTCGCATATTGCTCTTCCGATTCCGCGTGCGGCTCCCGTGACAAGAGCGACTTTTCCTTTAAGCATGGCGTTTCCTTTCAGTTACAGAGCTTCTTTGATATTTTCGATATCTTCATATCCCGATACGCTGAAAACCTTCGCGTCGGGAAGAGTTTTCGATATAAGCTTGGCGAGCGTTGAGCCCGCACCGAGCTCGACGAATGTGTCGGCGCCGTTTTGCGCCATATCGAGAACGGTCTTCTGCCAGCGCACCGGGTGATTGATCTGGTTTTCAAGCAGCGTGCGCACATCGTCCCCGTAAAGCCCCGCCGTGAAGTTTGAGTATGCGGGGATCGACGGAGCCTTTATATCGGCGCTTCGGAGAAATTCCCCGAAGCGGGCGGCGGCCTGTGCCATAAACGGCGAATGGAATCCGCCCGATACCGCGAGAGGTATCAGCCTTCCGCCGGCAGCCTTCACTTCCGCGGCGAATGCGTCGCGTTCCGCGGGATCGCCGGAGATCACGGTCTGCTCCGCGCTGTTATAGTTTACCGGATAAGTACGGCTGAACTTTGAGGCAATTTCTTCGATCTTTTCCGCGCGGAGCTTCACAACGGCTGCCATGTACGCGGGATTTTCCGCAGCGGCCTGCGCCATGAGTTCGGCGCGGCGGCATACGATGCGAAAGCCCTCTTCGGCGGTGTACGCGCCCGCATACGCAAGCGACGATATCTCGCCGAGTGAGAATCCCGCGGTCATGTCGGCGGAAATTCCCGCATCGTCCATTGCATAGGATGCTGCGAGAGACGCAAGATACAGGCAGGGCTGCGTGTTTTCCGTCATTTTGAGTTCGTCGGCGCTGCCATCGAAGCACTGCCCGATCGTTCCGGGACGTGCTTCTTCGGCTTTGTTGAAAAGATTTCGCGCTCTTTCGCAGTTCTCGTAGAATACTTTACCCATTCCGGCGAACTGCGCGCCCTGACCGGAAAACACAAATGATATTTTTCCCATAACAACTCCTCGGGCGGGGAAGCCCCCGCGGGCAAACTTGATGAAGCGAAGCGTAGACCGAACGTCAGCCACGGCGGGGAAGCCCCCGCGAAAAGCCGGGCAAAACCTTTGCTCATCCTTCTTCCGGCGCGCTCTTTCGCGCATTTCGGCACTCCGAGTACCCCGGCAAATCCGAGCGCGAATCTGCCGAAGCTTTCGTCTGTGACACGGACGAAAGCGAAACTCAGTCCGCGAATTTTGTTCCGCGCAGCAGCTCTTCCGCCTCCGAGAATATTTCCTCGATGATT
>ERZ791919.2680-NODE-2680-length-12257-cov-6.223406_pt1 | contig 12257 bp, 10 predicted proteins | sample MGYA00510137_ERZ791919 | MGnify/ENA primary metagenome ERZ791919 (study PRJEB30046, sample SAMN00792059) | human gut metagenome | study: EMG produced TPA metagenomics assembly of the A metagenome-wide association study of gut microbiota in type 2...
AATATCTATAAATTATAATATAGATATAGTTATATAGGGCTTTTCCCGCCCTTAAATAAAATGTTGACTATCCGCGCGGGATATGATAATATTATTTAATTGTAAAACATTATAATGGAAGCGTGTGCCCCGTTCGGCTGACCGACGGTGTGTATACTTTACTATTTTTTGGAGTGAACGATATGAAGAAAAAAGTCCTTGTCCTTTTCGGCGGCGTTTCGAGCGAGCATGAGGTCTCGCTGAATTCCGCGAAGTCCGTCATTGACAACATCCCCCGCGACCGATACGACGTGCTGCCCATGGGCATAACCTCCGACGGCAGCTTCTATCTCTACAGCGGCGATATAGCCGACCTGCCCGAGGATAAATGGCTCGCCGACCCTTCAAAGCTCGAGAGCGCCGTTATATCCTGCGACAGAGCGCATCACGGCATAATCCACACCGCCACAGGCGAGGTCGAGCGCGTCGACGCCGTTTTTCCCGTCCTGCACGGCATGAACGGCGAGGACGGCACTATCCAGGGTCTCCTCACGATAGCGGGCATTCCTTTTGTGGGCTGCAACACCGAGGCAAGCGCCGTGTGCATGGATAAGGCCGTCACGAACGCCCTTGCCGATTTCTACGGCATCCCGCAGGCAAAATGGACCGCCTTTGACCGTCACGCCTACGCAGCGGATAAAGCGCTCCTGCTCAAGACCGCCGCGGATAAGCTCGGCTTCCCGATATTCGTGAAGCCCGCCAACACCGGCTCCTCCGTCGGCGTTACCAAGGTCTGCTCCTTCGACGAGCTTGCCCCCGCCTGCGAAAAGGCGTTTGAATTCGATAAAAAGATAGTCCTCGAGGAGGGTATTGACGGCGTCGAGATCGAATGCGCCGTGCTCGGCAACGAGGAGCCTATAGCCTCCGTCGTCGGCGAAATAGTGCCCTGCAACGATTTCTATGATTACGACGCCAAATATCTTGCGGGCGACAGCGAGCTGCACATCCCCGCCCGCCTGCCCGAGGAGAAGCTCGAGGCCGTCAGAGCCGCCGCCGTCAACGCCTTCAGGTCGTTCGGCTGCTCGGGTCTGACGAGAGTCGATTTCTTTGTGCGCCGCAGCGACGGCGAGATACTGCTCAACGAGCCGAACACCATCCCCGGCTTCACCGAGATAAGCATGTATCCCAAGCTCTTCGCGGCTTCGGGCATTCCTTACCCCGAGCTGCTCGACAAGCTGATAAATTACGCAATCGAAAGACAGTAAAATGATGAAAAAAGCATTAGTTACCATTACCGACAGCCACTGCTCCGACGGCGAGGATTATTCGCTGGAGCTGACAACGTCGGGTGAATACGCCGAGACCGAGGACGGCTTCATCCTCGCTTACGACGAGGCGGATGAGGAGCTTGACGGCTGCATGACGGAGCTTCGCTTCTCTTTCGGCGGCAGGATAGCCATGCGGCGCGTCGGCAAATACAACACCGAGATGGTCTTTGAGCAGCAACAGCGCCACATCTGCTACTACACCACCCCCTACGGTGAGCTGATGATGGGCATTTATACAAAGAGCGTCACCTTCGAGCCGCTCGAGAACGGCGGCAGACTGCGCTTCGCCTACACGATAGACTTCAACAACGACCTCGCCTCGGAAAACGAGTTGGATATAACCTTCACTCTCAAATAAGCCAAAGGAGAAATATAAAATGTCACTTTTAGTTAAACAGGCGATCGCCGAGCTGCGTACTGCCATCATGGACGCCGCGGGCAGGGCGGTCGCGGACGGTGAATTCCCCGCCGTGCCCCTGAGCGACTTCAACGTGGAAGTGCCCGCCAACAGGGATTTCGGCGATTATTCCGCAAACGCCGCCATGGCTTGGGCGAGGGATCTGCACTGCGCCCCCCGTAAGATAGCTCAGGCTCTCATCGACAGAATGGAGCTTTGCGACACCTTCTTTGAGAGGTGCGAGGTCGCGGGCGCGGGCTTCCTCAATTTCTATCTCCGCAGCAGCTTCAACGCCTGCATAATCCAGGATATCCTCGAGAAGGGCGACTCCTACGGCCGCTCCGACTACGGCAGGGGCAAGAAGATAAACGTCGAATTCGTCTCCGCAAACCCCACCGGCCCCATGCACATGGGCAACGCCCGCGGCGGAGCTTTGGGCGACTGCCTTGCCGCTGTGCTTGATTTCGCCGGCTACAACGTGAGCCGCGAATTCTATGTCAACGATGCCGGCAATCAGATCGCCAAATTCGGGCTTTCGCTCGATATCAGATATCAGCAGCTCTTTCTCGGCGAGGATGCCGTTCAGCTGCCCGAGGACAGCTACCACGGTGAGGATATCATCGAGCGCGCCAAGGAATTCGCCGCCGTTAACGGCGATAAATATATGTCCGCCTCCGAGCAGGAGCGCAGGCAGGCTCTCATCGACTTTGCTCTGCCCAAGAACATAGCCGCGATGAAAGAGAATATGGCGAAATACCGCATCAATTACGACACATGGTTCCTCGAAAGCACCCTCCACAACGACGGCGAGCTTGAGGAAACGCTGAATATCATGAGAGACAAGGGTCTGACCTATGAGAAGGACGGCGCCCTTTGGTATAAAAATAAAGAAGTCCTCGCCGCCAAGCTCCGTGAGCAGGGCAAGAGCGAGGAGGAGATAGAGCGCCTTGAGCTCAAGGACGAGGTGCTCATACGCACCAACGGCAACCCGACCTATTTCGCCGCCGATATCGCCTATCACCGCAACAAGCTGCAAATAAGGGGCTTTGATAAGGCTATAGACGTTTGGGGCGCGGATCATCACGGCCACGTTGCCAGGATGAAGGGCGCGCTCGACGCCATCGGCTGCAACGGCGACGACCTTGATATTATCCTTATGCAGCTCGTGCGCCTGACCCGCGACGGCGAAGTTGTCAGGATGAGCAAGCGCTCGGGCAAGGCGATAACCCTCGTCGACCTGCTCGAGGAGATTCCCATTGACGCGGTACGCTTCCTCTTCAATATGAGAGAACCCGGCTCGCAGATGGATTTCGACCTCGATCTCGCCGTTGAGCAAAGCTCGCAGAATCCCGTCTACTACTGCCAGTACGCCCACGCCAGGATCTGCAGCATTCTCCGCAAGCTCGCCTCCGAGGGCGTTGAGCCGAGGGAGTGCACCATCCCCGAGCTGGCGCTGCTGACCGCTCCCGAGGAGAAGGAGCTTATCAAGCATCTCTCCGGCCTGACGGACGAAATAATCGCCTCGGCGAGGAACTACGACCCCGCCAAGATAACCCGCTACGCCGTGGAGCTTGCGACCCTCTTCCACAAGTTCTACAACGCCTGCCGCGTCGGCGTTGAGGATGAATCCCTCATGCAGGCAAGGCTCAGCCTCTGCCTTTGCGTTCGCACCGTTCTTCGCAACGTGCTAACCATGTTTAGCATCTCCGTGCCCGAAAGCATGTAATAAAAAATGGAGAAATTAAAATGAATATTTATTTCAGAAGAATAATCAACGCGGTCATCGCCTCCGCATTCACCTGCTATTTCGGCGTATATTCGCTTGTCGGCGGCGTGAATAAGCAGCCCCCCGAGGCGCCCGAGGACTTCACCCCCGTGCTGCGCTTCGCCGTTTGCAGCGACGTCCACCTCAGCGGCGAGGAGAATCAGGCGAACGCCAAGCGCTTTGCCGCTCTCTATAACGACACCTACGACTACGCGGCGACCCAGAGCTACAAGGGCTTCGACGCAGTCATAGTTGCCGGCGATATGACCGGCGGCGGCAGAGAGCCGGAGTATGTGATGTTCAAGAAGATAATCGACGAGAATTGCAGGGAGGGCACCCGAACCCTCGTTTGCATGGGCAACCACGAATTCATCGAGTACCGTGACTACGACGCCACCATCGGCTACGACGTCTATAAGAAGTTCGTCAGCGAGGATGTGGATACCCACACCGTCATCAACGGCTACCACTTCATCGGCGTATCTTATGCCGACGACGGCAAGACCTTCAAGAGCAAGGTCGAGTGGCTCAAGGCGGAGCTTAACAAGGCCGTTGCCGACACCCCCGACAAGCCCATCTTCGTATTCCAGCATCCGCACCCGACCCTCACCGTCTACGGCAGCGTGAATTGGTCGGATCTCGATATCAAAACAACACTTATGAAGTACCCGCAGGTGGTCGATTTCTCGGGTCACTCACATTACGCCTCCTGCGACCCCCGCTCGATAAATCAGACCTCGTTCACCTCCGTGGGCACCGGCTCGCTCGGTGCGCTTATGAGCAACCTTGACTATATCAGCGGCGATGTCGATATGCCGGGCGAGACCGCAGCATTCTGGATCGCCGAGGTCGATGCCGAGGGCAACCTGCTTCTCAAGCTCTACGACGCCGTCAGCCACCGCTTCTTTGACGACGTGCAGTATTATATCCCCAACGTCGCAAATAAGGGCACAAAGTATTATTCCTGGGGCAACCTCCGCTCCATCGACACCGCACCGCAGTTCCCGCAGGATGCGAAAGTCAGCGTGTCGACTGACTCAGAGGGAGAAACCGTCCTCAACTTCCCGAACGCCAAGGGCTGCTTTGACGCGGAGAATTACCGTATCACCGTCAAATCGGGCGCTAAAACCGTTTGGAGCGACACCGTGGTATCAAACTACGGCCGTGCGGACCTGACCGAAATGGAGGTCAATGTCGGCAAACTCGACAAAGGCGAATATACCGTAACCATCGCCCCCTACAGCCCCTATTCCAAAGGCGGCAAAGCCCTCACCACCAACATGGTCATTGCGTGATGTCCCTCGGCCGCAAAGAATTACATAAAGTCAACCCCGACCTTTACTCAAAAGGTCGGGGTTTTCGTTTGCCTCCGAAACCACAACAAACCGCAATATATTTGCCTTTTCCAAGTATGCCACCGACAGTTCGCTTGCAGTTATGGGCTCCTTTTGAAAGGAGCATGAGGATTGTCGGGTAGGCGCTAAAGCCAAAATGCTGCTGACGGTATAACAAAATGCTTTCAATTCATTCGTAGGGGACGACGTCCTCGGCGTCCCGCAAGCAAAACAGTTGTGTAAATTGAACACCGTTAGGGGCGAACTGTGTTCGCCCGCTGAAAACACATTGCTGACAGTTAAAACCTCCTTCTCCTTGAGGAGAAGGTGTCGAGCTTGCGAGGCGGATGATGTGTGCCGAAATCAATTAACACTATAAAATCAATCCTCCGTCACTAAATCGGAGACTAAAACTCTTGGCTCACATAATTCAAATGGGCGGCCCCGCAAGGCCGCCCATACCGTTCGCCGTCAAAACCGCAAACAAATTTTCACACTGTCTGTTTCATTATTCCGGCAATTCCTCTGCCGGCGTGAATTCTAACGAGTAATCCTCCGGCAGCTCCGTAATATTGACATACTCAAGGTCAATATACTCCGAGGCGATCTCATACACCTCGTCCCGCAGCGGGCGCACCTCAATGTCGACCTTGTTTGTGACATCGTTCGCGTCCGCAGTCACAATATCATTTATTCTCCGAGCTGTTGAGCCGCTCGAAAATGCTGTCCGCGGCGGCTTGCAGCGTCTCAAGCGAGAATTTGACCGGCTTATAGTTAATTTTAACGCCGTCCCGCTCCTCTTCGGTATTTGCCAGCTTTTTGAATTCGTCCTCCGTGAGATTCACATAGACCTTGCCGTCATCAATGTAGATCCCGCCGAAAACCTTGTCCGAGAATTCGGCTTTGACCTTGTCCGCCACGTCGCTCGCCTTGCGCTGCCTGTCAACGGTCGGCGACTCGGCGGTTGTCGATGCTCCGTCAATCGAATTTTGCTGCCTGCAGGCGGCGGACAAAATCAGTATCAAAAGCACCGTAAGAACCAAAACAAACTTTTTCATTTCATAGCCTCCTTACATACCTCTTCGCTCCGCCGCATGAGCTTTTAACTTCAAATTTCTCCTCAATATATTCCCTAATAATATTCTAACCAAACCCGTGCGAAATGTCAACGCTTTTTCTCATTTTCGCAATTTTATGCCGCCTCAAAGCGCTGTTCCCTTTTTCGGAATGAAAAAATTGCTCATATCGGCTCGTTCAAGCTTCAGGAGGGCCGCTTTCTTATCAACGCCGCCCGCATACCCGGTCAGGCTGCCGCTCGTGCCTACAACGCGGTGGCAGGGAATAATGACGGATATCTCGTTGTGCCCTACAGCGCCGCCGACCGCCTGCGCGGACATTTTTGCTATCCCCTGCTTGTCGGCAAGCTGCCGCGCGATCTCACCGTAGGTCACGGTCTGCCCATAGGGGATCTGTAAAAGGATCTCCCACACCGACTGCCTGAATGCGGAGCCGATAGGATGCAGCGGTGGCATGAAGTCGGGCTCCCTGCCGGTAAAATAAATATCGAGCCAGCGCTTGGCTTCTTTCAAGATAGGCGTTTCTCGCTCAATATGCTCGTCAGGCAGGTTGTCGGCAAAGTATTTTTCGCCGTCGAACCAAAGGCCGGTCAGCCCGATCTCGTCAGCCGCCAGCAGAATGCCACCCAGCGGTGAATCGTAATGTTGAATATAAAACATAATCCACACCTCAAAAATATAGAATACAAACAAAATTAAAAGTGCTATGCTCAAGTAGTCAAAGAACGAATTCCGCGCCTACGATAATTCAAGTAACCGCACATCAAAACAAAACCTCTGCACCGTACCTGTGCACTGCCAATCTTTAGATAATTATAACACAGTTTTTCTCAGATGGAAAGTCCGTAATTCTTCAAAACGGTCGTTGTTCCGTATTCCCCTGTTAAAACGCAAAAATTCGGCGGACAGTTTTATATAACCGTCCGCCGTTCGTATTATTTTAAGTTAAGCGTTATGTCTGAAGTTTTGAGCAAAGATTCCGAAAAGTTCTCATCATACAGCTGTATCTTAAATTGCAGCTTCTCGATCTCATCAATGCTGCTGATTCCCGTGTTGTTATATCCGAGGATAAATACTCCGACCGCGTTTTTGCCGGGCATAATTTCAACAGGGACACCTGAGCCGAAGAAAACGGCGGTATCATTGGCGTACCCGTCAACAAGCGTCGCGACAACTTTTCTCTTATAACGCAAAAAATCTAATCGATTTTTAAAAATCTATTGTTTCTGTCTTTAAATCGCAATAATATTCGGCTGACTTACACTTGAATTTTAACACGCAATAGTCCGGATCGGTAACGCCTTGCTTGTAAAACATTTTATCACCCAAACGCCATATCATATCTTTCGTCGGTTGGTCGGTACAAACTTCCATTTCGCCGGTTATACATACCCCTTGATATTTGAATTTGCCGCGCTTGTAAAAATATACGCAAGCTTTATTGTTTGCTGTGTACTGCTTAATTTTTTTAGATGATGTGTTTGTGCTAAAATATATTTCGCTTCCGTCAATTTTTCTCGGTGCAAGCATAGCACGGATGACAGGAAATCCTTGCTCATTTACGGAAGCAATAAATGCAGTTTTTTGCGCTGAAATAAGTTCGATAATTTGTGATTTGTCCATATAGATTTGCCTCCTTGTGGATGTTCTTTTCATATTATAGCATCCTTCTCCCCGTTTTTCAACTCTCCGCCCTTTCTTGACTTCCAAACAGGACTCGATTCGCGCGGCTGCGGGCGCTTGGTCGCTCGCGGTCGCAACAGTCCACCGGACTGTTGCTCTGTGCCGCTCGTCCTTCGAGTCCGTTTTAGCTCAGAAACAACAAAACACCATCCGTTTGGATGGTGTTTCGTTATTGGCGCCCCAAACAGGACTCGAACCTGTGACACCATCGGTCAGAAACATAGTCGCACTTCATGGGGTCCCCGAAAAGGCAAGCCTTTTTGGGGAGAGGACGAGGTGCGTAATGAATGAGTTTTCGCCAAAGGCGTAAACGAACGATGTGAAGCAACCGAGGACGAGAAGCGCTTCGCATTGCTCCTTGTTTCTTCCTGCTCAACGGACTTGCTTCATCTCGCACCGCGAGCGCAAGTCCGTGAGCCAGTTAACAGCCGCGACACATCTGCCGAAACACAATGACACAAGTTGAAGTGCTATTGAGAAACAAAAGCAAAGACCTATTTTGATACCAAATTTACACGGCACAGACCTTTTATTAAATGACTTACCGCCGTTAAAAGGTATATTCAAGCGCAGTATTGAGGAACTGCTCGACCGGAGGATACGAATATCAATAGTGTGCAATCCCGCAAGAGCAGGTTTTGTTAATTTTAAACAGCTTCCAGAAAAAGAGCAAGACTACTTTATAAACAAACTTCTCAAGAGTAGACTCACTATGGCAGATATCGGAACATTTTATGTTCAACTTTTTTTTGCAAGCGTCACAAAGTCCGTCATTGTTTGCGTCGGTGTGTCCCTTTTTCGGAATTTCGATAGTCTCTTTATGTTCTTCGTTATTGATGCAAGTCCGTACCTTTTGACCGGTGTCAACGCAGCTTGCAGGCGTTTCAATCGTCCACTCGCCCCAAGTATGGGCGTCGGCATCAATCGCAAGTGCTTCGGAATAACTGTGACTGCTGTTGCGCTCACAGACATAAATCTTTGAACCGGCAGTTGTGCAGGTCGAATGAGTAACAACAGGCTCGCCGTAATCATGGTTGCTTGTGTTAATTTCGCCGTATTCCGCAAGGCAGATTTCGCAAACCGCCTTGTTTGTGCAAGTTGCCTCACCACCAACACAATTGGCTGTTTTTGAGTGAGAGTTGTCTGTCATGCAAGTGCAAGTATGCGTTCCGTTGCCGTTACTCTCCCAATTCCCCCAATCATGAGTATGTTCTTCGGCTTGTTTTGCATAGTAATAAGTCACGTTCAGACCTCTTGAGGTTACCGTTTGGTCAAGTCCATCCGCTCTGACGAAAGTATAGCCGTAAAGCGGAACAGAGTGCATCGACCCATCAAATTTTGTCCCAACAGGAGCAGGAATCTCCGCACTGTTAGTATTAGGAATCCGGCTCCCATCCTCTAAGCAATATTGAATTGTAACATTAGCATAAGTTTGATTTTCCGTATTGTCGTTGGCTAGGACATTGCCTTTTTCGTCTGTCACTTCAAAGGCGACGTAATCTCCGTCTTTAAAAGTGACATCGGACGGTATTTGATAAATCATAGAACAGCTAAGCAAACCGGAATTGAAGTTGCTACCAGTATAATCAAGTGCTCCTTTGGGCCAAAAATTACTTTTTTCGCTCCATACAGGGATAAGGAAAGTCTCCGCTGCTTCGAGTTTGCTACCATCGGTCGTGGTAGCAACACTGCCGTCCGCTCGGCTTATCCACAACTTCATAGTAATAGAACGCTCCGTAGTATCCGACAGATTTTGAACAATCGTCCTTAGTTCTATCTGTTTTCCCGCCATAGAATTACCGAATCTATTTTTGCTTGAACCGCTGAGCAATACACCGCTGCGATAACTGTTAAATTTATTGTATCCGTAGTATGACGTATCCTTAAAATCTGACAAGCTCGAATATTGCCCCGTATACTCTTTCACTTCAGGATCTGCCACATAAAGATTTTTGCCTTCGACAAGTTGAGACAACTTTTTGTATCCTTGCAATCTGCAAACTTCACAGAACGAATAGTTAGTATCTCGCATCAAACACTCAAAACTGGAATTATACGCTTTCTGAGTATATGTTGACGGGCATGTATAGGTTTTTCTAAAGCCTAACAGTTGTTTCCACTTGACTTTCTCCGGATCGTGAGTATATGCAACGTTAAGTGATGTTAAATCAGATTGCTCGGATACGCTGTCCATATACTCATCTCCCAATCCAAGCAATCCATGACCAAGTTCGTGTGCAAAAGTTTGAGACGCACGATAGCTGTCAGATGGAGTTATAAAATAGTGAAATCCGAATTTCAAGTTGGTGTATGCGTCTCCAAAGTTGCGACTTGTGTTGACGAGCAAAGCAAATTGACTGATATAATTGTGAACATAATAGTAAGGTGGATATTGTTCATCATCATTCCAATAATATGTATTAGGCTCGGTTTTGTTAGGAATATGTGCATCGTGGATTTTTTCAATAAATTCGGGTCCTATGCAACGCTCAAAAATATGGTTTTTCCAAGCGTTACCATTTATATTTCCCGATATTGACGAGGAATTATTTGAACCTACAACTACATCAAAAAAAGTGCTTCCATCATTTTCAAAACTCGATTCTGATGCGGTACAAAGCGCATAGACGTTAAAGCGGTCGGCATAGCTCCGATATGGCTCGTATTGCATAGCACCGCTCCAAACTCTTTTTGCATCACCAATAAATTTTTGTTGCTGACTCTTAGTATATCCTTCACCGCAAATGATAATTACCATATTTTCCGTATCGCTTCTAGTCTTCTGGATTGTATAAACAGGAATTATGGGTTCTGCATATTTGCCATCCTTAGAATAATATGGACCAAGGTTGAGTTTAAGACTGTTTTCTACGTTTATATCCCAATCTTGATTTGGATCATCCTCTGGCTCAGCAACGGTGTAATCGTTTTCAATTTTGTCAGGAGCAGAGCCCATATATGGGTTTGCCTCCGTTCCGTCGCCACCGGTTGTTACATAATAATCAGCATCGAGATAAAATGCCGGCCTAACTCCGATATATGAAACATCAGGCGACTCGCGACCGACAGTTCCGTTAGATTGAACGTAACGCATATCGTGGTTGCAATCAGACACCGGTGTTCTGAGCCAATATGGCCATTTTGTTCCCTGATCGTTGGCGGCGATATAATATGATCCGTGTTTTTTCCAAATATTGTTAACCTGTTTGACATCAAGAAGGAATACTTTCTCGGTAGAATTTTCATAATATGCACTGTCGAAGTTTCTTGCAACATTTTCGATATCATAATTTAACTCCAAATCAGAGCGAGCATCCCCCTCGTAAATTCCTTGCTTATATTCCGGATGAGATACGAGCGAACGCTGCGTCACTGTTTTCATAGCGGCTATTTCGACCTTTGAAAATTCATTCAAAAAGCCTGCTTTATCGTCATAACTATTGCCTTTGACAGAATTGCTCTTTGGAGGATTACCACACAGCCATTTTACCTCGCCCGCAACAGCGGTAGAATTGAGCCATGAGCGCATATTGCTGTCTTTCCAATAATTGGAACCATATGAATCACGCTTATAGTTTCGACTGTGCGACTTTGACCTGTCGTTGTCGTTCGTACGTGCATCATAAGGAAGTATATCAACTATCCTATCAGCAAGCATAAGCGTCCCGTTTTCATCAATATCAACGCATCTCCAAATAATACTCTTTCCGTTATATTTACCTAAACTGATATAAGTTCCGATCTCAACAGTTGGAGTTGTTTCTCCTTCCGCTGTCGAAACGGGTATACCTGTCACCACCACACATAATAGCAACAGCACGGTCAACAATTTTTTCATATTATCACTTCCCTTTTTTTGAATTATTTCTTTTATTTGACCTATTTGTATTATATATTAAAGTTAAATGAACAAATTTCCCCCCCCAGAAAAAAACAGGGTTTTTTTACAGAAAAACTGTGTTTTTCCACAGAATCGACGAGATCACCTTCATTTTTACAACGGCACGGAGGTCAAGGTCGGAGAATAAGATACAAGGTCGCAAGGTCGTTCGCATTTTGGGGTTAACGGATTTTGCGGTCTTTCTTTTGCGCTCTTGAGGAATAATTAAAATGTGCACACCCCTTTTGCCGAAAATGCACACCCCTCGACCTTTCGTTAAAAGGTGTTATGGGAGAAAATGAAAAAGGCTCCGCAGCGACCGTTTCCGGAGTACCGCAGAGCCTTATATCGTTAAATAGTATCGAAAAAGCCTTGTAAATCAAGGTCTTTGCAAAAAGAAACAGGACTCGAACCTGTGACACCATCGGTCAGAAACATAGTCGCACTACATGGGGTCCCCGAAAAGGCAAGCCTTTTTGGGGAGAGGACGAGGTGCGTAATGAATGAGTTTTCGCCAAAGGCGTAAACGAACGATGTGAAGCAACCGAGGACGAGAAGCGCTTCGCATTGCTCCTTGTTTCTTCCTGCTCAACGGACTTGCTTCATCTCGCACCGCGAGCGCAAGTCCGTGAGCCAGTTAACAGCCGCAACGCCTCTGCCGAAACACAATGACACAAGTTGAAGTGCTGTTGAGAAACAAAAGTAAAGCACCCGCAAAAGCGAGTGCTTTCCTTTGGTGCCCCAAACAGGACTCGAATCGCGCGCCTGCGGGCGCTTGGTCGCTCGCGGTCGCAACAGTCCACCGGACTGTTGCT
>ERZ791919.2700-NODE-2700-length-12175-cov-11.099422_pt1 | contig 12175 bp, 10 predicted proteins | sample MGYA00510137_ERZ791919 | MGnify/ENA primary metagenome ERZ791919 (study PRJEB30046, sample SAMN00792059) | human gut metagenome | study: EMG produced TPA metagenomics assembly of the A metagenome-wide association study of gut microbiota in type 2...
ACCGCATAATTCTAAGTGCCGATACGGCGAGCGAGGTGCGGCAGCTGCCGGAGTGGTGCTTAAGCCGTAAGGCGGGAATTATGCGGTATTGCCTAAGGGCTTGTATGCGTCGGCTGCCGGGCAACGCCAGCCAGCGGCGGAAAGCCCGGAACAGCAGCTGTTCTTGAACGATTTAGCGTTAAAGCAGAAAGGATAACCTATGCTGGAAGCATTAAAGCAGCAAGTTTATGAAGCCAACATGGAATTGCCCCGCCGAGGACTTGTAACCTACACCTGGGGAAATGTCTCGGGCATTGACCGCGAGAAGGGCCTGTTTGTCATCAAGCCGTCCGGCGTGGAATATGACGAACTTACACCGGAAATGCTCGTTGTCATGGATTTGAACGGCAACAAGATCGAGGGCGAGCTGAAGCCCAGCAGCGACACGAAAACGCATCTGGAACTGTACAAGGCGTTCTCGGCGCTGGGCGGCATCGTACACACCCACTCGACCCACGCAGTGGCCTTTGCCCAAGCGCGGCGCGACCTGCCCGCCTTTGGCACGACCCACGCCGACTATTTTTACGGCCCTGTCCCCTGCACGCGGGAGCTGACGCCTGGAGAGATCGACGAGGACTACGAGAAGAACACCGGCAGGGTCATCATCGAGACGTTCCAAAACCGCGGCATTGACCCGGTGCATGTACCCGGTGTTCTCTGTGCCAGCCACGGTCCCTTTACCTGGGGCAAAGACGCGGCACAGGCTGTCTACCACGCTGTTGTGCTGGAAGAAGTCGCAAAGATGGCAATTTTGACTCTGACCATTGACCCCGATGCACAGCCTGCCCCACAGCATGTTTTGGACAAGCATTTTATGAGAAAACACGGACCCAACGCCTATTACGGCCAGAAATAAGGAGGTTTTACCGTATGAAATTTTACATTGATACCGCCAACGTCGACGAGATCCGCAGTGCCAACGACATGGGCATTATCGCCGGTGTCACCACAAACCCAAGCCTGATTGCCAAAGAGGGCCGCGACTACGCCGAAACGTTGAAAGAAATTGCCACCATCGTGGACGGCCCCATCTCCGGCGAGGTCAAGGCGACCACAACCGATGCCGAGGACATGATCGCCGAGGGCCGCGCCATCTACGCGCTGGACCCGAAGCACATGGTGGTCAAAATCCCCATGACCGCCGAGGGGTTAAAGGCCATCAAGGTGCTGTCCGGCGAGGGCATCCCTACGAACTGCACGCTGATTTTCAGCGCCAACCAGGCGCTGCTGGCAGCCCGCGCGGGCGCCACGTATGTCAGCCCGTTTTTGGGTCGTCTCGATGACATCGGCCAGCCGGGCATTGATCTAATCGAGACTATCCATGATATATTCCTGAACTATCCGGACATCGAGACTCAAATCATCGCCGCCAGCGTGCGCAATCCCATCCATGTGACCGACTGTGCCCTGGCTGGTGCCGACATTGCCACGGTGCCGTACAAGGTCATCGAGCAGATGCTTCACCATCCGCTGACCGATGCCGGCATTGAGAAGTTCAAGGCCGACTATACAAAAGTTTTTGGCGTCAACGGATAAATCTTCCGTAAGGAGGAGACAAAGATATGTACTATATTGGGATCGACCTCGGCACCTCTGCGGTGAAGCTGCTGCTGATGGACGAAACGGGCAGCATTGCCAACATCGTCAGCCGGGAATACCCGATTGCCTTCCCGCATCCCGGTTGGAGCGAGCAGGACCCCGCCGATTGGTGGGCGGCGGTCTGCGACGGCATCCCCGCGCTGCTGGACGGGTTTGATGCGTCTCAGGTCAAGGGCATCGGCGCGGGCGGCCAGATGCACGGGCTGGTGGTGCTGGACAAAAATGACGCGGTTATCCGCCCCTGCATCCTTTGGAACGATGGCCGCACCCAAAGGCAGGTCGACTACTTAAACGGCGTTATCGGCAAAGACAAGCTGAGCCGTTACACCGCAAACATCGCCTTTGCAGGCTTCACCGCACCCAAACTGCTTTGGATGCGGGAGAACGAGCCGGACAACTTCGCCCGCATCGAAAAAATCATGCTGCCGAAGGATTACATCAACTATAAGCTGACCGGCGTCCACTGCACCGACTATTCCGACGCATCGGGCATGTTGCTGTTGGACGTGGAGCACAAATGCTGGAGCAAGGAAATGCTGGACATCTGCGGCGTGCAGGAATCCCAGCTGCCGAAGCTGTTTGAGAGCTGGCAGCCCGTCGGCACGCTGACTGCCGAAGCCGCACAAATGCTGGGCCTGCCTGCGGATGTCGTCGTTTGCGCGGGCGCGGGCGATAACGCCGCTGCGGCTGTCGGCTGCGGCGCGGTGGGCGGCGGTAAGTGCAATATTTCCTTGGGCACATCGGGCACGGTGTTCATCACCAGCGATACGTTCGGCGTCGACAAGCAGAACGCCCTGCACAGTTTCGCCCACGCGGACGGAGGGTATCATTTGATGGGCTGCATCCTCTCGGCTGCGTCCTGCAACAAGTGGTGGAGCGAAGAAGTACTGCACACCACTGACTACGCTGCCGAGCAGACACCCATTACGGCGGACAAGCTGGGCGCGAACGACGTCTACTTCCTGCCCTACCTGATGGGCGAACGCAGCCCCCACAACGATCCTGCCTCGCGCGGTGCGTTCGTCGGGCTGCGGATGGACACCCCGCGTGCCGCGCTGACCCAGGCGGTGCTGGAAGGTGTGGCGTTTGCGATTCGCGATTGTGTGGAGATTGCGCGGGCACAAGGCGTGAAGATTAAAGCCAGCACGCTCTGCGGCGGCGGTGCCAAAAGTCCGCTGTGGCGGGAGATTTTGGCGAACGTGCTGGGCATCCCGCTGACGCTGCCCCAGACCGAGCAAGGCCCCGGCTACGGCGGCGCGATGCTGGCGGCGGTGGCCTGCGGGGCATACCCCAGCGTGCAGACCTGCGCCGAGGCGCTCGTCCACGCCAAGAGCACAACCCAGCCGGACGCCGTGCTCGTCGAAAAATACAACGCGCGCTACGCCGTGTGGCACAAGCTGTACCCGGCACTGAAAGTATCCTTTGCGGAAATGGAGGCACTGCAATGAAGATTTTTTCTGTAATCGACCCGGAATTCAAGCCCTATGGCCGCGTTGTGACCGGGCTGGATACCGCCAAAGCGGAAATTTTGGCCGCCTTGGCAAACACCCCGCTGCCCGCAGCTACGGATTATGTGGCCGAGGACGCAGCCCTGCAGGAACTGCCCGCCGCCGTCGAAGTGTCGGAGCATCTTTTCGGCGGCATGCCCTGCCAACTGGGCTGGTGCAACGGTCACAACACCTATTTGAACTGCCTGGAATACCACCGCGACAGCGAGTTCAATCTGGGTACCGAAGATTTTGTGCTGTTGCTTGCCAGGCAGGAGGAAATCACGGGCGGCAAGCTGGACACCGCCAAGGTCAAGGCGTTCCGTGTCCCGGCAGGCACACTGGTGGAAGTCTACGCCACGACGCTGCACTACGCGCCCTGCCATGTGGACGCAGCCAAGGGCTTCCGCGTGCTGGTCGCTCTGCCCAAAGGCACCAATACCGCAAAGCCCGCCATCAAGAATGACGGCGGCGATGACCCGCAGCTGTGGGCCCGCAACAAGTGGCTGTTCGCTCATCCCGACAGCGCCGAGGCCAAGACCGGGGCGTATATCGGATTGGTGGGGGAAAACGTACATATTTAGGAGCATATAGAATGCTCCCCTACGATACAGGAAAGTTCCACGGCATCCCCGTAGGGGCGGATTCCATATCCGCCCGCCATTGCAAAATGTGTAAATATATAGGAGGCAAAACCATGAAATCATCCAACATCCCCGAGGTCAAGCTCGGCATCATTGCCGTCAGCCGTGACTGTTTTCCCATCGCCCTGAGCGAGAAGCGCCGCGCTGCCATCTCTGCCGCCTGCACCGCCAAGGGCACTGACCTGTACGAGTGCAAGACCACTGTCGAGAACGAGCACGACATGCAAAAAGCCGTGGCCGAAGTCACCGCCGCAGGCTGCAATGCGCTGACCGTATTCCTCGGCAACTTCGGCCCCGAAACGCCCGAAACGCTGATTGCCAAGCACTTTGACGGCCCCTGCATGTTCGTAGCGGCAGCCGAGGGCGACGGCGATATGATCAATGGCCGCGGAGATGCGTACTGCGGTATGCTGAACTGCTCCTACAATCTCGGCATGCGCCATCTGAAGGGCTATATTCCCGAGTATCCCGTCGGCACGGCGGAGGAAATTGCCGACAAGATCGCCGAGTTTGTGCCGATTGCCCGTACCATTCTGGGCGTGCGTGATTTGAAAATCATCACCTTCGGCCCGCGCCCGCAGGACTTCTTCGCCTGCAATGCCCCCATCAAGGGCCTGTATGAGCTGGGTGTTGAGATTGAGGAAAACTCCGAGCTTGACCTGCTCGTTTCCTACAAAGAGCATGCGGGCGACCCGCGCATCGCGGACGTCTGCGCCGACATGGCCGCCGAGATGGGCGAGGGGCACTATTACCCCGACCTGCTGACCCGCATGGCGCAGTTTGAGCTGACCCTGCTCGACTGGGCCGAGAACCACAAGGGCAGCAAAAAGTATGTTGCTTTTGCTGATAAGTGCTGGCCCGCTTTCCCGTCTCAGTTCGGGTTTGAGCCTTGCTACGTCAACTCCCGCCTTGCCAGCCGCGGCATCCCCGTGGCCTGCGAGGTCGATATTTACGGTGCCCTGTCCGAGTACATCGGTATGTGCGCCTCCGGCGACACCGTCACCCTGCTGGACATCAACAACAGCGTGCCCAAGTACATTTATGATGAGGACATCACCGGCAAGTTCAATTACAAGCTGACCGATACCTTCATGGGCTTCCACTGCGGCAACACGCCGTCCTGCAAGATGTGCAGTGACCGCGCCGTCAAGTACCAGCTCATCCAGCACCGCCTGCTGGAACCCGCCGGCAGTGACCCCGATTTCACCCGCGGCACGTTGGAAGGCGACATTGCGCCGTCCGACATCACGTTCTACCGTTTGCAGTGCGACAGCGAAGGCCAGCTGCGCGCCTACATCGCTCAGGGTGAAATTTTACCCGTTGCAACGCGGTCTTTCGGCGGCATCGCTATCTTCGCCATTCCCGAGATGGGCCGTTTCTACCGCCATGTCCTGATTCAGAAGCGCTACCCGCACCACGGTGCCGTTGCCTTCGGTCACTATGGCAAGACGCTGTTTGAAGTGTTCAAGTTCCTCGGCATTGCGGACATTGCCTACAACCAGCCCAAGAGCCTGCCGTATCCCACAGAAAATCCGTTTGCATAATAATAAGGGAAGGTAAAGAAGATCTGCGTATGAATCAGCAAGGATTGCAGAAGATCGACGCTTACCGGCGTGCCAGCAACTATCCGGCAGCCGGTCAGCTCTATCTGCCGGATTTTTTCCCCCCCCTGCTGCGCCGCCCGCTGAAGCGTGAGGACGTCAAGCGCAAGCTCATCGCCCACAAGAACTGCATCCACGAGATTGGTCAGGATATGCCCGAAATTTTGGATCGGAAGCGGCATCTGCCGGAGAGGGTCTACACTTTTTAATTAAAAATCATTCTTCACCGCAAAAAGAAGGTGCGTTCACACCTTGGCCCCCTCTGCGAGGGGGCTCCGCCCGCAGGCGGTGGGGGAGAGAACTGTACGGCTGCCCGAAATATTTCGGGCTATGGCAAGGTTCTCTCCCTCCGCCCCTTCGGGGCACCGCTCCCCCTCTGGCGCAAGCGCCACCTCCCCCGTATCGGGGGAGTCTGTCTCGCAGAGGGAGGTTTTTCGACACGCCGAGGAGAGATGTGGCTCACATCTCTCCTTTTTGCGGTGACTGGCAGGTGGAAAGTGCAGCCTTTTCTGCACCACCATATAATTTGAGCCAGCCGTCCTTGATCTCACAGACCTTGGTCGGTGCGCTCAGCGAGATCTCATCCAGCATATCCTTGCCGTACACGACCATGCCGCGCCGCACGCCAAGGCTGGTCATCACCTTTTTGCTGACGCTGCGCATCGGCAAGGAGAAAAACACGCCGATCCTGCGATTTGCCTGCATCTTTTCCAATGCGGCATATATGGGCTTTCCGCTGATTCAGGCGCTGTTCGGGGCCGAGGGGCTTTTGTACGCCAGTGCTTATGTGACAGTGTTCAATATTTTACTGTGGACCGTTGGCTATGCGATGGTCAGCGGGAAGGTCCGCCCCGGAGAGGTGCTGCACAGCATCCTGACAACGCCGGTGCTCTGGTCCGTTCTGCTTGGCCTGACCCTGTACCTGTTCCGGGTCAATGTGCCGGAGCTTATCCGCCAGCCGCTGCAGCTGGTCGGCAACATGAACACACCGCTCTCGATGATTATCACCGGTATGCTGATTGTCGGCAGCAAGCCGGAAAAGCCGCTGGGCAACCGTGAGATATACCGCATCATTCTGATACGTATGTTGTTCATCCCGCTGGTGAGCTTTCTGCTGTTCCGGCTGCTAAGTGTGCAGGGCATGGTGGCCGAGGTCGTGCTGCTGCTTGAGGCCTGCCCCTGCGCCGCCATCACCTCGGTGTTTGCCGTTCAGTTTGGCTATGACGAGGATCTCGCAGCCGGTTCTGTCGTTATAACGACCTTTATCAGTATTGTGGTGCTGCCGCTTTGCGCTATGGCTCTGACAATGATGATGTAATAAGTGTGAAGGCGTACGAATTAACTCATTCTTCATGGTTTGCCAAATTTGCATAGTATTATAGGGACGCAGAATAAATCAAGCCAAGATATTTCAGCATATTTCAACAGCAAAGCGGCACCGCCACATGGCGGTGCCGCTTTGCTGTTGAAGGAGAAAAAGTAAGTTTGCGATCAGCCCTTATCTGCGCCGGCGGTAATGCCCTCGACATAGAATTTCTGCATGATGACAAACAAAATCGAGATGGGGACGGACACCAGCACACCGCCTGCACAGAACAGCGCAAAGTAGTTGTTGATGAGCGTTCTCTGCAGCATATTGAACAGGCCGATGGCGACTGTCCAGTCGGTGGAGACGCCGGAGTTCAGAATCATCTTCGCCACAACGAAGTCCGTCCAGGGAATCATAAAGGAGCTGATGATGGTGTACACCAAAATCGGCTTGGACATCGGCAGCACGACCTGAAAGAATATCCGCGCATCGGAGGCACCGTCCAGCTTGGCGGCCTCACGCAGGGAAACCGGCGTGGTATCAAAAAAGCCCTTACAGATCAGGTAGCCAAGTCCAGACGAACCGGCATAGACCATGATAAGACCGGCGTAGGAGTTGGTCAGGTTTAGGTACTTCAAAACGAAGTAAACTGCAATCATCGCCAGAACGCCGGGGAACAGATTGACGATGACCGACAGATTCTGGAGCAGCCTGCGCCCCTTAAAGCGGCAGCAGCTCAATGCGTAGGCGACCATCAGCACAAAGCAGGTGGAGATAACGCAGGTAAAGCACGCAACCACAAAGGTGTTTACAAACCACCGCGGGAACTGCGCAACGGAATCGGGGTGGAACATGATGTTGGCGTAGTTGTCCAGTGTATAACCAGCGGGGAAAAAGCGCCGCACATTGATGCCGCGGTCGGTGGAGAAGGAGGTTGCCACCAGCCAGACAATGGGCACCAGCCAGATACCTGCCAGCAGGGCAAGAACCAGATGGCGGATAACGCTGCGCACACCGCGGACGATGCGCCCCTGGCGCAGCTGCGCCTGCGAGCTGCCGGGCAGCGAAACTGTTTGCTGTGTCAAGAGAACGTCGCCTCCTTTTTATTGATGAAGCGGAAGCAAACCAGTGTGAAAATGGCACAGATGATAAACACCATAATGCCGATGACCGCCGCCATCTTATAGTTGTACTGCTCCTGTGTCAAACGGAACAGCCATGTGACCAGCAGGTCCACTTCCTTGGCGCTGGACGATGCCATGGCCTGATCCTTAGTGATGTAGACATCCTGCGTCAGCAGGTAGATGACATTGAAGTTGTTGACGTTCTTGACGAAATCCGTCACCAGCGCGGGCCCCTGCACACTGAGCAGGTAGGGCAGCTTGATATAAATAAAGCACTGCAGCGGGCTGGCACCGTCGATGGTAGAGGCTTCCAGAATATCGCTGGGGATGTTCATCAGCACACCGGTGGCAATCAGCATCTGGTACGGTATACCGACCCAGATGTTGATCATAATGATCATGAACTTAGCCCAATGCTGATCCGTCAGAAACGGGATATGGTCCATGCTCTGCCCCAAAAGCCCAATGGTTTTGAGCAAATCAGTGACGCCCGCATTGTTCATCATGGTATTGCAGATACCGGCATCTGAGAAGAAATTGCGCACCAGCAGCAGCGTGACGAACTGCGGCACGGCAATGGTAATCATAAACAGGGTACGCCAGAGCCGGGGGCACTTCGTCTTTTTGTTGTTGATGAACATTGCCAGAAACACGCCGCCGAAGAAGGTCGTGAAGGTTGCAAAGAACGCCCAGACCAGTGTCCAGCTCAGCACCTTGCCGAATGCATAGCTGAAGGTCATCGACAGCGACTGGCCGCCAAACAGCGAGGCAAAGTTTGCCAGCCCTACCCATGTAAACAGCGCGGCAGGCGGCATGTGCTGCTGGTCGTAGTTCGTAAAGGCAACGGCAATCAAAATGAAGAGCGGTACAATGGTAAACACCACCACGCCCAGCACCGGCAGCGTCAGCAGCGTGACATAGAATTTCTCATTAAGGTAGCAGTTGATGTCCTGACGGAAGCTGTTGGGCTTTTTACCGGCAGCCTTTTGCTGCTGCAGCAGGTAATTCGACTGCACGACCATCATGGTCGCCACGACCAGCGAGACAATGATCACCATCGCAATGACGCTGAGCAGCAAAATAGCAAACGAGTTATCGTAATTGTTGACCTCGTTTTTGAGGGTCACCGGGTTGAACTGCATCTCCATCTGGACAGTGCCGAGCGTGCCAAACTTTTTTAAAGCCGGAATGCCGGAGGTACCCAGAAAATACAGCCCCAACCCCTGCACCAGCGTTACCAGCAGTGCCTTGATGAGCTGTCCATGCCCGATGTAGCCCAGACCCCAGACAAGCAGCGACAGCTTGGTGAAGGCATCGCCGCGGACAAATGCACGGCCGAACTTCTGAATGAAATTTGCTTCTTTTCCGTCGCCACGCGACGGTGCAAGAACCATTTCTGCCACAGAAGTCATCTCCTTTCTTATGCGCGGGATTTAAAAAAAGCGGGCACGCCGCATAGCCGCTGCGTGCCCGCTGGATTATTTTTTACTGTGCCACGGGTGCGGTGATACCGGCTACGGCGTCGTCCACCAGCTGCTGGGTGGTCTTGCCCTGCATATCGCCGGAAACCAGAATCTCGCCCAGACTTGCGGCGGAGCTCCAGTAGTTGGCACCTACGCGCTGCAGGGTGGCGTAGTCGCTCTGCTCAGCCAGTGCGGCGATGGCAGGCGCGCTCTGCACGGCCTCAGACTCGTTCACAGCAATGTTGGAGGGGCCGAGCTGACGGTCATTGAAGCGCTTGGCCTGATTGTCCTCGTTGGTGATGTAGTCAGCCAGCATCATAGCAACACCGACATTGGCGCTATGGGGGTTGACGCCGACCAGCTTGTAGCCGGAGAAGGAAGCCATCTGCACCTGCTCGCCGTTCAGGGTGTAGGTGGGCAGCTTGGTAGCAGCGTAGTTATCGCCCCAGGTATCCTGCGCGGTTTTGGCGTTCCATGTGCCGGAGATGGCGGCGCAGCAGCTGCCGTCCTTGATGCCGGAAACGATGTCTGCATCCGCGCCGGACTTGAAGGCGGACTGGGCGCTCATATCCAGAATTGCCTGCGTGACATCGGCACCGGGGGCCTCATTCCAGTTGCAGACGGTGTTGATGCCGTCATCGGCGAGGGTAGCCTTCAGGCCGGCACCAGCGTAGAAGCTGTAAATGTACCAAGCATCGTTCAAACTCATCATGAACTTTTTGCCGGAGGCATCGGCCTTGGCCAGCAGGGCATCCATGCTCTTGACATCATCCTCGCTCAGGACGCTCTTGTCATAGTAGAGGAAGTAGCCGTTGTCGGCGGTCATGGGGTAGGCGTAAAGCTTGTCGTTCATGGTCGCGGCCTCAACGGAGCCTGCCAGGTTGCGGCTCTTGACATCCTCGGGGTTCAGCAGGATTTCCTGCAGGGCACCGGCTGCCACCAGCTCGTTGAGCTGGTCATCCGCAAAGGCGAAAACATCGGCAGCTGCCTCGGGGTCAGCCAGAACGGTATCTTTGGCGCTGGACTCGGACTGGACACCGATCTCGATCGTAACGTTGCCTTTGTCGGCATTCTCCGCGATGAAGGCATCGGCCATCTCACGCAGCATGGTCTGGTCTTCCTCAGCACCCCACATGGTCAGTTTCACATCGCCCCAGCTTTCTGCGGCGGAAGAAGCCTCACTGGAGGATGCGGCAGAATCGGCCTGAGATGCGGCAGAGGACGCAGCAGAGGAAGATGCAGCACCACCGCAGGCGGTCAGCATAGCGGCCGCCGTCACGGTGCTCACAGCAGCAAGAGCGTTATGACGGGAAATCCATTTTTTCATGATCGAGTTCTCCTTCATTTCTGATTTTGGAAGTGGTATGTTGCCAAAAGTTGCGCACTCATGTTGCGCATATTTGAGCAACCCTCTCGTTACAAACATAGAATACTCTCTTTTCAAGCCTCCGTCAATGGGTGATATTCACGGTATTGCAGCCCGAAAACTGGAAATTCTGACGGAAAAACCCGTGACGCAGCCCATTTTACGCGCAACTTTTGCGCAACAAGCATACATTTGCCCAAAAAAGCCCCCGGTTTTGGCGTAAAACCGGGGGCTGGGTACGCTATACATCAAGTTATATTTTCAGGAAGCTTGCAGGACAGCATACCTCCCCTGCTGCACAATCTGTGGGTATGCCATAGAGGGGCGCAGGTCATCGTCCATCGTGGGTACGGCTATTCCATTTGGTGGACTCACGCAAAATAACCTGATACCCCTCAATTTGGCGCTGCACCATTTCCTTGCCAAGCAGGCGGTCAAGCAGCATACGGCAGGCTGTGCGCCCCAGCTGCTCGGCATCGTACTGCACCGCAGACACCGAGGGCGTGATACTGGCCAGCATCGAGCTGTCATACAGACTGGCAACGCGCAGATCGTGCGGCACCAGAATATGCCGGTTGCGCAACTCTCGCATGACCTCATAGGCAATCTCATCGTCACCGCAGAGCAGGCAGTCCGCCTTTTGCTCAAGCGCTGCCTCCAGTGCATCAATGGTCTGCCCTGTTGATTCAATGCCGGAATGAACAAGGCGCTGGTCCACCGGCACGCAGGATTCTGCAAAGCCGCGCAGGTATCCGCGCGTGCGGTCGGTGTTGACGGCGTAGATCGTGCTGCCGACCAGCAGCGCGATCCGCTTAGCACCCATCTGCAGCAGAATACGGGTCATCTCGCAGGCGGCGGTAACCTGATCATTGTCCGCCTGCGGTATCGTCTTATCCTCACTGCGGCCAATCAGCACAAACGGCACATCATACTGCCGCAGCAGGTCAACGCAGGGATCGTCTGCCATGGCGTAGGTCAGAATAACACCATCCACCTTATGGCTCGCCAGCTGACGCTGCAGCTGGGTATACTCTGTGCTGGAGGCGTAGCACAGCAGCATGTCATAGCCGCGCTGATCAGCCATGGTGCAGATGCCGCCCATACATTTGCGCAAAAACGGCAGATCCAGTGTAATAAAGCGCTGCGGCACAACCATGGCAATGTTGTTAGTGCGCACCTTTGGGTCTTTTTGCGCAGACGCAGGCTCTGTGCGGGCATGCCCCATATAGGCGAACACCTTGGCGCGGGTTTTCTCGCTGATGCGCCCTTTCCCAGAAAGTGCGCGTGACACCGTTGTTTTGGAAACGCCGAGTGCCTCCGCCACCTGCTCGATAGTCATTTTTTCGTTTTCTTTTGCAGCCATTGGGGAAACCTTCTCCTTTGCATTGCGTTGCGCAACAAATCTCATATCAGCATAACGAGATATTCTTTCGTTGTCAATGTCCGAAAGCAACAAAAAGCGTTCTGCTTTTTAGCAGAACGCTAAAACAGGCCGATTTTGTCAAAAAATACGGTCCATGTCCTTCCAAACTGCAGTCCGGTA
>ERZ791919.2712-NODE-2712-length-12122-cov-11.912737_pt1 | contig 12122 bp, 9 predicted proteins | sample MGYA00510137_ERZ791919 | MGnify/ENA primary metagenome ERZ791919 (study PRJEB30046, sample SAMN00792059) | human gut metagenome | study: EMG produced TPA metagenomics assembly of the A metagenome-wide association study of gut microbiota in type 2...
GTGCAGCGCCGCGTGCCGCCCCGGATGAAGAACGGCACATCGCTGCCCAGCTTTGCACCCATGCGCTCCAGCATCTCGTCGGGCATACCCGGCGCACGGAACAGCCGCAGCGCCAGCAGCACGGCGGCGGCGTCGCTGCTGCCGCCTCCCAGTCCCGCCTGAGACGGGATGTGCTTTTCCAGCTCAAAGCGCAGATCCGGCACGGGGCGGCCCGTCTCCGCGAAGAACAGACGGGCCGCGCGGAGCACCAGATTGCTCTCATCCGCCGGTATGGCGGGGTCGGTGCAGGTCATGGACAGACCGCCCTCACCGGCGGTGAGACACAGCGTGTCGCACAGATCCACGGTCTGCATGACGGTGGACACCTCGTGGTAGCCGTCATCGCGGCGGGCGCCCACGGACAGGGTAAGGTTCACCTTGGCGTAGGCGTGTGAGGTCACTTTCATAAAGACTCCTCCCGGCAAAAAAGCGCCCAACGGGCGCTTTTTTGTGTGTGGTTACTTGACGATCTTACGGGCCTCGATGTAGTAGCGCTTGTCCTGCGCGTGACCCATGGAGAAGGTCTTGCGGGGCAGCACGCCGTCGGACATAACGGTCTTGAACAGCTGCTCCTTGCCCATGGCGGGCAGCAGGAAGCCCATGTTGCCGGGCTTGCCGCCCAGCTCGCGGGTCACATCGTCGCCGTGGATGTAGTCCACCTCGCCGCCGTTGTCCTTCAGATACTGGTCGATGACGCCCTGCAGGGTGCCCACGGCCAGCTGTACCCTGGGATCGGGGACGGTGATGAAGTGGCTCTCGCCGTTCCAGACGAACTCGATGGTGTGGCCGTCGCCCTTGCCCTCGTAGGCGTTGGGATAGGCGGCGCGGAAGGCGTCCATGAACTTCTGGTGATCCACGCCGAACAGTACCCGGTGGATGGGCTCGAACTGCAGGGCGTCGTCGTGGTTGTTTACAACCTCCACCAGCGCAAAGCGGGCGGGCAGGGCCAGATACTCCTCGGGGGTCTTGCCCTTCTTCTGCTCCTCGTAGCAGGCCTTGGCGGTAGCCAGAGAGTGGTTGCCGTCGCCCACGGCGAACAGCAGGGGTGCCACGCCGGACACACCGTACTTCTTCTGCATGGCGCCGTCGGTGGTCAGGCCCTCCAGCGAGGCGGCCACGGCGTCGATCTGCTTGTCGGACAGCTTGTAGCCGGTGATGTGGCCGCCGTTCTGCATCAGGTCGAAGTCATAGAGCTTCTCCATGGTACCGGCGGCAGCGGTCAGCGGCTCGATGACGGTCTTGTCAGGGTCGTCAATGAGCAGCATGACGTGGGGCAGCTCGATGGGGGCGTTGCGGCGGACGCGGGCGCGGGGCGGAATGCGATCCAGCACCGTACCCTCGGTGGCGCGGATCAGCGCGCCGGAGCCGGGGGTGAAGTCGTAAGCGTCCAGATCCACCATGCCGATAAGGCCGTGGCGGATGCGTCCGTCGGACTGCTGGCGCTCGATGTAAATCAGGGAGTCGGTCAGCGTTTCAAACACGCCGTCGGCCATGTACTTGCGCATGGCGGCGTTGATATCGTCAATGTACTCGTCCACGTTGGGGGCCTTCAGATTGGCCTCGGGCAGGATGAGACGCAGCGTGGAGGGTGCGTCGCCCACCTTCTCCTCCACCGCCTGCCAGTACTCCGGCTCGGAGGTGAACTGGTCGCAGGCCACCACGGCCCACTTGGTCATGTCCTGCTCCTTGGGCAGCAGGATGTCGGCGGGATAAAAGCCCAGCTTTTCAAATTTCTTGTTCATGGTGTTCCTCCTGTTTTTCATCAAAAGGTGCGCAGTGATGTTCCTATTTGTCATAGTACCAAAATTCCCCGTCATTTGCAATCGGTTTTCAAATTTTTTCAGGGCCGCTGACAAATTTTTTGTGCATAACCGGCGGACAGGCGGAAACAATACGGGAGAAAGCAGTCTTGACACAAGGAGGGACTTTCATGAAGATCGTAGACCGCATCGCGCTGATCCTCGTCATCATCGGCGCGCTGAACTGGGGCGGCGTGGGGCTTTTCAGCTTCGACTGCGTGGCCTTTCTGTTCGGCGGGCAGACCGGCGCCGTCAGCCGCATCATCTATACGCTGGTAGGCATCGCGGGTCTGTGGTGCATTACCCTGCTGTTCCGCGAGGACGGAACGGAGAACACATAAGCATCCCACCCGCATCCACGCAAAAAAGACCGCCCGTGGGCGGTCTTTTTGCATGGGTTCACGTCCGCAGCAGCGACAGGAAAGAGTACAGCAGGGCCGCGATGGGCGCGGCAACGACGATGACGTACAGCAGCACCGTCCGGCCGGCGGCACGGTGCAGGCACTCCTCGTAGGACATATCGTCCCACTTCTCCGGGGACAGGACGCCATGGAACAGCACGCGATCCACGGCGAAGCAGGCTGCCGCCACCAGCGCCGCGGCGGCCGCCAGCTTCTGCCAGGACAGCAGGCCGGTGTCCTTCAGCGCCGCCAGAAACGGCAGCGACAGCAGGAAGCCCAGATTCATGGCGGCGGTGGACGTCTGCCCTTTCCGGTGCAGCTTTGCGTTCTCGGTGAGCTCCGGCAGGCGGGGCGGCGGCACGGCGTCCGGGCGGGTGCTGCGCATGACGCACAGGCCGCCCCAATCGCAGACCTCCTCCCAGCCGTTGTCGCGGCGAAGCTGGTAGAGCAGCTGGATGTACTTATAGGATCCGATCTCCCCCACCAATTTGGCAAGACGGGGATCCTCCGGCAGGGTCAGGCTGTTGGGCATAGGACGATCCAGCGCCGGGAGCGCTGTGAGACGGCCCTCCTCCAGACGGAGGAACAGCTCGTCCAACTCCTGCGGGGCCGCGCCCTCCGGGAACAGGGCGTAGATCTGGCCGCCGGGCGCGGCGGGGACGAATACCGCCTTTACGCCCTTGATGGTCTGCAGCGCCCAGCCCTTGGCGGACATGTCCCGCAGCCAGCGGAGAAAATACGCCGTCTGCCACGGCGCGAATGGGATCACTCTGCGCATCGCGTTACCCCCTTTCTGGTCACAGCATACCAGATGGCGGAAAAAATGTCCATCAACTTCAGGTTGCGCGGCAAAAAAAGCGAAAAATTTCGCGCAACCTCAGGTTGCGCGGGACAAATACGGCGGCAGAGGTTGCTTTTTTGCGGGGCGTGTGGTAGGATGGGAAAAAATAAGAAGGGAGTTGAGAGGATGAACCTGTTTTCCTGCTGAATCACGGCACGATACGGTATCGGGCGGCGATGACCGCTCTGTTCGTTGTGCCTTTCGCGGGAAATCGGGGAAGCTCTCGGCTCCGTACATGGTCACGCCCTGCCCTCCGGCGGGGGAGCGTGTGCGCTTATGGCTGCGGAGATGGTTTCCCGCAGCCATTTTTTCGTATAGGAGGCATGACCATGTCCATTATTAAAGTATCCGACCTCACGTTCTGCTACGAGGGCAGCTACGACAACATCTTTGAAAACGTCAGCTTTCAGCTCGACACCAACTGGCGGCTGGGGCTGACGGGCCGAAACGGGCGCGGCAAGACCACGCTGCTGCGGCTCTTGCAGGGGCAGTACCCCTATCAAGGCACGATACACGCCAGCGTGGGCTTTGACTACTTCCCCTTCGACGTGCCGGACGCGGCGCAGTCCCCCATGGAGCTGCTGGCGCGCATCTGCCCGGACGTGCCCCCGTGGCGGTTTCTGCGAGAACTGGCGCCGCTGGAGATGTCCGAGGACGCGCTGTACCGGCCGTTTTCCACGCTGTCCGGGGGCGAGCAGTCCAAGCTGCTGCTGGCGATGCTCTTTTCCCGGGAAAACCGCTTCCTGCTCATCGACGAGCCCACCAACCACCTCGACCGCACGGGCCGGGAGCTGGTGAGCCGGTATCTCAGCGGCAAAAAGGGGTTCCTGCTGGTGTCCCACGACCGGGCGTTCCTGGACGGCTGCGTGGATCACATCCTGTCCATCAACCGAAGCAGCATCGACATCCAGCGGGGGAATTTCTCCTCGTGGTACGAGAACAAGCAGCGGCAGGACGCCTTTGAGCTGTCCCAGAACCAGCAGCTGAAAAAGGAGATCGGGCGGCTGCAGGAGGCGGCGCGGCAGTCCAGCGTGTGGGCCGACAAGGTGGAGGGCTCCAAGATCGGGAAAAACTCCGCCAAGGTCAGGGGCACCGCCGACGCCATGGGCGGCCGCGCCTATATCGGCGAGCAGTCCCGGCGGATGCAGCAGCGGCGGAAGAATCTGGAGCGGCGGCAGCAGACCGCCATTGAGGAGAAGTCCGCGCTGCTGAAAAACATCGAAAGCAGCGAGGTGCTGAAGCTGCACCCGCTGACACACCACGCCCGCCGGCTGGTGACGCTGCGGGACGCGGCCATCGACTACGGCGGCGGGCCGGTGTGCAGCGGCGTATCCTTCACCGTGGAGCAGGGCGACCGCGTGGCGCTGTGCGGCCCCAACGGCTGCGGCAAGTCCAGCATCCTGAAGCTGCTGTGTGGGCAGGATATCCCCTGCACCGGGACGCTGGAGACGGCCAGCGGCCTGACCGTCTCCTATGTGCCGCAGGACGCCGCCGGTCTGCGGGGCGGGCTGCGGGACTACGCCGCCGGGTACGGCATCGACGAGAGCCTGTTTATGACCATCCTGCGGAAGCTGGGCTTTGCGCGGGTGCAGTTTGAAAAGGACATGGGCGACTACTCCGCCGGACAGAAGAAAAAGGTGCTGCTGGCCCGGAGCCTGTGCCAGTCCGCGCATCTGTACGTCTGGGACGAGCCGCTGAACTACATCGACGTCCTCTCCCGCATCCAGCTGGAGGAGCTGCTGACGGCGTTTCGGCCCACGCTGCTGTTTGTGGAGCACGATCGCGTGTTCTGTGAGAAGGTCGCCACGAAAACCGTGGCGCTGTAAAATCAAAACCTCCGGCTTGGCCGGAGGTTTTGATTTTCAGGACAGTGTTTTTTCTGCAAAGCCCTGCCAACCGGCGGTAAATTCCTCCGCCAGACGGGCAGAGCCGCCCTCCTGCCAGCAGCGAGCCAGATAATATAGGCCGCACATACAGGCATACTTATCGTAATAGCTACCAAAGACGGCGCTGTGCAGCTGCTCCTGCTGCTGTGCAGGCTGCGTCTCCTGTCTGGCAGAACGCATCGCGGCGGCACTCCGCGTCCAGACGGCCCGCAGTTCAGGCGCGTCCCAATCCACCTGATTGGCTTCGCGGTCATTATAGGAGACGAAGTGGGCAAAACCCTCGTCGAAAGTGAAGGCATCCAGCCGGGACAGATAGTCACCTGTTTCCTGCACCGCATCCAGCTCCGGCCGGTGCCGGTGGATGCAGACATGGCACAGCTCGTGAGTCAGCAGGTTATGCGCCACGCGCTCCACCGGTACGGCGCCCAGATACTGGACCCACAGGCCCATGTCCAGAACGGCGGTATCCACCCCGGCGGGGCTTTTCAGCACCACCGCGTCGTTGGGCGGCGGATAGCCCACGATCAGCGCTGTCTCCGCACCGCGCAGAATGTTCTGCCAGTCCGGAAACAGCGCGTCCCAGACCGGACGGTTGCCGGGAACGAACGTCTCCACAGTCCGCAGCACCTGCTCGTAGACCTGCCTGACCGCCGCCTTTTGCGCATCGGAGCCGTCCGGCTCCTGAAAGTAGTAGCCGGGCTGTGTGAAAAACCACTCCTGCGCATGCGCGGCAAGGCTTCGCCCCGCCAGATAGTCCGTTACGATGTCTGTGTAGAGTTTCACGTCGATGCCTCCTTATTTCCCCGCGAGACGCTTGACCAATTCCTCGTCCGGGTCGGCCAGCAGGGTCTGGCAGGTGGTGTAGACCACCATGCCGGGACGGGCCCCGGCGGGCTTCTTCACAAACCGCACCGGCGTATAGTCCACCGGCACCTTGGTGCTGTCCTGCGCCTGGGAGAAGTACGCCGCCAGCGACGCAGCCTCCAGCAGGCTCTGTTCGTCCGGCTCCGCGCCGCCGGTGCAGAGAATGACGTGGCTGCCGTGGATCTTCTGGGTGTGGAGCCAGATGTCCCGCTTGTCCGCGTCTCTGGTGGTCAGGCGGTCGTTCTGGCGGTTGTTGCGGCCCACCAGCACCCGCAGCCCCCCGGAGGTGCGGAATTCCCGGGGCTTGGAGGCCCGCTGGAAGCCGGGCTGCTTTCTGCCCCGCTGGCGGATGTAGCCGCCGTCCGTCAGCTCCGTGCGGATGTCGTTGAAGTCCTGCTCCGACTCCGCCTGCGACAGCTCCTGCAGGACGCTCTCCAGATACTGCAGCTCCTCCCTGCCCTTGTGCAGCTGGGCGGTCAGGTACTTCTCCGCCGTCTTGGCCTTGGCGTACTGCTTGAAGTAGCGGGCGGCGTTCTCCTGCGGCGACAGGCGGACGTCCAGCGGGATATCCATGTCGGCGCAGTTCTCGTCGTAGTAGTTCTGGGCGGTAAGGCGGCTCTGCCCCCGCTCCATGCGGTAGAGGTTGGCGGTGATGAGCTCGCCGCAGACGCGCAGGTGATCCCGATCCAGGCAGGCGGCCAGCTCCTTCTCCTGCGCGGCGATCTTGCGGCGGACGCGGTCGCGGGCGGTGGCGGCGGTCTTCAGCAGATCCTGCCCCTTCTGCTTCACCCGCTCCGCCTGCTCCCGCTTTTCGTAGAAGTCGTCCAGCAGGCGGGAGAAGCTGTCGTAGGGCTGCGTCTCGGCGTAAGCGCCATACTGGGTCACAGGGCCGTAGGTGAAGTCGGAAAGCGTCGTTCCGCGTTTGATAAGCGTCGGTGTAAAGCTATTTTCATTGACAGCGCTCTGCCACCGGGAGAACACGCTCCACAGGCCGCCGCCCTGCGAAACGGGGGCGTCGGTGCTGCCGCAGGCGCGGTAGGTCAGCTCCCGGGCCACCAGCGGCGGCAGGGCGGTGAACGTGTCCAGCAGCCAGCCGTCCAGCGGCGTGTCTGGTGCGGCGCGGGACAGCAGGGCGCGGAATTCCTCCTCCGTGACGGTCAGCGGCGAGCGCTTTTCCTGACGGGGCGGCAGGCGGTAGAACAGGCCCGGCAGCACCTGCCGCTCCTGATTCATCTCCAGATCGATGCGGCGCAGGCAGTCGATGATACGGCCGTCCCGGTCGCAGAGGATGAGGTTGGCGCGGCGGGGCATCCCCTCCCACACCAGCGTGAAGCGGCTGCGCTCCCCCATCTCGTCGGCGGCCAGTACGGTCAGCGTCACCACGCGCTCCAGCGGCTCCTGCCGGATGGACTCGATGACGCCGCCGGACAGGTGCTTGCGCAGGAGCATGCAGAACATGGGGGGCTGGGACGGGTTGTCCCGCAGCTGCTCCGTCAGGTGGAGACGGGGCTGGCCCGCCCCGGCGTTGAGCAGCAGGCGGCGGCTGCCCCGGAGCAGGAGGATCACCTGATCCCGGGCGGGCTGCTGTATTTTTTCGATGCGGCTGCCGGTGAGCCGGGGGGCAAGCTCCCCCACCACACCCTGCAGACAGATAGCGTCCAAGGGCATATCAGTTCTCCTCCATCATCACGTCAAACAGGTCGCTGACCCGGGCGGTGTCGCCCCGCAGGTACAGCCAGCCCAGCAGGCACTCCAGAGCCGTGGCCTGATGGTACTGGGCGGTGGTGGCGTTTTTGGGGATGGCGTGTACGGCGGCGTTGCGCCCCCGCTTGAACACCGTCTCCTCCTCCGCCGTCAGCAACGGCAGGATACGCTGGGCCCGGCGGGCCTGCTCCGGTGCGCAGACCAGTGCAATGGCGGCGCGGTGCAGATCCTTGCCGGTGGCCCTGCCGTGGGCGCAGAGCCATGTGCGCACCAGCAGCTCGTACACGGCGTCGCCCACATGGGCAAGGCCGATGGAGCTGACGGCGCGAAGCTGGTCGTCGGAAAGGGCTATATGAAAGTGATCCATACGGAATCGTCTCCTTTTGTGCGTATTTACCTGCAACAGTATGCCACTTTCCGGCGCGTTTGGCAAGAAGAAGTATCGACAAGACCGGTACGGGTATGATAGAATGACGGCAGAATACGAAAGGACAGGAGGTCATGTCATGCCCAACACGGGAGAACGCCGATTCAAGAAGGGGCAGATCATCTGCCGCCCCGGTGAGATGGAGATGAATATGTACAACATCCTCTACGGCTGCGTGGGGGTGTACACCGACTACGGCAAGCCGGAGCAGGTGGAGGTGGTGAAGCTGCGGGAGGGCGACTTCTTCAACGTCATCAGCTTCCTGGAGTCCCGGCCCCGGAACACCACGGTGGTGGCGCTGGAGCCGCTGGTGGTCAGCGAGATCTCCTTTGACAATTTCGGGAAGTACTTCCGCGACCGGCCCGCCAAGGTCATGAGCCTGCTGCAGCACATGAGCGCCCGCATCCGCCAGCTGCAGAAGGTCTATGTGGAGACATGCCACGCGCTGGAGGCCTACGGCGACAAGGAGCGCCTGCAGGCGGAGCACGGCGAGTGGTACGCCCAGCACAGCAGAATGGTACACTATATCAACGCCATGTTCCCCTATCTGATGGGAAAACCGGAGAGCGGCGAGTACGCAGACGGCAAATAAGCGAAAAGCGGACACCCTCGGGTGTCCGCTTTTGTGTTGTTTACTTGCTGGGTCTTGCGGAGACAATGTTGCTGAAATCGCTGACCGCCGTGCCCTTCACCGCCACGATCTTGTAGTAGTACGTCGTACCGGCCTTTGCGCCGGTGTTGACGTAGCTGGTAGAAGTTGTGGTGTTGATCTTGGCGTACCCGCTGTTCTGCTGGGTGGAGCGGTATACCTGATACTCGGTCGCACCGGGGACAGCCTTCCACGTCAGCTGAGGCTTGCCGCTGACGCTGGAATAACCCACCGCCAGCACGGGAGCCACCTTGCCCTCCACCACGTCGCTGAAGCCCAGGGACTTGCCTGCCGCGTTGAGGGCCTCCACCTTGTAGTAGTAGGTGGTGCCCAGCGCCGCGCCGGTATTGGTGTAGGTCAGGGCCTTGGTGGTGTTGATGACGCTGTACGCGCCGTTCTTAGCGGTGGCGCGGTACACCTTGTAGGACGCCGCGCCGTCCACGGCGTTCCATGTCAGCATGGGCTTGCCGCTGGACGCGGAATGGCCGATCTTCACCACCGGCGCGGACGGCTTGGGTGTCACAGATTTGCTCTGCCCGCTGACGATGTTGCTGTAGGGGCTCTCGCCCGCGCTGTTGACGGCCTTGACCTTGTAGTAGTAGGTCACGCCATCCTTGGCGCCCGTGTTGATGTAGCTGGTGGTCGTAACCGTACCCAGCAGACTGTACGTCCCGTTCTGACTGGTGGCGCGGTACACCTTGTAGGAGGTCGCGCCGCTGACGGCGTTCCATGTCAGCATGGGCTTGCCGCTGGTGGCGGAATGGCCGATCTTCACCACCGGCGCGGCGGGCTTGGGCGTTACGGCCTTGTTCTGCCCGCTGACGATGTTGCTGTAGGGGCTCAACCCGGCATCGTTGCAGGCTTTTACGCGATAGTAGTACGTTGTGCCCGCCTTGGCACCCGTGTTGGTATAGCTGGTGGCCGTGGTGGTGCCCAGCAGGCTGTACCCGGAGCCTCTGGACGTAGAGCGATAGATGCGGTAGGACGTTGCGCCCTCCACCGCGTTCCATGTCAGCATGGGTTTCCCGCTGGAAGCGGAATTGCCGATGTGCACCACGGGCGCGGCGGGAGCCGACTTTGCACAATGCAGCGTGGCATTCTTTAAGGGAGCGCTGTTATCCCAAATGGTGATATTATCCCAATCCGCCGCTGTACCGCCGTAGTAGACATCGGTCAGGCTGTCACATCCGAGGAAAGCATCCGCACCAATAGATGTCAGGCTCTTGGGGATCGTGATACTGGTCAGCACGGTGCAATAGTAGAATACAGAGCCGCCGATTTTTGTTACGCCATCGGAAAGCACGACAGACCTCAGGTTCTCGCAGTTCTTGAAAGCCGTATTTCCTATTTCCTTCACGTTACCGGGAATCGTGATGCTGGTCAGGTCGTTGCGGCCATAGAATGAAAGCCATCCGATGGTCTCCACGCTTTCCGGCATTCTAAACGCTGTCCCGCTGGGCCCGCCGTAGCACAGTTCCGTTTTTTCCTTATCGAACAGCATTCCGTTTTCGCTGCAATACCTCTTGTTATCCGGTACTACAGTCACGGACACGCCGCTGGATGCAAATACAGCCGCGCCGATCCGGGTCACACTGCTCGGTATCGTCACGCTTTTCAGACTGCTGCATTCGTAGAACGCACACATATCAATCCTTGTCACACTGTTTGGAATGTTCACGCTCGTCAGACCGGTACAGGCATAGAACGCCCACTCGCCGATGCTGGTTACGCTGTCCGGGATCGTCACACTTTTCAGACTGCTGCATTCGTAGAAAGTATACCTTCCGATAGCGGTGACACTATCTGCTATCGTTACACTTTCCAGATTGCTGCATTCGTAGAAGGTATACCCGCCAGTGTTTGTCACACCATTCGTGATGATGACCTTTTTCACCTGTGAGCGGAGGTTATACCACGGTGCGTACTCATCATTGTAGACATAATACGTTTTCATGTACCCCGTACCGCTGATGGTCAGGGTGCCGTCGGAGGTCAGTTTCCATGTCACGTTTGAATTGTAGCCGCTGCAGTCGCCGCTGCCGACAACGGTGGCCGCCCACGCCGTGTCCACCAGCCCCAGCGGCAGCAGCGTGACGATCATCATGACCGCCAGCAGTATGGATGCGATTCGCTTTTTCATGCGTATTCTCCTCTCCTTTTTTTCGCGCCGTTTCGCGCATATGATATATCATTATACACTCCTTCCGTAAAAATGCAATAGCTCTCCACCTGTTCAGCCGAAATTCTTCGCAAAACGGCAGATCCTTCCTGCGGCCCCCGCAACATTTCCCACACACGGGGCGGAACGGTGATTGACGGGGCGGCGGCTCATTGTGTATAATGTTGGGCAGAATATGTACAGCGCGGCACGGCGCAGGGAGGATGCAGCATGGAGATACGATTCACAGACGGCAGCTATACGGACGGCGCGGGCCGGGTCATGCTGGATCCCACCGTCTACCCGGACTGGCAGATCGGCGCGGCGGCGGAAAAGTCGCTGCCGCCGGTGGACGAGTTCCGCCGCAGGCTGGGCCTGCTGCCGGAGGAGCTGATCCCCCACGGCAAAACGCCCAAGCTGGACTTCCTACGCGTCATGGAGCGCCTGCAAGACCGCCCCGACGGCAAGTACATCGAGGTCACGGCCATCACCCCCACGCCGCTGGGCGAGGGCAAATCCACCACGTCGCTGGGGCTTATTGAGGGTCTGGGACGGCTGGGCAAAAACGTAGGCGGCTGCCTGCGTCAGCCCTCCGGCGGCCCCACCATGAATGTCAAGGGCACCGCTGCCGGCGGCGGCAACGCCCTGCTCATCCCCATGACCGAGTTCTCGCTGGGCCTGACCGGCGACATCAACGACATCATGAACGCCCACAATCTGGCCATGACGGCGCTGAACGCCCGGATGCAGCACGAGCGCAACTACGACGACGCCCAGCTGGCCCAGCGCGGCCTGCGCCGTCTGGATATCAACCCGGCGCGGGTGCAGTGGAGCTTCGTGCTGGACTTCTGCTGTCAGGCGCTGCGGAAAATGCATATCGGCGGCGACGGGCGGCTGGACGGCTACCCCATGGACACCTGCGCCAATATCGCCGTCAGCTCCGAGCTGATGGCCATTCTGGCCGTGGCCCGAGACCTGCCGGATCTGCGCCGCCGCATCGGCGATATCGTGCTGGCCTACGACAGACAGGGCCGCCCCGTGACCACCGAGGAGCTGGCGGTGGCGGGGGCCATGACGGCGTGGATGCGCAATACCATCAATCCCACGCTGTGCTACACCGTGGAGCACCAGCCGGTGCTGGTACACGCGGGGCCCTTCGCCAACATCGCCATCGGCCAGTCGTCGGTGATCGGCGACCGGCTGGGCGTGAAGCTGTTCGACTACCATGTGACCGAGTCCGGCTTTGCCGCCGACATCGGATTTGAGAAATTCTGGAACGTGAAGTGCCGCCTGTCCGGCCTGAAGCCGGACGTGTCGGTGCTGGTGGCCACCGTCCGCGCCCTGAAGATGCACG
>ERZ791919.2714-NODE-2714-length-12115-cov-5.407794_pt1 | contig 12115 bp, 13 predicted proteins | sample MGYA00510137_ERZ791919 | MGnify/ENA primary metagenome ERZ791919 (study PRJEB30046, sample SAMN00792059) | human gut metagenome | study: EMG produced TPA metagenomics assembly of the A metagenome-wide association study of gut microbiota in type 2...
TCTTCTCAAGTAGAATGGAATAAATGTTCTCAAGAGTAAGCTCTCCCGGCATTGTTCCCAGGATCAAAGCTGTCCTTTTTGTCTTCCCTTCCTGAAGCGGAACATCTAATGCCATCCACGGCATCAGACTTTCAATCTGATTCTCGATCTTTGCTATGCCTGCTTTTAGCTCAGCATACTCTCGGTCAAGATCATAAATTCTGCGGGCTGTCTTGATCAAGTCCGGTCCAGATGTCTGAACCTTTTCTTCCAACTCACGATCAATCAGTTCTTTTCCTTCCAGCGAAGAAAGTAATGACTTTTTCTCCGGAGCGTAAGCATCCAGAATCCCCAGTGCCTGATCTGCTGCCGTTGCCGCTTTTTCAAATTTCATCCGCTGTCCGGTTGTGTCCATCTTTTGGAAGAATGCATCCTCTTCTTTGTCCCTGTCAACTTCAAGAACTCCAAGATGCTGTAACTGTTCCAGGATTGCTTTTCGATCTTTCTTCAGGGCACAGATGCTGATTTTCTGCATCTTAAGTACCGCCATAATCTTATCCCTCCTTTTTTGTTACGACCACATGGATCAGATCAATTCAGAAAGAACCAGTTGCACTGCTGCACCCTTTTTCTCTCTTGCAGAAACCTTCAGCTCTTCGATCACATCTTTGAGCTTCTCTGCTTCTTTATCTTCCTGATTTTTCGCCTCTTCTCTGGCTTTCTCATCCAGTCCACCGGCAGTTCTTTTTGCCTCTTCTATAAGTTCTTCATGAATCTGCTTTGCCTGAAGAGATGCATCTTTCAGAATCTGTTCTTTTTGTTCCTGCGCTTTTACAAGAATCTCTTCTGCCTGCTGTTCTGCTTCTTTAATTGACCGGATTGTATCATCCACCATAGTATCTACACCACCTTTCTTGTCTCCCCCTTTTTATTGTTCTTATGTGATTTTGAACAATAAGATCTCTTCGCTGTATGTTGTTACCGCACATTAATATCTAAGGATTACGCTGTTCGCAGCACGTATCAATATATTATTACCATACTTTTCTTTCCTATTCTCTTTCTGTTTGTAACTTTCGCACAACGATGTTATTTTAAACATAGCATATTTTGTCGTAATAATCAAACTTTTTATTAGATTTTTATGAAAAATTTTTAGATTGCTAAATATTTCGTCTATTTTTTGTAGTTTATTAAACATTTTTTGTGTATTTGTATAAATATCTGATTATTCTTTTTTAAAAAAGAAATAGATAAGAAAATGTCCTTTTACAACTTCTTATCCATTCCCATAAATTGCTTTGAAAACATATTTTTTTCGTGTTAACGCTGCATCTTTTTTCTCAACATCATTGCAGCATCTGCAAGAAGTTGTTCCATTTCACTTTCAGAAGCTCCTTCACTAATATCGCGCCATACTTTTATATCACGTCCTACTTCTCCACCCATTTTAATAAATGGTTCCATGACTATTGCCCCTCGATAATCGATTTCTTTTAATGCGTTTGTAATTTCATTCCACGGCATTTTCCCATTTTCACATGGTGGTCTTCTATTACTTTCTCCCACATGAAAATGACCAAGGCGATTACCAACTAATTTAATTGCTCCTGCAAAACTGTCCTCCTCAATATTCATATGATATGTGTCCAGAAGAATCTTGCAGTTCGGACTTCCAACTTCATCTACATACTTTACTGCTTCTTCTGCTGTATTAACAAGAGATGACTCATAACGATTTACAACTTCAACTGCAAAAGTAATTCCCTTATCTTCTGCAACTTTCATAATCTCTTTCACTGCTGAAATACTTCTCTCCCAGGTAGCACTTTTATCTGTAATACCTTCCATAAATGTCTTATTCCACGCTGCAATATCCACTCCCGAATAAGTTTTTCCTCCCATTTCAGACATAATTTGGAAAGTATCCGTTGTAAATTTAATTCCATTTTTTCGAATCTCTTCATCTTCTGATGCTAAATCTTGATTCGCAGATAAACCAACTGAAAAAGTCAATTCAATATCATTCGCCTTTGCGGCAGCTGCAATCTCATCTCTCTGAAATTTTGTCAGTGCAAGAAGAGGGACCGGAGCTACCTCTAGAATATCTAATCCTATTCTCTTTACCTGCTCAATCCGTTTGATAAAATCCGTATTCCAATCTCTGTTGAAATATCCAAAGTGAACTCCTATCTTGTTCAATTTTTCTCCTCCTCTTTTTATTACCAATCTTCATTTTTCCATATTTTCAGCCTTTTAATTCTTTTTTCAACTGACGAATTGTTGTATTTTCATCAATATATACAACCTCAATGCCCATCGCATCTCCCCAATCGCCAAGCTGTTCCGCTGTCAGATCGTATGTCATAACTGTGTGATGTGCCCCACCTGTCATCAGCCATGCTTCCACACCTGTCAAGAAATCTGGTTTTGGTGTCCAGAATGCTGTCGCTACCGGGAGATTCGGCATTGGACGTTCTGTTTTCTTGCATGTGATATCATTGATCACAAGACGGAAATGATCTCCCATATCAATCAAGGAGGAGGCAATTGCATTTCCTTCTTTCGCTGTAAATACAAGCCTTGCCGGATCTTCTCTGTTTCCAAGTCCAAGTGGATTTACACGAATATTAATATCTCCTTCTGCAATTGAAGGACAGATTTCTAACATATGTGTCTCGAGAACCCCTTCTTTTCCTGGAACAAGATTATAGGTGTAATCCTCCATGAAAGAAGTTCCCTTTGCATCCTTAACTCCAGCTGTCATCAATTTCACAATTCGTAACATCGCAGCTGTTTTCCAGTCACCTTCTGCTGCAAATCCATAACCCTTTCCCATCAGTCTCTGCATTGCCAGTCCTGGCAGCTGTTTTAATCCTCCAAGTTGTCCAAAATGAGTAACCACAGCCTGATATTTTTTTTCTTCAAGGAAGCGTTCAAATCCAATCTCAATTCTTGCCTGTTCTTCTACATGTCTCCTAAACTCCTGTGGATCTCGTCCTTCCAGAAGAATTCCATATTTATCATAGTATTCATCTGTCAATATATTGATGTCGCTCTGCGACACTGCATTTACCGCATCTGCTGCGTCTACGATTGTATAAGTATCGACTTCCCATCCAAATTTCAACTGTGCCTCAACTTTATCACCTTCGGTATCTGCTACATTAAGCATATTGTCCGCAAAACGTGCTACTCGTAAATGATTGCTTTCTACAAGTCCAATTGCCGTTATCATCCAGTCTCCGATTTTTTTCTGCACACGTTCTGATTTCCAATGACCTACAACAATCTTATGCTCTTTCTTCATTCTTGCAAGCATATAAGCAAACTCTCTGTCACCATGAGCTGACTGATTGATATTGATAAAGCCCATATCCAGTGTATCGTACGGAATCTCTTCGTTAAATTGTGTGTGAAGATGAAGCAATGGTTTTCTTAAATCTTTCAATCCCAACATCCATGACTTTGCAGGTGAGAACATATGCATCCAAGCAATCACACCAGCGCAGTTTTCATCTTCATTTGCTGCATTAAAAGTTTTACGAATGTTTTCATTTGTCAGGAGCGTCGGTTTCAATACAATTTCATATGGTACCAGTCCTGACTGATTCATCTCATCTACAATCTTTCTGCTGTGTTCTGTCACAATTCGAATTTCTTCATCCCCATACAAATCAACTGACCCAGGACAGAACCAGAACTTGTAATCTCTTTTTTGTAACATCATCTATCACCTCGATCTTTACAATCAGTCTTTCTTCTTTGCGATTGCCTCTTTTACACGTTCAGCAATCTTTTCTGGAGTAAATCCAAATCTTTCTCTCAAATAAGTCTCTGATCCAACTTCTCCGAACTCGTCTCTTGTTCCAATTCTCTCTACAACTGTTGGATCATTCTCACCAAGGAATTCTGCAACTGCTGCACCAAGTCCACCGTAAACAGAATGATTTTCGGCTGTCACAATTGCTCCCGTCTCCTGTGCACATTTTAAAACAAGTGCTTCATCCAACGGCTTAATCGTAAACATATCAACTACCCGTACATGAATTCCTTCTTCCTCAAGAAGTTCTGCTGCCTGGAGGGAAATTGTCACAAGACGCCCGCAGGCTATGATAGAAGCATCATTTCCTTCCCTCATGACAATTCCTTTTCCTATTTCGAATTCTGTATCCTCATCATAAACAGCAATATTATCTGCAAGCGGGGTTCTATAATAATAAATTCCTTTCATATCAACAGTCTTACTAATCAGCTTATTAAACTGAACCCCATCCACAATATCAAAAATATGTGCATTTGGCACGGTACGCATCATAGCAATATCTTCAAATGCCATATGTGTTCCACCCCAGTATGTCTGTTTGTATCCTGGCTCACTTCCAATAATGTTTAATGTTTTTCTTCCATAAGCACCCGAAAGGAAAATCTGGTCAAATGCTCTTCTTGTGATAAAAGATGCAAAACTGTGAATAATCGGTTTCATGCCCATCACTGACATTGCAGCTGCTGTTCCAACCATATTTGCCTCAGCGATACCACAGCGGATTACTCGTTCCGGATATTTATCGCCCAGATCCCACAGACCTGCTCCGAACGCAAACATCAAGTCCGCATCCAGATAAATCAGATCAGGATCCTTTTCCAGCATACCACCAAGATTTTCTACGAACTGATCCGTAATTGCCTTTTTTTCATATTCGCCATTATAGATTATCTTTGCCATTCTTCTCATCCTCCTTACAGACTGTTCTTCACTGCTTCCAGTTCAGCCAGGCACCGATCTGCCAGTTCTTTATCTACAGGAATCATGTGATTAAATTTCATTTTTTCAATACATTTTACTCCACTACCTTTTACACCATCCAGAACGAGAACTCCTGGCTTATCACTCTGATTTTCCCTGACCTGTTTGAAGGCTTCCTGAATTGCTTCGATATCGTCACCATTTACAGTTACTGCATACCAACCAAAAGCTCTAAACTTTTCTGCAATATCCAGAAGAGAAATACATTCATCAATTGTTCCATCAATCTGCTTTTTATTCCAGTCGACAATTCCGATCAAATTGTTCAATTTATACTGGTGTGCATACATTGCAGCTTCCCATATCTGACCTTCCTGAATCTCACCATCTCCCATCAGACAGTAAATTCTGTTTTTCAGATTTTTAATCTTCGCAGCATGTGCAAATCCATTTGCAAGAGAGAGTCCCTGTCCAAGTGATCCTGTAGATGCATCAATTCCAGGTGTTCTGATTCTGTCACAATGACTTGGAAGTCTTGTCCCTCCCTCGCAAAGAGTCGGCAGCCAGTCAAGGGGGAAATATCCTTTCAATGCAAGCGTTGCAAATACTGCCGGACCTGCATGTCCCTTAGATACGACCAGCATATCTCTATCCAGTTTCTTCGGATCAGCCGGATCAATATTTTTCAGTTCTCCATTATACAAAACAGTAAGGACATCTGCGATAGACAGACAGCCTCCGATATGTCCGAATGTACGTGCCTCCAGGCATTTTACTGTCTCAATTCTGACATCGGTTGCAAATTTTTTCAGTTCATTTACCGTCATGTTCCTATCCTCCATTTCTATTTCTCAATTGAATGTACCATTTCATTAATTGCATCAATATAGAAGTTTACATCCTGTCCGACTGTAACACTGTCAAATCCCTGTTTCAGTCTTGTATTGGCAACATTAAAGTCTGCGCAATAGATAATTGTAAATTTACCTGCATCTTTTACAGCTTTCAGAATTCTCTCCAGTGCTGCTTTGAATTCCGGTTTGTCAAACTGTGTTGGAATTCCCATTGCTACAGACAGATCATATGGTCCTACAAAGATTCCATCAATTCCATCTACTTTTGCGATTTCTTCAATATTCTCAAGGCATCCCATTGTCTCACACTGTGGAATCAGAAGAGTTTCACGGTTACATGTTGCAAAATAATCATTAATGTCTCCCTTGGCATGCTCAAGATATCCATAACCTGCTCCTCTTGCAAATGCAACACCTCTCTGTCCTACCGGGAAATATTTTCCGTATTCCACAATCTTTTTAATTTCCTCAAGAGAATGTACCTGCGGAATAATGAGCCCACCTGCCCCGATATCGAGCATTTTAAGAATTGAATTTCTGTTAGAATCCTTTACTCTGACAAGTGCCGTTGTACCATGGAGTTCTACTCCTCTTAACATAAGCATTACACTCTCTACATCAAAAGGTCCATGCTCTGTATCAATTAACATATAATCCAGATCTGTCAATGCAAGAGCTTCAGCTACACTTGCATTTCCTGCCTCGAAAAATGTTCCTACTGTTTTCTCGCCGTTCATAATTTTTTCTCTTAATAAATTCTTCATATACTTACCTCTTTCTTTTCTTCCCGGATCTTATATAGCAGGCTGACCCGGGAATATCTATTTCAGGAAAATTGGAAATGACCTATTACTTATACAAGTCCAAGTTCTCTTTTATTTACGATGTTTGCCGGATTCTTTCCATTCAGCACATCTGTTGCTGTCTGTGCAAGCACTTCCATCATCTGCTGTTCTGCTTCAACTGAATTATATGCTGCATGTGGAGAACAGATAATTCTTCCAGTTTCAAATAAAGGATGATTTGCTACTGTAATTGGTTCTCCCTCTACAACATCAAGTGCTGCTGATTTAACTTTTCCTTCTTTCACAGCCTCCATCAAATCATCAATTGCAATAATAGGACCCCTAGATGTATTGACAATCATTACACCATCTTTCATCTTGGTAATTGCTTCTTTATCAATCAAATGGAATGTACTGTCCATTAATGGTGTATGTAATGATACGATATCTGCTTCGGCAAACAATTGATCCAACTCGACCTTCTCTGCTCCTGATGCCTTCACAACCTCTTCTGGAAGAAATGGATCATACGCTATCATTCTAAAACCGAATCCCTTTGCAAACTCTGCTGCCCTTCTGGCAATATGACCAAATCCGACAAAGCCCAGTGTCTGACTAGATAGTCTGTGTGGTTTAAATCCGGCATTTGCCAGCCATTGCCCTCGCTTTACAAGATCGTTGTAAAAAACAAGCTGTCTCTCCATTGCAAGAATCATTGCAATAGTATGTGTTGCCACTTCATCCAGGCAATGTACCGGACTATTACAAACTTTAATCCCCCGCTCTGTAGCTGCCTTTACATCAATTACGTCATAACCGATTCCGTATCGTAAAATAACTTTGCAATGTTCTAAGGCATCCATTATTCTTGGAGTAATCTGTCTATAAATAACCAAAAGCGCATCTGCATCTTTGCATTTTTCGATAATTTCATCTTCTGTCTGACAATCCTCCAAAACAAATTCAATTCCATTTTCCTCAAAAATCTTTTTCTGGATGGAATAATCCAATCCATCCGCTGAATTTTTGTCTACTACGATTGCTTTCATTTTTTTCTTTTCGCCTCCTGTTTCTCAGTAAGTTCAACTGCTTTTGTTTTGATTTAGCCATATTGTATATTTTGCTTATAAATTGAGTCAATTTTCGTCCTTGTTTGTTTGTTTTTCACTCATTTTGTACTTTTCAAAGTACATTTTTATCCGTTTCCATTATTATTTTGTCGGTGTTTTATGCAAATGTCTTTTTTTTAACCAGATTTTTCACATAAAATGACATAAATTTTATTTATTTAGAAATCCTTCTCCTAAATAAACATCAAAAAATCTGCCGTACCAAACTGGTACGGCAGACTCTTAGGGGGACTTTTATGTCAAATGTTCTCTTATCTGCTCTACTCTTCTAATATATTCTTCTTCGGACAGAATCACAGGGGTTCTATCATCTTTAAACGGACCGCCCCAGTCCGGTCCGTTTTCATATTTCGGAACAACATGAACATGAAGATGTGAGACTTTATCTCCATACGTTGCATAGTTAATCTTATCCGGATTAAAAACGTTATGAAGTGCTTCCGCTGTTTTCGCTACTGCATAAATCAGTTCTGACTGTTCCTCTTGATTAAGCTGATACCATTCTGTTCTGTGATCTGTATTAAACACTACAATACATTTTCCTTTATGTGTCTGATCACGAAAAAGGTAAATAGAAGCATTCCCCATATCTGCAATATGTGTCATCAACTGATTAAGTTTTTCACCTTTCTCGCAATAATAACAATCCTTCATGTAGTACCTCCTATATGTAACCATTGAGCCGTGGCAAGAATTCTGAAACTGCCGGCACATATGTCACAATCATCAGCACAAGAATAATTGCGACAAAGAATGGCAGCAATGTCTTAATAACCTGCTCAATAGTTACTTTTCCTACTTTACATCCTGTAAACAGAACACTTCCAACAGGTGGTGTAATTGCTCCGATACACAGATTATAAACAATCATAATACCAAACTGTAATGAGCTCATTCCAAATCCTGTGCAAATCGGCAGGAAAATTGGAGTAAAGATCAAAATTGCCGGAGTTGGATCCATAAAAGTACCTACAAACAAAAGTACTAAGTTGATGATTAAAAGAGTAATTACTTTACTGTTTGTCAATGACAACATTGCATTAGAAATAATTGTAGGAATCTCTGTATATGCCATAATCCAAGACATGATTGAAGATACACCAATCAGAAATACAATGATAACCGTTGTTCTTGCAGAATCCAGAATGATTTTAGGAAGATCCTTTGCTTTGATACTTTTATAAATAAAGCCAAGAATCAAAGCATATGCAACAGCCACTCCAGATGCCTCTGTTGCTGTAAAGATTCCACTCAAAATCCCTCCAATAATAATTACAATCAAGAAAAGACTAGGAATTGCATCTACAAAATATTTCACTTTTGTTGCTGCATCAACATGATTTGTATTGATATATCCTCGTTTTTTCGCCATGTATCCTGCAACAATCATGACCGCTAAGCCCCAAAGGATTCCTGGGATATATCCTCCCATAAACAGTGCTGCTACAGAAATTGACCCTCCTACTGTTGAAAAAACGATAAGAGCGTTACTTGGCGGTATCAACATTCCTGTAGGTGCTGATGCAATGTTAACTGCCGCTGAGAATTCCTTTGAATATCCCCTTTCAGCCTCGATTGGCCCGATTGTTCCACCCATGGCTGCTGCAGCAGCATTTCCACTTCCACTGATAGCTCCAAAGAACATGTTCGCAAGAACATTACTTTCCGCAAGAGCACCTGGAAGTCTTCCACACAAAGCCTCTGCAAGCCTTATAATCCTGATAGCAATACCGCCATTATTCATCAAATTACCTGCAAGAACAAAAAACGGAATTGCAAGAAGAGGAAATGAATTCAAACCTGTAAACATCTTCTGCGCACAAGTTACAAGTGCTACATTTGTAGGAAGAATAACTACCATTGCCATCGCCGAGGACATGCCAATCGCAACTGCAATCGGAGCTCCCATCAATAAGATAATAACAAGTGCTACTACCATTACTATTGTTGCTGTAATTGCTACATCCATTTTATTCCATCTCCTTTCCACCTTCTGTTTCTGTCTGATTCAGCTTTTTAATCAGATCATATTCATTGCATAAAAAATATAAAATCATTGCCACCCCTGCGATTGGAATCGCAATATAGATAACTCCCATTGTAATAGGAAGAATAGAATCTGCCTGTGTCATCTGTTTCATAGCTCCGGCATATCCTCCGATCAGAAGGACTCCGATTCCAAAAAGCACTATAATCAGCTCGTTGATCATCTCAATTATTGTCTTTACTCTTCCATGAAATTTATCTAACACAAAAGTCATTGCCATATGATCTCTTTTTCCAAAAACATAAGCACCACCAAGCATTGCCAGCCAGATAAATCCATAGGTCACCACAGACTCACTCCATGAGCTAGGACTCTGAAATACATATCTTGTCACAACCTGATACACAACAAGAATCGTCATAATACCAAAAATCAAGATACAGGCAACCTCTAATATTTTATCTAGAATCTTTCTAATACTATTCATTTGAGCCCTCCTCTCTGAGTGCTTTAATCTCATCGTAAACTTTTCTTGTCACAGTACTCTCATTAGCAATCTGCTCCTGAAATTCTTTAAAGTTTGCTGCAAAAGCTTCTTTATCTACATCCTCTACGAATTCAATTCCTTTCTCCTCTGCTTCGGCAATACTCTCGTCTACCATCTCACTCCAGCTGTCAAATTCGGCCTCTACACCTATAGCCATTGCATCTTCTATCATTTTCCGATCCTCATCTGTAAGTGAATTCATGAACTTTGTACTTGCTACAACAAAATCAGTACTAAAGCAATGTTCAGTTCTGGAAAATACTGGTGCCACTTCATAATATTTTTTTCCTACATAGTCAATTTCATTTGACTCGGCACCATCGACAACTCCCTGCTGCATAGCTGAATACTGTTCAGAAGCAGACATTGGCACTCCTGTTCCACCCATCAGCTGAAGCATCTTTACCATATTATCTGACTGCATAACACGAATTTTTAATCCCTTCAGATCCTCAGGTGTTCTGACAGCTTTCTCACAGAAGATATTTCTTGATCCAGATCCGAATGCCCCGACAATCTTAAAGTCATATTCTTCTGTAGAATCAAACAATTCATCTAACATACCGTTTGTATAGGCTTCTCTCTGATGATCACTGTCCTCAAACAGATAAGGCATACTCAAAACCGAAAAATCATGATTGTAGCTCTCTACCATTGTCGCATTGGCAACACACATCTGCACTGCATTGTTCTGCGTAAGCTCCAAGGCCGCTCTCTGATCTCCAAGTGTTCCGTTCGAATAGATCTTTACTGTAAATCTTCCGTCAGACCTGTCTTCAATCTCCTGTGCTGCACGCTCAAGTCCTTTATAATGCGGATAATTCTCTATGTTATTATAGGCAATTCTGATTACTCCACTCGTAACCTTTTCATCCGTTGAATTCTGTCCACAACCACTTAATACCATCGTTGAAAGAAGTGAAACAGAAACTAATGTTGCAAATAATCTTTTCTTCATAATTTCCTCCTATTCACGGTTCAACAAATGATCTTCAATATTCCAAAAATCTCCGGTAAACACAGAAGAATCACTGCAATAAGAATTTCCATTTTCCATTGTTCCGATCACAGCCATATCATCTGCATCCAGTTCAAAATCAAAAATATTAAAGTTATCAGCAATTCTATGTGGTTTTGAAGATTTCGGTATTACGCAATTGCCTCTCTGGATATTCCATCTTAAAATCACCTGTCCGACATTCTTTCCATGTTTTTCTGCAATTTCAACAAGTTTTGGATCATTTAAGATATTTCCCTTTGCAAATGGTACACAGGCTGTCATTACAATATCGTTTTCCTGGCAGAATGCGTAATCTTCCTTTTTCTGAAGCCATGGTGAAATTTCAATCTGATTCATCATCGGATAGAACCCAAATGTCTCTTTCAGCTTTTCAAGATGCTCTTTCTTAAAATTCGATACACCAACTTCTTTAAAATACCCTTTTTCTTTATATTTCAAAAGTGTTTCAAAAGCATGGTTTCTTGCATATTCATTCTGACTCGGCCAATGAAGCAGATACATATCAATATAGTCAATATTTAACGCTCTCATACTATATTCAATTGCTACTTCCGGAGTCTTGAAACTTGTCGGCCATATCTTACTTACAACAAACAATTTTTCACGATCAATTCCACTTTCCCGGATTCCCCGTCCGACATACTTTTCGTTCTCATAAAAATTTGCTGTATCAATATGTCTGTAGCCAATTTCAATTGCGCTCTTTACAGCTTCTACACCTTCTTGTTCTTCAGACTTATAACAGCCTAATCCCAGCATTGGTACTTTCGTACCATTCCTCATCGTTATGTACTCCATTTTGTTCCTCCTTTATTCATAGTTCTCGTTTGAATTGGTTAAATTGTATAGCCTTGCTGTTTATTGAGTCAATTTTTATGCTTTTTGACATTTTTTGTACTTGTTTTGTTCATTTTAGAGTGCATTTTTCTTTTTAACAGAAGTGTTTTTGTTTTACTTTTGTACATATGTCTATTTTTTAACCAAAATTCGATAAAAAGGAGGTGATTTTATCCAATCACCTCCTTTCGTTTTAGCCTTTTATGTCACATCCTCTGAGTCTTGACA
>ERZ791919.2724-NODE-2724-length-12074-cov-2.999085_pt1 | contig 12074 bp, 9 predicted proteins | sample MGYA00510137_ERZ791919 | MGnify/ENA primary metagenome ERZ791919 (study PRJEB30046, sample SAMN00792059) | human gut metagenome | study: EMG produced TPA metagenomics assembly of the A metagenome-wide association study of gut microbiota in type 2...
GTGTACCTACCAAAGAGGCAAAATGCATATTTGCAGAATCCATACACAATAGCACATCCAATTGGCTGATTAACGCCAACTCATTATCCAAGGCATATTTACCTACAACACTTTTAACACGTGGATATTGAAACTCCCATTGTTCAAGGATTGCCTCCTCATATCCTCGCCCTCCGAACAAAAAAACAGTATAATCTTCACATTTCGACAAACAGGCAACGACTTGTTCCATTTCGTCCACTGGATAAATTTTACCTCGGTGTTTGGCAAATGGAGCAACACCGATCCATTTGCCTTTTTTAATTCCAGCAACGGAGGCCATTCCAGACAATTCGGCAGGAGATTCTTCATAAAGAGATGTAAACGTTTCTGTATAGTTCAACCCAGCAGCCCGAAACACATCGGCATAACGGACTATAACCGGACGAAGAGGATAAAGTCGTTTGCCTTTAATTGCAGTCAATCTTTTACGTTCTTTCCGCGCTTTATCCAACACAAACACACGCTTACCATTCAATCTGAAAAAAGTACAGATTATTATCGTACGGATCACATTATGCAAATCCAAGATAACATCAAAATCGAATTTCAACAATGCCGAGATAAATTTCAACAACCCGATAAGCCCTTTTTCAGCCCCCTTTGTATTAATACCGATAACCTCCACATTAGGTGGACGATTCATAAACAGGGGCATCAAAAAAGCTTGAGTCAAAACAGTAAAGGAATCTTCCGGATTAGCTTTGGCGGCAGAATAAATGACAGGCACTGTCATAGCGACATCGCCTATAGCCGAGAGTCGTATTACTAATACCTTTGCCATTATTTTTTACCGTACAATACTGGGTTCAAGGCCGGATCATTATACATCTTCATTTGTTTATAGACTTTCATATATTTACGTCCAGCACCGATATCTGCCAATAACTGATCCAATGCCACGCATAAATCCTTTTTTTGTTCCAAAAGTATACGCAATTTTTCTTCACATTTTCCCTTATGCTCAGGAGTCGCATCCGAACGATCTACCTCCTGTTGCATATGATAAATCTTCAGGATCAAGATGGACAATCGATCAATCGCCCATGCTGGGCTCTCTGTATTGATCGTTGCATTCGGTAAGACTTTCACATTTTTATACTGATCCAAAAAGAAACTGTCAATTAACTCAACCAGATCTGTACGATCTTGATTGGATTTGTCAATCCGTCGTTTGATCACCAATCCTTCAGTCGGCTCAATAGCCGGATTGCGGATAATATCTTCCATATGCCATTGCACAGCATCAATCCAATTCTTCAAATACAGATAGAACTCTATACTCTTCACCTCATAAGGATTATGTACCGTGGCATCTATATGATCGGTGATATGATATGCCTTCGTAGCCTGTTCAAATACCAGGCAAGACTTTTCGCTGAAACTCATACGCTTTTTTATTTGTCTATACTTCTCAATTGCGCAAAGATAGCAAGTTTTTTTATCCTTTCAGCATATAGCCTTTTTTTGTAAGGGAAACGATACTGGTCAAAGGGTCGTTACGCAAGGCTTTGCGAAGATAAGTGACCTGCACATTCAAAGCCAGGGAGTTGGCATAAGAGACATTTCCCCATACAGCAGATAGGATGATTTCACGGTCGATCGCAACATTTGGATTACGGGCGAGGATACGAAGAATTTCTGCCTGACGGGAAGTGACCAACGTCTTGCTGTTGCCTGTACGGATTTCATTTGTGGAATAGTCAAACACGGTATTAGCGAAATGATAGATTTCTTCTTCGACTTTCACATCGGGATTCACTTCAAACCGCTCTTTGATCCGCGCCAGCAGCTCTTCCGGATAGAAAGGCTTGGCAAGATAGTCATTTCCTTTGAGGCTGAAGCCTTTCAGGCGGTCGTTTTTGTCCGAACGGTCGGAAAGGAAAAAGATCAGGACATGGCGATCGTTTTCCCGTATCTTTTCTGCGACCTCAAAACCATTCAAACCCGGCATATTGATATCCAAAAGGACAAGATCAGGCTTAACAACCGGAAATTGTTCGAGAACCATCATCCCGTTTCCGGTATAAGCCACATCATACCCTTCTTTTTCAAGAAAACGTTTGAGAAGAAGTGAATATTTCAGATCATCATCTGCAAAAAGTATTTTTAATGGTGTCGCCATATCGTTTTATATCGGTAATCCTACTGTTACTTCCGTGCCCTTTCCCACTTCACTACGAAGCGAGACCTGCCCATGATGGGCTTCGGCTATCTGACGTACATAACTCAATCCCAGTCCCAATCCAGGAATTTGCTTATCCGGTAAATGGACGGAGCGATAGAATTTCTCGAAGACTTTCGTCTGTTCGTCGGCAGAAATACCAACGCCATCATCAGTTACGGTCAGTTCTATCAGCTTGTCATTCCGGATAACGACTACGCGGATATTGACTCCAGAGCCGGAATATTTAATCGCATTCTCTATCAGGTTACTCAGAATATTGGCAATATACACAGGATCAGCTGTAACCAATGGGAGATCAGGTGGAAAAGCAGTAGAAAAAGCAACCTGTTTTCCAGATGGAATATGAACTAAACGGATCACCTTTTCAACCAACTCTTGCAAATTGAACAGAATGGGATGCAGCAGTGTCGCACTACCGTCGGCACTCACCATATTTTTCAGTTTCTCCAGATAAGCGGAAAGATTGTCCAGCTCAAACAAGGCGTCCTGGACAATACCGTCGCAGGCAGCCTCATCCGTGCGCATCTCTTTATCATTCAAGAAAGAGACACACATTTTCAAAGTCTGTACCGGACGTCTCAATTCATGAATCATCGTATGAACAAAACTTTCACGCATTTCGCCAAGCTTATACTGTTTAAGTATCGTATTAATTTGCAAACCCAAGCAGGAAAGCAGCAACAGGATCAGAAACAGACTCAAAATCAGTTGTCCCACCATCCGCTTCAGAAGAGGGTTTATCGGGAAACCGACTTCTATCATCACCCCTTTCCGCTCCAACGGAGCATACCGGTATTTAACTCCCAAGCAAGGCGGGAACAGATGTTCCGGTAAAATTTTCCAAGAATTGAAACGGCTCAATGTATCTCCTTCCGGCAAAAAAGCGATCTGGAAATCGTATTGCGACAAGCGCGCCCGAAGCAGACTATCTAAACGTTCAACCTGGAAAGGAATATAGTAATTAACGACATTTCGTTCCACACCATGAAAATGCTGTCTTCCGGTAAGGTCGCATCAAACGAGAGGTTTAGTTTTGTCATATTCAGTTGACCGCCAATTATCGAATCGACCAAGACATCCGTTTTAAAATCAAAACAAAGTTGTGTCTGCACATTCCTGATAGTGGAAGTTCCGGATTGAGTACGCGAACTACGATCTATTATATAAGAAGTATCATCACCTATCGCCATTTTCCGGCGCTCGGCAAACTCTTCATCTCCGACACGCAATACATCGGCGGCAATTTCATCAGCATATCGCTCCACTTCATAACGATACTGATTATAGAGCCAATAGGCCTGCACGCTTATCGCCATTAAAGCTGAGAATAACGATAATATATAAATCAGTTTGATCCGCTTTCCCATCTACTTCCGATACTCTTTCCGGCAAAGGTAAAGAGCTTCCCGATAAGTCCTATACAAAAATAGATCTTTTTCAGGCTGCGTAATATTTTAGTAATAATCAAGAAAAAAATATGACAGGAGGTGTGTCGAAACAAAATTCTGCTTACTAATAGGCATAATTTAGGCACAGATACACGGAAAGAAAATAAATTTATCCGTGTAAATCTGTGCCTAAAGGATCGTAATAAAGGTACTTTGCACGCCTTCCGTCGCCGACCTATAATATTATTCCACGTTATATCCGGTAATTAAGACCTTGCCTTCATTACCTCTGGTATCTTCATCTCTCCAGCTCATACGTACTTCCTTCTTTTCACCCGGAAGCAAAGAGAAATAGTTGTCGGAATAAAATACCGGTAGAATCTGCTGGTCGTCTTTACCACCTACAACATTGAGGCGGATCATCAAAGCCGGTGTAGACGTCTTGTTCTCGATAACAGACACGGCACTCCAGGTTCCGTCTGCATTTTTATCCACGGTTGTTGCGGACTGCAAAGCAACCTTTGCCAACTGGCACAAATCCTGGTAGTTGTTTTCTTCCAAACTTCTGTGATAGAAGTTGTCGGAAACGACTTTGCCATCTTCGGTCAGCGTCATCTTGATGAAATGGACCTTCGACAAGTTCTCCGGGAATTCCAACTTGATGCACTTATCGGTCGTATCTTCATTGCTATCGACAGTCGCTTCTTTTTCCCAGGCTACGGATGCATCCATATTCAGAACCTGTACTTTTGCCGTCAGACCTTTATGCGTGCCAGCGCTGTAGTTGACCACTTCTACCTCGTCCGTTGCCGGATTCCACTGGATATGCAGCGGCTCGGAAGCCTTCTTGATAGCAAAATAGGCGGCAGTCGGCTCGAAATAATAATCATACGTCTGCCATACCATTGAAGGCCAACAGGAATGGCTCATCCACATCAGCAGACCTTTGCGGTTCTGGCTTCTGGACTCGAACAGGCTGCGGTGGCCGTCGTAGTTCACCCACTGTGCCAGGCAGGCAAACTCTTTCGCACTCTGCGGTTCGCCATATCCTTTCGCGATGATCTCGTTGAAAGAGGTGCAGCCCTGTGCCCCTTCGCGGGTATAGTCATGCATCCCCCATTCGTTATCCTGCGGCCAGATTCCTTCCGGCGAGAAGGTGCGGAGCATGCTTTCGTAGGTCATGACGTTCGGCATGCCTCGTTCGCTATGGAACTTATCGTTGCCGGTCTTCAGCGTGAAATATTCTTTTGCCGGAAGCATACGGTACGGGCCGTGGCCGCTCACCACATCATCGGCCGAGCTGGAAATATAATGGATATCCGGATGGTCTTCCTTGATGATACGGCGCAACGCCTTGTCGATCTGTTCGGGCGGAAAACCTTCGTTACGTCCGCAGTAAAGGCCGATAGACGCATGGCTGCGAATCCGTTTCACATAATCTTCCGCATTGGCGATAAACATTTCCGGATAATACGGATCGGGTCCGTCGGCCGGGTTAGCCAGCCAGAAGTCCTGCCAGATCATGATACCGTGGCGGTCGCAAGCCTCATAAAGCTCCTCGTCGCCGATCATGCCGACCCAGTTACGCATCATCGTAAAGTTCATATCGGCATGGTAAGCCACGGCAATATCATATTCGCGACCGCGATAGTTCAAATTCGATTCACCGAAGCCCCAGTTACCGCCCCGGCCGATAAAGCGACGGCCATTGATAAAGAGGCTCAGAATATGATTGTCCTCATTGAATGTCATCTGGCGGATACCGACTTTGAAGTCTTTCGCATCCGAAACCTTATCATCCACTTTGAAGGTGAAGTTGGCATCGTAGAGGTTCGGCGCGCCGTAACCTTTAGGCCACCACAAGCGCGGGTTTTCCATCTTCAGTTGCGGGAAGTCCTTGACATCGAAAACGACTGTCTTCTCTTCTCCCGCCGCCAGGGAAACAGGTTGCTGGAATGTGATATCTCCTACCTTGCCTTCCAACGTACCGTTTACCGTATTGGCATCGTGGTTCTTCACGATCACCTCGGCTGTCAACGTAGCGGAAGTCGTATCGGGCAACGGCAGGACAGACGTAACAAGCGGATCGGCAACCGTCACCTTTCCGGTTGAGGTCAGGAAGACATCGTTCCAGATACCGATATTGCGGCCGCGAACCGTCGGAATCCAGTCCCAACCGATCGTCGCGTGGAAGGTCGGGTTATCAGCCCCTAAGATTCCGCCGTTGAAGTCCGTGCTCTGCTTGTTCTTTTCCTTGATCGCCCCGATATGGTTATTCCGGATGATCTCTACAGCCACCACGTTCTTACCCGGAACAACCAGATCCGTCACATCGAACTTGCCTCGCATAAAGGCGCCTTCGATACGGCCCAGTTTCTTTCCGTTCAGAAAGACATTCGCTTTCCAGTTGATCCCGTCGAAGTTCAGGAACAGGCGGTCCTGCTTGAATCCTTCCGGCACTTCGAACTCGTCACGATACCAGAAGTTCGACCAGAAGAACGATTCGGACACCTGCAACTGGTTGTCCGCATAGTTCGGATCGGCGATTGCCCCGATGTTCTTATAACTGCTCAATACCGTTCCCGGCACTGTCGCCACGATCCAGTTCTCTGGCTTGTAGCCCAGAGTAGATATTTCTTCACCCGAAGCAGTCACTTCAGAAGCACGTTGCAGCTCCCAGTTGCCGCCGGACAAGATGATCTTTCCCTTCGAAGCAGGAGGAGGAGCCACAGGCTGAGCCACTAATCCGCCTTTACCCATTACTTCCACTTCGCTCAGGATATAACGGCTATCGTTCGCCGGCTGTTGCATCAGGACACGCACATAGCGGGCATTCTGTTTGCCGTTCAATGCGATTTCATCTATCAGGCCGTCACCGCCCGGCAGTTCGGCTGCGTCTTTCCACAGCTTGGCATCATCCGACACCTGCACTTTTCCTTTGACGGCTTTGTTGATCCAGTGCAACACGACCTTATCGAACTCCGACATGCTGCCGAGATCCACATACAACCATTCTTCACCCCCAGTAGCACTCATCCAGGCACTGTTGAAGAACTGGGACGGTTTCATTTCCACTAAACCACCGTCCTTATCCATGAAATTAGCTTCCGTAAACACCCAATCGTGTGCGCCTGCCATCTTCAGCAGCACGCGGTAATCGGAGTAGGCGTTTTCGGAATTGAAAGTAATCGTTTCATTCAGTTTGCGGACCGGCATGGTTGTTTCGCCCGTCTGTTTGTTCGGGTCGGTCACCACCACCCGTCCGGAGACTGCCTGACCGGGCAGACCGCTACCGCTCAGTTTGCCGATTTCCGTCCAGTTCTTTCCGTCATTGGAACCCTGGCAGATGATCTCGTAGCCGCCTTTCGACACTTTATCGTCATACACGACCGTTCCTACCAGCGACAGTTTGCCGGCCGCTTTGCTATAGTTTGCCAGCGTAAACCGGAAATAGGTATCTTCGCCGGGAAAAGTATTCCGTGAATACGGCCCTTCGTCGATCATCCATTCGCGTTCGCGTCTCGGAACGTCTCCATCGGGCGTAGACAAGTTCAGATACTGCGGCTGCTCGTCCGTCACGATGCCGTCTGTCGCCAACTGCGCCACCAGGTTATAGTCATGACTGGAAGAGGCAAAAGCCGATCGCAACCGGGCAATGTTACGGTAAGTGGAAGGATCCGGAGCCAGAGAAGGCGAGAAATCCTCCTTCGGGTCACCCGGATACTGTCCGATACCACGCGTATAATAATCAGACCGTTCGAAAGATTCGGCCGTAGGGTTTGTTCCGCCACATCCCCAAAGAAGCAACGATGCCATCGCCGCCCCACAAAGGGTAAGGACGTTCTTTTTCTGTTTATCCAAAGTCTTCATTTATGAAAGTTTGCTTTATTATTTTGTGTTTTTTGATCACTTAACCCCTTACTTGAAAGAAGTTTGCACAAACTTACGGAAAAAACTACTATTTACATAGGAATCACCGTTTTTTATGTATCTTTGATCCCATATACAGGATTCTTCATGAAAGATTACAGATATTATATTACTTTGCTAAAACAATTCAAATCCAAATTTGCCGATAAATACGGTATCCTCAAAATCGGCATCTTCGGATCAGTTGTTCGTGGAGAACAAACAGAGAAAAGTGATTTGGAAAAACGGTGTGGCTGCCCGATCGACCTGATTCGCTTGCGTAAAAGTTTAAGGCCTCTGTTACTGGATAAGATACTAAAGGAGGGTATTTATGCATAAAGATGAAATTACAGACAGATTGTATCTTATAGCCGAGGCTATTGATGTAATTCTCGACCGATGTATAAAATACAAACACCGGACGACTTCCTTTCCACACCTTGGAGAATGACCATATTTGATTCCTGTGTCATGCGCTTACAGACAATCGGTGAATACGTCAAGAAAATAGACGATAAAACAAATAAACAGTTACTACCTAAATATCCCCAAGTACCTTGGGTTAAGGTGATAGGACAGCGTAATATCATTTCGCACGAATACTCTGCTGTTGATGAGGAAAAGATATTCATTACAATTAAGAAACATCTCCCACCCCTAAAAAGCACCGTCTTACTTATTATAAAAGATATAGAAAAGGATTTGGATAGCCAGGAATAACCCCACCGTAATATTTCAGTAATAACTTTACTCGCCCCGGAGGTTTGCCGTCCGCTACATTTGCAGCAGACAAACACTCTAAGACGATTAAAGTTATGAAACGAATCCTATTATCCGCAGTTCTTTTACTGGCATGCGGGGCTGTACAGGCCCAATTCAATATCCGCGTGTACAACATGAGCGAAGTGCTCAAGGCGAAACCCATCGACAAGGTATTGTTCACCGCCCAGTACGACCTCTCCTTTGTCGGCGACACAGCCCATGAAGACAAACACATCGATGAGACTATGATGCTGAAGGTAGGCTCCAAAAGTTCCCTGTTCTACAGCTATGCCCGTTTCCGTATGGACTCGCTTATCGAAATGGACAAAGCGACCGGAGCTTCGCAGGAAATCATCCAGGAACATATGAAACAAGGCACCAGCCAAGTGAACTACCAGATATTCAAAAACTATCCCGAAGGCAAACTGACACAACTCGAACCTATCGCCGCCAGTAACTTCCGTTCGGAAGAAAAAACAGAGATTCCTGTCTGGGAACTGCATCCCGACACAGCAACTTTCCTCGCCTACACCTGCTACAGAGCGACCTGCCGATTCCGGGGGCGGAACTACGAAGCTTGGTACACTCCGGAAATTCCGCGCAGCGAAGGTCCTTGGAAACTGCAAGGACTGCCCGGACTGATCCTGAAAGCCTCCGACAGCCGGCAGCACTACACCTTCGTCTGCACCGGTATCGAGAAAGCCGGCAAAGAAGAAGCCATCCTGTTTATCGGAAGCGAATACGAACCGATCTCCCGCAAAGATCTCCTCCGGATACACGAACGTTTCGCCGCCGACCCGATCGGCTATCTGAAGGAAACCTCCCCCGGTATGCAGATCATCGTCAAAGGAGAAGACGGACAACCGATGCACCCGAAGAACACGCCTTACAATCCGATAGAAAAAGAGTAACAAAAACAAGAACAAACAATGAAGAGCCTCCTATATATATCCATTCTCCTGATCACCGCCTACAACCTGTCTGCCCAGCAAGTCATCAAAGGGACCGTGACCGATGCCGGAAACGGCCAGCCGGTAGATGCCGCAACCGTGCAGATACGTAAAACCGGACGGCAGCTCCCGCTGACCTACACCTTGACAAAGGCCGACGGCACCTTCATCCTCCCGCTCCACCAAGCAGACGACTCACTGTTTGTCCACGTCTCACTGTTGGGATATAAAGCGATCCGGCAAAAGATCACAGCCGGGACAAGACTTCTCATCCGCCTCGAACCGGAAATCTTCACTCTGAAAGAGGTCGAGATACGTCCGGGGCGCGTCTACGGGCAACACGACACGATCAATTACGACGTGTCACAATTCATCAGTCCGAAAGACGAAGCGATCAAAGACGTACTGAAAAAACTGCCGGGAGTGGATGTAGACGACGACGGGAAAATCTCGTACAACGGGAAAAACATCAGCAAGTTCTATGTGGAAGGCATGGACCTGACAGACGGGCGGTACAACCAACTAACCAATAACTTGCAGGCGGGTGCTGTCAAGAGCGTGCAAATACTGGAAAACCATCAACCCATCCGTGCCCTGCAAAAGAAGCTGACAACCGAAGATATCGCTATCAACCTCAAACTGAAAGACAATTTCCGAGACCGCTGGATGGGGACGTTGGAAGGAAGCATGGGCATTCCCCCCCTTTTGTGGGAAGGCATGGGCAATGCCATCCAGATCAGCCGTAAAAGCCAGTCCGCCTATATTTATAAAGGGAACAACCGGGGAAACAATGTAACAGACGAACAGAACGTACTTACACAAACAGGAGCCAAAAGAAGAATAGGCCCTTCGATCCCGTCATTCCTTTCCCAGCCCTCCTTCTCCGCTCCACTGAAAAAGGAACGGCTGCTCTTTAACAACGTACATTCCTTTTCCGGCAACCGGATATACAAGCTAAACGAAGCGACACAGTTACGCTTCAACATCAACTACTTGCACGATCTCATACAACAAGAAAGGGGAAGTATCACCCATTATTACCAGGCAGGAGATACGGTTACCCTAAAGGAACAAAACGACACGCACATCCGTACCGACCGGGCGGAAGTGGCGGCAAGCCTGGAAAACAACGCCGACAGCCATTACCTGACAAACGACTTCAACCTTTCCGGCAACTGGGAAAGAAGCACGTCCCGTATCTCCGGTGCCTCATCGGTCAACCAGCACATCCGGACACCGGACATGGGCATACGCAATTACCTGCAAAACATCTGGCCACGGGACAAATACACGCTCGAACTCCGTTCACTGCTCCGCTATCACAACCAGCCTGCCCACATCCTGATAGACGGGAACGAACAGACGTTACACTTGCAACAGTTCTATCTGGACCATTCATTCGCTTTCCTGCGCAAGAAAAGGAACCTGACCCGGCAATATACAGCCGGTATAACAGGCGATATCAATTCGATCCGGAACGGAACGAGTCTGTATTTCAAACCGAACTACCAATGGAACCTGCACAAATGGAATCTGACCTTCCATCTTCCGTTCGTATGGACCACCTTTCCAGCAGCCGGCTTTTCCCGGTTGGCTGCCAATCCGTTCCTGTACATCAACTATAAGTTCAACTATGCCTGGCGTTTTTCTTTCCATGCCAACTACAAGGAAAGTTACGGAAGCATCACCGACCTCTACCCGGCTGCATACCGCACAGACTACCGCAACTATCGGATGAACAACGGTATCCTGCCCGTCTACCGCAACCAGAGCTATTCGTTGTACGGAGAGTACAAGAGCACGGTGCGCGAGTTCTTTTCCACCCTGTCGCTCAACCATAACCGGGGATGGTCCGACCGTATCTTCGAACAGCAGGTCCGCGACGGGCAAGTCTCGCTTGTCTCCCACCGCCTGTCCAACTATTCTTCCGGCTGGACGGTGAAAGGAACCCTTTCCAAAGGCTTCTACGACTGGGGACTGAAGACGTCGCTCTCTTACCTCTTAGGACGCAACAACGCGGAACAACTGAGCGCCGGCGAACGGTTGCCTTACCGGTACGATTTCATGCAATATGAACCGAAGCTGATCTGGTCGCCCCTGCGCAGCTTCTCTGCCAGCTATCAAGCGACCATCTACCTCGGACGGTCGAAGATCGGAACCGGCACACGCCTCGATCCGCTCCTGAACGTCGTCCAGAAGTTCCAGCTCTCCTACGAGCTTTTCCCTGTAGAGATCAATCTTTCGGCAGACCACTACCACAACGATGTCAGCCGGGACAAGTCTGTCAACGCTTTCTTCGCCGGCCTCTTCCTACGTTGGAAAATGGGAAGCTGGCAGTTCACAGCCGAAGCGACCAACCTGTTCAACAAGAAACAGTATAGCTACACGCAGTATTCCGTCACCGAAAGCTATACTTCCTGGATCAATATCCGTCCGCGGGAATTTATGGCCTCGGTGCGGTACAAGTTCTGAATATTTTATAACTGCCAAAGCGGTTCCCTCTACCAGCATAACGCCATCCGCCTGCTGGAAATAGACGATATCCCGCCAATCGTTATCCGAGATGTTTACCGGACGATAGAAGGATTCATCTTCACCTACGTGCATAATAATTTAATTACAAGACCATTAAAGGGTAAATGCAAAGAGTAAAAGTGCCTTCACCGGTCACAGTTGCCTTCATCAAAAAAATAAGCTGAGTACGGAAAGAGTGTTATAAACCGACAACTGCCATGTTTCTATCGCCAAGCTATAAAACCATAGAGCTTTTGCCCATTGTCGAAAGCCTTTTCGACCTTGGGCAAAAAGGCTTTCGACAATGGGCAAAAAGGCTTTCGA
>ERZ791919.2726-NODE-2726-length-12071-cov-5.114348_pt1 | contig 12071 bp, 9 predicted proteins | sample MGYA00510137_ERZ791919 | MGnify/ENA primary metagenome ERZ791919 (study PRJEB30046, sample SAMN00792059) | human gut metagenome | study: EMG produced TPA metagenomics assembly of the A metagenome-wide association study of gut microbiota in type 2...
TCGTGCCCGTCATGGCGGGCATTGTATCTCTCTGGTTTACATAATATAAGCCCAGTCCGCAGAACGCGGCAAGCGCGCAGCCCGCGGCGATGAGCGCCAGACCGAGCTTTTGATGTTTCTCCATACCTGTTCCTTTACTTCTCCCCGGCGTTTTCCGCAGCGCGGCGCAGCGCCTCCGCCACGGCGTCGGAACGCTCGCGGCGGTTGAGCCGCCGGAGCGTTTCGCGGATCTCTTCCCCGGCCTGCATCACTTCCGTGTGAAAGCTGTCGGCCGAGAGGCGCAGCGCGCCCTGGCCAAGGACAATGAGCTGTTCCATACCGTCAGAGGTCGCAACGCGCACGCGGTGGTCTTTGGCGATCTCGTGCGAGGTTTTTTCGATATAAGCGTCCGCCGTTTCCGCTTCTTTCGTATAGACAACGTGGATATTATTATATGCCACGATCTCTTCCTTATGAAACGGGACGCGGTAGGCATCAAATACCAGAATGACGCGGCACTGGCGCACGCCCTGATAGTTGCAGAGAAGATCCATCAGAAGCTGGCGCGCCGCATCGAGATGGTCGGCGGCAACGGCTTTGAGCTCGTCCCATGCAAAGATTATATTGTACCCGTCTACAAGCAAATATTCCGGCCCGGCGGCGATCGGCTTTGCTTTCGGCTGCGGGACCGGTTTTTCGCGCTCAGAACGAGGCACGAACGCGCGGTTTTGCTTCACTGCGCCGTAGGTTCGCTCATAAATAGCCTGCAATTCCTTATCGAGCGCCGCGCCCGTGCGGGGCGCGGACGGGCCGTGCGGCACGCTCTCCTGTGCGGGCGTGGTTTCCTTCTCCGCCCGGAGGCAGCTTTCCAGATGCATATGCTGCTCGACCTCGTCCCAGCGGACGGTATAGCCCGCGCCGTGGAAGCAGAAAACGGAATCCGCCGTATTGGCAACATCGCGCTCCGGATCGTATCCGATCTCTTCTACGACGCGCTGCGTATCGCGGCAGGGCTCATAGCCGCGCAGCGAGAGCGAAACGCGCCCCTGCCCGCGGGAATACGCCGTCACCTCGCGCGGGTAATTCGCGCACTCTGCCACCGGCGCGGCAGCCGTGAGGACGGAAACACCGTTTTCCGTTTCCGGTGGATCGAAGCGGCCGCCCATGCGCTGAATGTCAGCCATGGCGCGGCCGACACACTCGTTCGGCAGCTCCAGCCGGAGATCGTACCACGGCTCGAGAAGGATGCTCTCGGCACGCATGAGACCCTGCCGCACGGCGCGGTAGGTTGCCTGGCGGAAGTCGCCGCCCTCGGTATGCTTCAGGTGCGCCCGCCCCGCGGCGAGCGTGATCTTCATATCGGTGATCGGTGAGCCGGTCAACACACCGCGGTGCTCTTTTTCCGCGAGATGCGTCAAAATGAGGCGCTGCCAGTTGAGATCGAGCGCATCGGTCGAGCATTTGCTCGCAAAGACGAGGCCGCTCCCGCGCTCGAGCGGTTCGAGCAGGAGGTGGACCTCGGCATAGTGGCGCAGCGGCTCATAATGGCCGACGCCTTCCACGGGTGCGGCGATCGTTTCACGGTAGAGGATACCGCCCTCGCCGAACGTGATCTCCAGCCCGAAGCGGCTGCGGCAGAGACGCTCAAGTATCTCCAGCTGCACCTCGCCCATGAGCTGCACGCGGATCTCCCGCGCGGAGTCATCGTACACGACATGCAGCAGCGGGTCCTCTTCCTCGAGCAGACGCAGCTTTTCGAGCACCGTGTGCGGATCGGCCTTCTCCGCGTGGACGCGGTAAGTGAATACCGGCTCGAGCAGCGCAGCGCTCTTTCCTTTTTCCGCGCTGAGCGCGTCGCCGCTGTGTGCGGCGGTCAGCCCCGTTACGGCGCATACCGTTCCGGCCTTTACCGCATCGGTTAGCTCGTATTTTTCCCCGGAGTAGAGACGGATCTGGTGGATCTTCTCCTCGGTCTCGCCGCTCTCCGTCGGAACCTTTACCGCAGCGCGGGCGCGAAGCTCTCCGCCCGTAACACGCAGCCACGTGAGCCGGGCGCCCTGCGCGTCGCGGCTGATCTTATACACCCGCGCGCCGAAGGCGTCCCCGGCGGGCTTGACCGGCGCATAGAGCGCGAGCGTATCGAGCAGCTTTTCCACGCCGTCGAGCCGAAGCGCCGCGCCGAACAAACACGGGAAGAGCTTTTCCTCCGCGATCAGACGGCGGACTTCCTCCGGCGGGATGGTTCCGGCGGAAAGAAAGCTCTCGAGCGCCGCTTCGCTCTCGGCCGCAGCCTGTTCCATCCAGTCCGTGCCGGAAAAGTCCGCGCACTCCGGTGAGAGAAGGGAGCGCAGCTCCTGCATGCGCGCGGCGCGGTTCACGCCGGGGAGATCGGTTTTATTTATAAAAAGGAACGTCGGCACATGGTTCCGGCGCAGCAGCCGCCAGAGCGTGCGCGTGTGGCCCTGCACGCCGTCCGTGCCGCTCACAACGAGGATCGCCGCATCGAGTACCGGGAGCGTGCGCTCCGTTTCGCCGGAGAAATCCACATGGCCCGGCGTATCGAGAATGGTTACGGCGCGGTTTTTCCATGTGAGCCGCGCCTGCTTCGAGAAGATCGTGATGCCGCGCTCGCGCTCCTGCGGGTCAGTGTCGAGAAAAGCGTCCGCATGGTCGACGCGGCCCAGACGCCGAAGCGCGCCGGAGGTATAGAGAAGCGCCTCGGAGAGGGTCGTTTTCCCGGCGTCCACGTGCGCAAGAATGCCGATGCACAAAGGGGACATTTCCGTATTTGATTTTTCCGCCATACAGCGTTCCCCTTTCTCTTATTTCAGCGTCGTATTATAGCACGAAAGGCAGGATTCTCCAATAGATTTATTATTTCGCAAAATCATTTGAAACGTTTTCTACAAAAACGCTTTCCGAAATTCAGCAAAATGACTAAATGGGTGATTTTCGCAAATTGCTTTTCTGTTTGGATTGACAAAGCAAAATCCGATGACTATAATTATCATCATTCATCCGGCAAGTTTAAACAAGGTTGCAGCAAAGAATAAGCCGTGTTCAAACATTACCGGAGCATTACGAAATGGAGGATCCGAAAGTGAAAAAGTATCTGGCACTGCTTCTGGCGCTGGTCATGGTGTTCGCTCTTGCTGCCTGCGGCAGCACGGCCGAAACTCCCGCCGCCACCGAAGCCCCCGCTGCGGAACCCGAGACCCCGGCCGAAGAGCCCGCAGCCGAAGCTGATCCCATGGAAGATCTCATCGCCGCGGCGAAGGCCGAGGGCGAGCTGACCGTCTACGGCTCCTGCGAGGAAGAGTACCTCGCCGCCGCCTGCCAGCATTTCCAGGAACTGTACGGCATCAAGGTCAACTACCAGCGTCTGTCCACCGGTGAGGTGCAGGCGAAGATCGAAGAAGAGAACGGCAACCCCTCCGCCGACGTCTGGTTCGGCGGCACGACCGATCCCTACAACGTTCTCGCCAAGGAAGACCTGCTTGAGCCTTACGCCGCTCAGAACGCCTCTCACCTCATCAGCGATATGTACAAGGACGCTGAGGGCAAGTGGTACGGCATTTACAAGGGCATTCTCGGCTTCATGGTCAACACCGACGAGCTCGAGCGTCTCGGTCTCGAGGCTCCGGCGGACTGGGCCGACCTGCTCAAGCCCGAATACAAAGATCTGATCTGGCTCTCCAACTACAACACCGCCGGCACCGCCAAGCTGGTCGTCAACACGATGATCCAGAAGTACGGCCATGACGAAGGCATCCAGTACCTCGTAGACCTCGACAAGAACATCCAGGTTTATACGAAGTCCGGCTCCGGCCCGTCCAAGAACGTCGGCATCGGTGAGTGCGTCATCGGCATCGGCTTCCTGCATGACGGCATCACCCAGATCGTCGATAACCAGTACGGCAATATCGCCCTTGTGATCCCGTCCAGCGGCACCTCCTTCGAGGTCGGCGCGACCGCCATGTTCAAGGGCGCGAAGCACCCCAACGCTGCGAAGCTGTGGATCGAGTACGCTCTGTCTCCCGAGTGCGTTGAGCTCGCTGCCCAGAACGGCTCTTACCAGTTCCTGGTCATCGACAACGCCACCCAGCCGTCGCAGGCTGCGGAGTTCGGTCTGGATCCCGACAACGTCATGGAATATGACTTTGAGGATGCCAAGAACAACACCGGTACTTACGTCGAGGAAGTCATGGCTGCCCTGGCCAAGAGCGGCGCTGACACCGGCGCGGACCGTTTCAAGACTGAGTAATTATCTCTAATGCCAAGGCGGCGGCTTCTGCCGCCGCCTTGTTCGTAAACCGTCCGATGGATCGACTGTCATTATGAATCCGCACGCCGGATGCGCGCCGGTTCATAATGGCAGCGGGTCTGTTTTTAAAGAAACCGAAAGAGTCAGGAGGGATTCCGCCTATGGCAAGAACACAGGGCGCGGCGCTGGACCGGAAGAAACTGATGGGTGACCCCATTCTGGTCACGACCATCGTCGTGCTGATCACATTCCTCACGCTTTTCATTCTCTATCCGCTCGCCATACTGCTGGTGGACAGCTTTGTGGGCGACGGCGGGTTCAGCTTCAATGTGTTCAAGCGCATTTTCCAGATGCCCACCTTTACCCATGCCATCACAAACACGCTGAAAGTCGGCTTCCTCGTCGGAATTCTGTCCACGCTGGTCGGTCTGCTGTTTGCGTATGTGGAAGTGTACGTCCGCATGGGCAAATTCACCGGTGGACTTTTCAAGGTCGTATCCATGCTGCCGGTCGTGTCCCCGCCGTTCGTGCTCAGCCTTTCGATGATCATGCTCTTCGGCAAGGCCGGCATCATCACCCGCTTTCTGCTGAAGATCTACGATAACAGCGTGTACGGCTTCTGGGGCATCGCCATCGTGCAGACGCTGACGTTCTTCCCGGTGTGTTACATGATGCTCAAGGGGCTTCTAAAAAACATTGATCCCTCGCTCGAAGAAGCCGCCCGCGACATGGGCGCTTCGCGCTGGAAGGTGTTCACGAGCGTGACATTCCCGTTACTGCTGCCGGGTCTCGGCAATGCGTTTCTCGTGACGTTCATTGAGTCCATCGCCGACTTTGCCAACCCCATGATCATCGGCGGCTCCTATGATACGCTCGCAACGACCATCTATCTCCAGATCACCGGCGCTTACGACAAGGCCGGCGCCGCGGCGATGGCGGTGGTGCTCCTCTGCATTACGCTCGCGATGTTCGCCGTGCAGAAGTACTATCTTGAGCGCAAGACCGCCGCCACGCTCACCGGCAAGGCATCCCGCGGCCGTATGCTCATCACCGACCGCAGCGTCCGAGTTCCGCTCACGGTGCTCTGCTCGCTCGTGGCGCTCTTTGTTATCATGATGTACATTTGCGTCCCGATCGGTGCCTGCTTCCCGACGTGGGGCTACAAGTTCTTCCCGCTCACGGGCAAGTGGTTCAAGCTCGTGTTTACGCGCTACCACGGCTTCCAGGCGTTCCGCGACTCGTTTGTTCTCAGCTTGATCTCCGCGCCCATCACGGCGCTTTTGAGCATGATCATCTCGTATCTCGTCGTCAAGCGGAAGTTTAAATCCAAAGGATTCATCGAGGCGGTCTCCATGCTTGCCATGGCGGTGCCGGGCACCGTTCTCGGCGTCGGCTACATACGCGGCTTCTCGGGCGGCCTGTTCCACTCCGGATTCCTGCAGGGGCTTTACGGCACGGGACTCATCCTCATCATCGTCTTTGTCGTCCGTTCTCTGCCGACCGGCACACGAAGCGGTATCTCCGCTCTGCGGCAGATCGACAAGTCCATCGAAGAATCCGCCTACGACATGGGCGCGGACAGCTTCCGGGTGTTTATGACCGTAACGCTGCCGCTCATCAAGGATTCGTTCCTCAGCGGTCTCGTCACCGCGTTCGTCCGCAGCATCACCGCCATTTCCGCCATCATCCTGCTGGTGACGCCGCAGTTCCTGCTCATCACCGTGCAGATCAACGAGTTTGCCGAAAAAGGCTCCTACAGCCTTGCCTGCGCCTTTGCAACGATCCTCATCGTCATCACCTACGGCAGCGTGCTGCTGATGAATCTGGTAACAAAGCACTTCGGCACCAGCAGAAAAATCAAGGAGGGAAAGTAAGCCATGGAAAAAGTGAAAAAAGGCGTGCGTCTCGAACATATCTCCAAGATCTATCAGGACCCCAAGACCGGCAAGGATTTTTACGCCGTCAAGGATAACTCCCTCGTCATCGAGCCGGGCGAATTCGTCACGCTCCTCGGCCCCTCCGGCTGCGGCAAAACGACGACGCTGCGCATGATCGCCGGCTTTGAAAGCCCGGACGAGGGCGAGATCTATCTCGGCGATGAGGCCATCAACGCCCTCACCCCGAACAAGCGGGACACCGCCATGGTGTTCCAGAGCTACGCCCTTCTCCCCCACTACAACGTGTTTGATAACGTTGCCTACGGTCTCAAGCTGCGCCACGTGCCGAAGGAAGAGATCCGCGAGCGCGTGATGAAGATCCTTGATCTCGTGGAGCTCACCGGTATGGAGGGCCGCATGACCAACCAGCTCTCCGGCGGTCAGCAGCAGCGTGTGGCGCTCGCCCGCGCGCTCGTCATCGAGCCGAGCGTTCTGCTCTTCGACGAGCCGCTCTCCAACCTGGACGCCAAGCTGCGCGTCACGATGCGCACGGAGATCCGCCGCATCCAGCAGGAGGTCGGCATCACCGCCATTTACGTTACGCACGATCAGAGCGAGGCTATGGCGCTCTCCGACCGCATCATCATCATGCGCTCCGGTGTTGTGGAACAGATCGGCTCCCCGCAGGAGATCTATTACCACCCCGTCAACGAGTTCGTCGCCGACTTCATCGGCGAGGCGAATTTCCTCAAGGGCAGACTGGAAGCTCTCTCGGACAACCGGGCGCAGCTCAACGTTTCGGGCGATATCTGCCACGCCGCTCCCGTGCCTGGCATGGAAGTCGGCAGGGATTATACGATCGTTCTCCGTCCCGAGGCCGCGTCTCTGGCCGAAGAGGGCGGGCTTCCGTGCGAGGTCGTTCTCTCCTGCTTCATGGGCAGCTACCAGAACTACCATGTCAAGGTCGGCGATACGCTCGTGAAGCTGACCGACCCCAACCCCAAGAACAAGCGCATTTACAAGGTCGGCGAGCGCTGCCGTCTGGTCTTCGATCCGGAGAGCGTGCACGTTCTCTGATGCCCCCTATTTTGCCGCACCCCGTCCGCCCAAAGCGGACGGGGTGTTTTTCTGCCTCCGCGGATTGGCAGAGTGCCGTGTTTTTACGTATGCTGTAAGGGGTGCGCCTCAACATCTTGATCTTGGAGTGTGAACTATGGCAAGCTTTACCAACTTCGCCACGCTTTCCTATAACGGCGGCACAACAAACTCGAACATTGTCACCGGCGAGATCCTCGAAGCTCTCACCGCCGTCAAGACGGCGGTTTCGGCAAACTATTCGGCGGGAGACCGCATCACCTACGCTCTTTCGCTCGTGAACACCGGCACAGCGGCCATCACGGACTATACCGTCACCGATAATCTCGGCGGCTATACCGTCGGCGCAAACACCGTCTACCCGCTCGCCTACAACGCCGGAACGGTGCGCTATTATATTAACGGCGTTTTGCAGACAGCGCCGACCGTCACCGCCGGGCCGCCGCTCAGCGTGACCGGTCTCACAGTCCCCGCGGGCGGCAACGCCGTCCTCATCTATGAGACGACCGCAACGCCCGTCGCACCGCTCGCAACGGGCAGCTCGATCACGAACACCGCGACGATCACCGGCGGCGGTCTCACAACCCCGATCACCGCGCAGGCAACGGTGGATACCGCGAACAGCGCCGATCTCACCATCAGCAAGGCGCTCTCGCCGACGACCGTTACGGAAAACGGCCGGATCACCTACACGTTCGTCATTTCCAACACCGGCAACACCGAAGCGACGGCGACGGGCAATGTTGTCGTCACCGACACGTTTGCCCCCATTCTCCGCAACATCGCCGTCACCTACAACGGCACGGCATGGACGGAGGGCACAAACTACACCTACAACGCCGCGACCGGCGTTTTCACAACGCTGGCCGGACAGATCACCGTTCCGGCGGCCTCGTTCACGCAGAACACAGACGGGACGTTCACCGTAACGCCCGGCACGGCCACACTCGTCATCACCGGCACAGTCTGACCAATCACCGTACAAACGATTCCGTCCCCGGCTTCGGCCGGGGACTTTCCTTACCGAAAAAGCACTTCCCGTTCCGGTGTTTCCATGGTATAATAGCCGCAATTTACGCCTTTCGACAAACTGTGCACGTATTGGACGGAGTAAGAGAGACTTATGGAAAAGAAAACCTTTTATCTTACCTGCGAGCGGACATGGGTGTACGACACGCTCATATTCGCCGCCGGTATCCTCGGCTCGTACACCTACATGCTCTGCGGCGGCATTTTCTGCAACGCGCAAACCGGCAACATCGTGCTTCTCGGCATCGCGCTCGGCACGCGGAGCTGGACAAGCGCCCTGTACTATGTTATCCCGATCTCCGCCTACGCGCTCGGCGCGTTCATTTCCGAGCTCATTCCCGACGATGTGAAGCACCGCTTCCATATCCGCTGGGAAACGATCCTCGTCGCGGTCGAGATCGTATTCGTCGCCGTGCTCGGCGCGCTTCCGGCATGGACGCCGGTGCAGGTCTTTCAGGTGTCCATCAACTTTATCGCCTCCATGCAATACAACACGTTCCGCAACTCCGAGGGCGTGCCGATGGCCACAACGTTCGCCACCAACCACGTCCGTCAGCTCGGCATCGGTCTTGCCAAGGAGCTCCACCGCCGCCACGGTGACACGTCTCACCGTCGCGTTCTTAAGCGGCATTTTTCCATGGTCCTCTTCTTCCTCGCCGGAACGATCCTCGGCGCGGTAGCGTGCATTTTCCTTGGCCGCCGGGCGGTCTGGGGCGCAGCGCTCCCCTACGCCATCGTTTTCGCTGCCTTTCTCCACGCCGACCTCACCTCGGAAAAAGAGTGGCTGGAGCGCGATCCTGCGGGACACTGAGCGGCGGCGCACGTTTCTCTTGCTTTCCGGATCATTTCGCGCTATAATGCGCTAAATTGTAAATGTGGGAGAAATACATTATGTCCGGATACCATAAAAACGAAGTTTACGCCCTTCTCAACGATAAGGGCATTCCTTACGAAGCCGTTGAGCACGAAGCGGTATTCACGATGGAGGAGATGGAACGTGCCGGGATCGATGCTCATGGCTGCATCTGCAAAAACCTCTTTCTGCGCGACGCAAAGGGCCGGCAGCATTATCTCGTGACCGTCCCTGATGAGCGGCGGGTCGATCTCAAATGGCTCTCGGCAGCGCTTGGCTCCTCAAAGCTCAGCTTTGCCTCCGCCGAACGGCTCGATACATACCTGAAGCTCCTGCAGGGCAGTGTTTCCCCGTTCGGGATCCTCAACGATGAGAGCCGCTCCGTTATCTTTGCCGCAGATGCCGCGCTTGCCTCGCTGCCGGCGATCGGCGTTCACCCGAACGATAATACCGCCACGGTATTTCTTTCCTTTGCCGATCTCCGGCGGATCATTGAAGCGCACGGCAACAGCGTCGTTCTCATCGATTTTTCCGGCTGCCCGCCGCAAACGTGATCTTCCGCCCCGCTCCCGGCATGCGCAGTGCCGGAAGCGGGGCTTTTTGCGCCGATGAGATTTCAGCGATTTTTACAAGCATTTCTTTCCCTTGTTAAAGAATTTGATGTATATCTTCTCTTGAAAATCCGACCGACGCGCTGTAGAATCTCTCCATAATTTTTCACCGGAAGGAAGCCCGGCATACTGCCCGGCGCTTCTCCCTTTGCGGGGGCCGGAGTTTCGCGGTTCCGCCCCTTTCGGCGGGACCGCGCTCTTTTTTATTCTGCTGCGAAAGGATGGGTTTGGCCATGGCAAAAAAGAGGATCCTCGGAGTGATCGGTTTGGGACACGTAGGCGCGCATGTCTCTTACGCTCTCGCCGTACAGGGTATTGCGGACGAACTGATATTGATCGACAAAAACGCACAGAAGCTCGCAAGCGAAATACAGGATCTGCGCGATGCCGCAGCGTATCTTCCGCACCGCGTCAGCTTTCAGGCCGGGGAGTTTTCCGATCTCGGCGAATGCGACGTGATCGTCAACTGTGTTGGAAAGATCGAGCTTCTCCGCGAATCGCACGACCGTACCACAGAGATGGATTTTACGATCCCGGCGGTGCGCGGCTTTGCCGAGAAAATCCGGGAAAGCGGTTTTAACGGCGTTGTTATCAACATCACCAATCCCTGCGACATCGTAACACATGAGCTTGCTCTGGGGCTTGGGCTTCCCAAAGGGCGCGTATTCGGCACCGGCACCGGGCTGGACACCGCGCGTCTTCTCAGCGCGCTGGCCCGGCAGACCGGCATCGACCACAAGTCGATCACGTGCTACATGCTCGGCGAGCACGGAAATAAGCAATTTGCCCCATGGTCGTGCGTCAGCTTCCGCGGCATGCCGCTGGACGTCTGGGCAAAAACGGACGAACGGTTCCGGTTTGACCGCGAGGCGCTGCAAAAAGAATCCATCGGCGGCGGATGGGTCACATTCTCCGGAAAATACTGCACCGAATACGGCATTGCGACGACCGCCGCGCGCATGGCGCACATCGTTCTGCACGACGAAAAGGCCATTATGCCTGCCAGCGCGGAGCTTTGCGGAGAATACGGCGAATCCGGGCTGTTTGCCGGAGTCCCCTGCGTGCTCGGCGCAAACGGCGTGGAGCAGATCATCGAGCTGCCGCTTACAGCGGAAGAGCAGGCGCAGTTTCATGTTTGCTGCGACGGCATCCGCGCCAACATGGAGCATTGGAAAGACATCCGCAATATCTGAAAAGAGGAGCTTCATTATGAACATTACAATCACTAAAAAAGAGAACCCCGGAAAGCTGCCGGAAACGGATGAGCTCGGCTTCGGAAAATACTTTACCGATCATATGTTTCTCATGGACTATTCCGATACCGACGGCTGGCACAATGCGCGCATCGTCCCCTTCGGGCCGGTCAGCATGTCGCCCGCCGCGGGCGTGCTGCACTACGGCGCTGAGGTATTTGAGGGGCTCAAGGCCTACCGCCGTCCGGACGGCGGCGTGCAGCTTTTCCGCCCCTGGGATAATATGGCGCGTCTGAACCGCTCGTGCGATCGTATCGGTCTGCCGCGGATCAATGAGGAGGACGGGCTGCAGGCGATCCGGGAACTGGTGCGCGTAGATGAGCGCTGGGTTCCCTCCGAGCCGGGTACGTCGCTCTATATCCGTCCGTTCCTGTATTCCACGAATCCGACACTCTCTCTGCACGGCGTCTATTCGGCGACGTTTGCCGTCATTCTCTCCCCTTCCGGGAACTATTTCAAAAATGGGCTGAAGCCCGTCCCCATTATGGTGGAGACCGAAGACGTCCGCGCCGTTCGCGGCGGCACCGGTGAGGCGAAATGCGGCGGGAACTACGCCGCTGCCAACCGCGCCGCGGACAAAGCCGCCGAAAAAGGCTATGCGCAGGTTTTGTGGCTCGACGGCGTCGAGCGGAAATACGTGGAAGAGGGCGGCGGCATGAATGTGATGTTCAAGATCAACGGTACCGTTGTAACGCCGATGCTCACGGGCTCCATTCTTCCCGGCATCACGCGCAAATCCTGCATTGAGCTGCTGCGCAGCCAGGGTATTCCCGTGGAGGAGCGGCTCATCAGCGTGGACGAGCTCTTCGCGGCCGCGAAAGCCGGCACGCTGGAGGAAGCATGGTGCGTCGGCACCGCGGCGGTCATCTCCCCGATCGGCGAGCTTGCCTGGAACGGGGAAAAATACGAGATCAACAGCAACAAGATCGGTCCGCTCTCGCAGATGCTCTACGACGAGCTGACCGGCATCCAGAGAGGCACCAGGCCCGATCCCTTCGGCTGGGTCGACCGGGTCTGCTGAGCCGAATATTAAAAAGCTCCGCGCAGAAAAAATTCTGCGCGGAGCTTTTTGATGGTCGGAGTGTAATTATAGGATTTCAGAAAACGCAG
>ERZ791919.2728-NODE-2728-length-12059-cov-2.354132_pt1 | contig 12059 bp, 9 predicted proteins | sample MGYA00510137_ERZ791919 | MGnify/ENA primary metagenome ERZ791919 (study PRJEB30046, sample SAMN00792059) | human gut metagenome | study: EMG produced TPA metagenomics assembly of the A metagenome-wide association study of gut microbiota in type 2...
AATGTGCTCAAAGGTGATATGAGCCTTGTGGGAACCAGACCGCCTACAGTAGATGAGTGGGAGAAATACGAGATGCATCACCGCTCCAGACTGGCATTCAAGCCGGGACTTACCGGTATGTGGCAGGTCAGCGGACGTAGTGACATTACTGATTTTGAAGAAGTGGTTCGTCTTGACAAAGAGTATATCACAAATTGGAACATTGGGCTAGATATAAAAATATTGCTTAAAACAGTAATGGTAGTTCTTAGAAAAGATGGATCTATGTGATGAAATGATTGTGGCTTGATTTCCGTAAATAGAATTTAAGCCACAGAAGGTAATAATAGATAAGTAATAAATATAATAAGAGGAAGTTATGAATAAAAGGAAAATTAATACTTTTCCACTTAAAATTGCAGTTCTTGGACATAAGACAATTCCGAGTCGTCAAGGTGGAATTGAAATTGTCGTTGAAGAATTAACGGTTCGCATGGCAAAACTAGGACATAAGATAACAGTATATAACCGTAATGGACATCATGTAAGTGGTAAAGAATTTGATGAGAAGAAATTAAAAGAATATAAAGGTATCCGAATGAAATATGTACCAACGATAGATAAAAAAGGACTAGCAGCGATGAGTGCTTCATTTTTTGCAGCGGTAGCAGCAGCGTTTGGAAAATATGATGTGGTACATTTTCATGCAGAAGGACCATGTGCAATGTTATGGTTGCCAAAATTATTTGGAAAACGTTGTATCGCTACGATTCATGGACTTGATCATCAAAGAGCAAAATGGGGCAAGTTAGCCAGCACATATATTATGCTTGGCGAAAAATGTGCTGTTAAATTTGCAGATGAAATTATTGTTCTCAGTGAGGGAGTACAAAATTATTTTAAAGAGACTTATGGACGTGATACAAAGTTTATCCCTAATGGTGTGAATCGTCCAGTTATTAGAAAGGCAGAACTTATTGACAAGAAATTTGGTTTAAAGAAAGATGATTATATTTTATTTTTAGGACGCCTTGTTCCGGAAAAAGGAATTACTTATCTGATTGAAGGCTTTAAGAACGTAAAAACAGATAAGAAGTTAGTCATTGCAGGGGGCAGTTCGGATACTGATGAATTTGCTAACCAGTTAAAAGAAATGGCAAAAGACGATGACAGAATTATTTTTACCGGATTTGTTCAGGGACAGTTGTTAGATGAACTATACAGCAATGCTTATATTTATAGTTTACCAAGCGATTTAGAGGGAATGCCATTAAGTCTTTTAGAAGCAATGAGTTATGGAAATTGTTGTTTGGTATCTGACATAGATGAATGTGCTTCTGTAGTGGAAGATAAGGCAATCATATTTAAAAAAAGTAATGTAGCAGATTTGCAGAGTAAGCTTCAAGAAGCATGTGAGGATGCACAACAGGTACAGAAATATAAAGATGAAGCAGCAGGTTATATTTGTGCAAAATATAATTGGGATGATGTTGTGGAGAGAACATTAGAATTGTATAGGAGATAAAATGAGCAAAGAATTTATTGAATTGAAAAACAAGACGATTTTTATTACAGGTGTAGCTGGATTTATTGGATCAAACTTGGCTGAAAGGTTATTAAAAGAAATAGAAGGAATAAAAATAGTTGGACTCGATAATATGAATGATTATTATGATGTTCGTTTAAAAGAATATAGATTAGAAAAACTTTCATCTAGTAAGACATTTTCCTTTGTAAAAGGAAATTTGGCAGATAAGGAACTTATTAATTCGATTTTTGAGAAGTATACTCCTCAAGTGGTTGTGAATTTAGGGGCACAGGCAGGTGTGAGATATTCTATTACAAATCCAGACGCATATATAGAAGGTAATTTGATTGGATTTTATAACATATTAGAGGGATGTAGACATTATCCGGTAGAACATTTGGTATATGCATCGAGTTCTTCAGTATATGGAAGTAATAAGAAAGTTCCGTATAGTACAGATGATAAAGTAGATAATCCAGTATCGTTATATGCGGCAACGAAAAAAAGCAATGAGTTGATGGCTCATGCATATTCAAAACTCTATAATATTCCATCAACTGGTTTACGTTTCTTTACTGTTTATGGACCGGCAGGAAGACCCGATATGGCATACTTTGGATTCACAAATAAATTGTTAAATGGAGAAACTATTAAAATTTTTAATTATGGAAATTGTAAAAGAGATTTTACTTATGTTGAGGATATTGTGGAAGGCGTTGTACGGATAATGCAGGGGGCACCAGAGAAAAAGAACGGAGAAGATGGTTTGCCGATTCCGCCATATGCTGTTTACAATATTGGAAATAATCATCCAGAGAACTTATTAGATTTTGTACAAATTCTTCAGGAAGAATTAATTAGAGCAAGGGTTTTGCCAGAAGATTATGATTTTGAGTCACATAAAGAACTTGTTCCGATGCAGCCGGGAGATGTTCCTGTGACATATGCTGATACGCAAGCATTGGAAAGGGACTATGGTTTTAAGCCATCGACAACTTTACGTGAAGGATTACGCAAGTTTGCAGAATGGTACAAAGAGTTTTATATGTAAATATATTTTAAGAATAGGAAGAAGAGAGAAAAAATGAGAGATTTTAATTCATTGAAAATTGCTGTGGCAGGGACAGGATATGTTGGATTATCTATTGCTACTTTATTGAGTCAGCATCATCAGGTGACAGCAGTAGATATTATTTCAGAAAAGGTAGAGTTAATTAACAATAAGAAATCTCCAATTCAGGATGATTATATTGAAAAATATTTTGAAGAAAAAAATTTGAATTTAACAGCTACATTGGATGCAGAAGAAGCTTATAAGGATGCAGATTTTGTTGTTATTGCAGCTCCAACAAATTATGATAGCAAAAAGAATTTTTTTGATACTTCTGCAGTAGAAGCAGTTATAAAATTAGTCATTGAATATAATCCGGAAGCGATTATGGTTATTAAATCGACTATTCCTGTTGGATATACAACAAGTATTAGAGAAAAATTTCATTGTGATAATATTATTTTTAGTCCGGAATTTTTAAGAGAAAGTAAGGCGTTATACGACAATTTGTATCCAAGCCGAATTATTGTTGGAACAGATATTAATAATGCACGTTTAGTAAAAGCTGCACATACGTTTGCACAGCTCTTACAGGAAGGTGCTATTAAAGAAGATATTGATACTTTATTTATGGGCTTTACAGAGGCAGAAGCAGTCAAATTGTTTGCAAATACATATTTGGCATTACGGGTTTCTTATTTCAATGAGTTAGATACTTATGCCGAAATGAAAGGTCTGAATACACAGCAGATTATTAATGGAGTATGTCTCGATCCTCGTATTGGAACACATTATAATAATCCATCTTTTGGATATGGTGGATACTGTTTACCAAAAGATACAAAGCAGTTGCTTGCTAACTACGCAGATGTTCCTGAAAATCTTATTGAAGCAATTGTTGAGTCTAATAGAACGAGAAAGGATTTTATTGCTGATCGAGTATTGGAACTTGCTGGAGCATATGAAGCGAATGATGACTGGGATGAAAGCAAAGAAAAAGATGTTGTGGTAGGTGTATATCGTCTCACGATGAAGAGTAATAGTGATAATTTCCGTCAGAGTTCTATCCAGGGAGTCATGAAGAGAATTAAGGCAAAAGGTTCTACGGTTATTATTTATGAGCCTACACTGAAAGATGGAGAAACTTTCTTTGGAAGTAGAGTAGTTAATAATTTAGATGAGTTTAAGAAGCAGAGTCAGGCAATTATTGCTAATCGTTATGATAGTTGTTTGGATGATGTTAAAGACAAAGTATATACAAGAGATATTTTTCAAAGGGATTGATGAATTTGAAAGTGAAAGGAGAAGACATTGAGAATACTTATTGTAAATTATAGATATTTCATTTCAGGTGGCCCTGAAAAATATATGTTTAATATTAAAAAGATGCTTGAAGATAATGGACATGAGGTTATACCCTTTTCCATACATTCCAATAAAAATGTCGAAACAGAATATTCAAAATACTTTGTAGAACCAATTGGTGGACGAGATACAACATATTTTGATGAAGTGAAAAAGACACCTAAATCAATTTGGCAGTTACTTACACGAAGTATTTATTCTCGTGAAGTAGAAAAGGCACTAAAAAAAGAAATAAATGATGTAAAACCAGATTTAGTATATATTATTCATTTTGTTAATAAATTGTCTCCGAGTGTAATTACAGGTGCAAATAAAATGGGAGTCCCTGTTGTATTAAGATTATCGGATTATTTTCTGTTATGTCCAAGATTTGATTTTATGTATGAAAAGAAAGTCTGTGAGGAGTGTTTATCAAAGGGATATAAGAGTTGTATTAAAAAGAGATGTGTGAAAGGATCGTTATTTGCATCTGTTGTAAGAGTGTTTTCTATGAAATTTCATAAAATGATAAATGTATATAAAAATGTATATGCATTTATAACACCATCAGAATTTTTGAAGAAAAAATTATCATTAAATGGATTTGAAGAAAAAAGAATTCATTGCATTCCTACTTTTACAGCAAGTAAAACAACAATAGGGAAACAGCAGATTGGATCGTATGGACTATATTTCGGACGTGTTACTGAAGAAAAGGGAGTTGAAACTGTTATAAAAGCGTATGAAAAACTGCCTGAATATACTGTTAAAATTATGGGAGATGATACAACAGATGAGGCAAAACGGCTGAAAAAATATGTAGAGAATCATAAAATGAAGAATGTTGAATTTCTTGGGTTTAAGAGTGGAGCGGAACTAGAGAATGTTATTAAAGGAGCTAGATTTACATTAATTCCTTCAATTTGGTATGATAACTTACCTAATACTGCTTTAGAGTCGTTTCAATATTCAAAGCCAGTTATTGCTAGTAATATAGGAAGTCTTCCTGAATTAGTTATTGATGGAGAAAATGGATATTTATTTAAACCATCAAATGTTGAAGATCTTATAAAAAAAATTAAGATGTTAGATGATGATACCTTGGTTAAAAAGATGGGGCAAGCTAGTAGAAAAAGGCTTGAAAGTAGATTTGCACCACAAACACATTATGAAGATTTGATGAAGATTTTTAATGAGGCTGTCAAGAGTAGAAAGTAAAGAGGTAATTAATAAAAATGAAAAAAAATGCAGAAAAAAAATTAAATGGTACAGTAATCGTTACATATCGTTGTAATGCAAGATGTTCAATGTGTAATCGTTATAAAGCACCATCTAAGCCAGAAGAGGAAATCAGCTTGGATACAATAAAAAAATTGCCGAAAATGTATTTTACGAATATCACAGGCGGAGAACCTTTTATTAGAACAGATTTGAAAGATATTGTACGTGAGTTATATAAAAAATCTGATCGTATTGTTATTTCAACTAATGGATTTTTTACAGATCGTATTGTAGATCTTTGTAAAGAATTTCCTAATATTGGTATACGTATTTCTATCGAAGGACTTGAGGAGACAAATAATGAAATACGAGGTCTCCAGAACGGTTATCAGCGTGGATATGGCACATTAAAAAAACTTAGAGAAATGGGTATGAAAGATGTTGGGTTTGGTATGACTGTACAGGATAAAAATGCACCAGATCTTGTACCGCTATATAAAATTAGTAATGAAATGGGAATGGAATTTGCAACGGCTTCTTTACATAATAGTTTTTATTTCGTAGAAGCAAAAAATATCATACATGACCGACCAATGGTTGCAAAAAATTTTGAAAAGTTAGTTAATGAGTTGTTACGTAGCAATAGTCCTAAAAAATGGTTTAGAGCATATTTTAATCATGGATTAATTAATTATATTTATGGTCAAAAAAGACTTCTTCCATGTGATATGAGTTTTGATACATTCTTTATTGATCCATATGGTGATGTTATGCCTTGCAATGGAACTAAGGATAAAGAAGTTATGGGTAATTTAAATAATCAGTCTTGGGATGAACTGTGGAATAGTCCACAGGCAGAAGAGGTACGAAAGAAAGTTCGTTGCTGTGATCGTGATTGTTGGATGATTGGCTCTGTTTCACCTGCTATGCACAAATATATCTGGAAACCAGCAACATGGGTTTTGATACATAAATTTAAATCTTTGTTTAGTAAAACACCATACAGTATGTATGAAAATCGTATTTGCTGTGACTATCGTGATGGAAAAGTCACAAAAGAAGAACTTGATAAATGTAGTACGTGTGATGTTAATTGTGTAATTAACAATGGATTAAGTGAAGCTTCGAAAGAGCAATTGAAACATAAATCTGGAGAACAGATTGTTGATGAAGATATTGCAAAACAGATGGAGAAATAAAAATGTATTCTATAACAAAAAGTAAGACTACAAAGCGATATGCTATTTTCATATGTCTAGTATATATATTTGTATTCAAAGATTGGATGGAACAGTATATACCCGTTGTTGGTTATATGGATGAACTATTTGCGGTATTATCTATCCCTGTTTTTGTATTTGAACTAAAAAAGAATCAATTTAAACTTAAAATACAAAAATGTACATGGGGGGGGTATGCTAGGTTCATTCTAGTATTCTTATGTTTTGGGTTTCTATCTAGTGTCATTTATAGATATCAAAGTATATTGAAAGCAGAAGTATCGGATGCATTTTTATGTATAAAATTTTGGCTTGCATTATATGTTGGAAAAAAGATTTTTGCAAAAATAGATATGCAAAAATATGCAAGCAAAATATATTTTCATGTAAAATGCATTACGATATTGTATGGAGTGTTAATTGTTATTGATTATTCACTTCACATTTTCCAAGCGACAGAAAGATATGGTTTAAGATCTGAACAATTGATGTACACGCATCCAACGGTACTTGTAGCTTGCTGTGTGTTTTTGATTATGATTCTCCTTTCACTTAAAAATTATGTAACAGGAAGCAAGAAATATATAATAATGCTATTGCTCATAATGTGTTCTACTTTAAGAAGCAAAGCTTTTGGAGCCGCACTTGCAATCATATTAATATGTTATTTTGTGTTTGTTCGAAAGAAAAAAATAACGCTGAGAACAATGTTGCTATTTATTCCTTTGGTTGTGATTTTAGGATGGGATCAAATACAATATTATTTTTTCAGTTCAATCATTCCGGATTCTGCTAGGTATCAATTACTTACAAAAGCGTTTGAAATTGCAAGAGATATGTTTCCATTAGGTGCAGGATTTGCTACATTCGGTTCATATTATTCTGGAGTATACTATTCATCGGTATATGCAGCATATGGATTATCTAATATTAATGGGTTACGCATCGGGGCATCACAATTTATAAGTGATTCGTTTTGGCCAATGATATTAGGGCAATCAGGATATTTTGGACTGTTTTCGTACATTTTTGCAGTAATGATGTTACTCAAAGCAATCCAAGGAATTAGAAGAGTAGAAAATTCATATTATGCTGCAGCAATGAGTGGAATATGTTATTTGATAATTGTATCAATGGCAGAATCTGCTTTCGTGCATCCGATAGCGGTACCGATAGCTATGATGATAGGAGCTTTTTTAGGAAAATGTGAGTAACGATATAAATATTCGACACTGAATAATAAATGATAGAAAATTGAATGTAATACATAAAAATATAACAAAAATTATAATTTCAATTATGAAATGGTCATTTATTCAGGAGGAATATTTGTGGAACTAAAAATAAAACCTAATAAAATTTTAATGTGGTTATCATATAACTGTTTGTTTTTTTCCATCATGCTTAAAATGCTATATCAAACAAACCAAAATAGCACTATAAGACTTTTGGGATTTGGTATGCAGGCAATAGTTTTGCTGTGTTATTTTTTGGAGGAATTGATAACATTAAAAAGAAAATCAATAAATTGTATTACTTTGATTTTAGGGATTCTAGTTGTATATCAATGTGTAATTACTATATTAAATGATTCAATTTATTTACCTTATACGCCAATTGATATATTTATTTGGCCGTTAAGTGTTATTGTGTATTATAACTTTACTTGTCATAATGAAATGAATAAAAATACTGAAAATAAGACATTAATATATTACTTTATAATGTGTCTTATTTCTGTATTCCTTATAAAAATACATTTAGCAGGAAATGGAAATATAGGTCAGGTAGTATTTCTAACATATTATTGTTTAACTGCATTGCCACTGGTTGTCATTTTTGTTAAAGGAAAGAACTCGCGAAATTTGTGTATATTATTATGTGTTGCTATATCTGTCGCATCAACAAAAAGAACTGGTACGATAGCATTAATTTTAGGGATATTCGTGATGCTAGTATTAGATGCACACATACAAGGGTCGTTGAAAGAAAAATGGAAAAGATATATGTATCTTTTTATTGCTATTTGTATAGGTAGTGGAGCAGTATTGTATCTTGAAAATAGATCGGGGCTTGAGATTTTTGACCGTTTTTCAAAATTAAGTACGGATGGAGGGAGCGGTCGAGATGTTATTTGGGCGATTACTCTTCAAGCATTTAATGTGTCAAATTTAAGAGAAAAAATTTGGGGACATGGTTTTCAAAGTGTTTATTATCGTCTTAGACCAGGCGGATTTTCTCGCTTTTCACATAATAGTTACATAGAGTACCTATATGATTATGGAATAATAGGCTTATCATTATTAGTATTATTCGTTTTATTTTTAATTATTATAGAAATAAAGTTTATACGAGAAAAAAATAAGTATGCTCCAGTTATGGGGATGTTATTGATTATTACGATTTTCCTAAGTGCGTTTAGTTATTTTTTTGAAGAATCAAATATTATACAGCCAATAGCTGTTGCATATGGAATTATTTTAGGACAAGCTTACAAGGAAAGGAAGAGGTATGAAAATTAGTGTAATTGTACCTGTATATAATGCAGAAAGATATTTAGATAAATTAGTACAGTCTGTTTTGAGTCAAACATATGAGGATTATGAATTAATATTAGTGGATGATAGCTCAAAAGACAATAGTTATTTATTGATGAAAAAATACCAAGAAATGGATAGTAGAATCAAGGCGTACACGAAAGAAAATACGGGACCAGGTTTAACAAGAAAATTTGGATTTGAAAAATCGTCAGGAGATTTGTTTTTCTTTGTGGATAGTGATGATTGGGTTACGACTTCTGATGTATTTAGAGAAATTAATGATTTGTTTGAAAAAAATGAAAAAATAGATGTTCTTTTTTTTGATAGAGAGGATATTATTGGCGATACGAAAGATATTATTCCAGGATTCAATGAGACTAGGGAAGGATTGCACAATATTGAAGAATTAGATGAGGTTGTTAGACCGGGTTTGGGGGCAAAGATTTTTAGAAAAAGTATATTAACAGAAGATATGTTTTATGAGTCAACTATATTTGAAGATTTATATACCACATATATCTATTTGGATAAATGCAATAATTATTTCTATTCATCTAAATGTTATTATACTATATATCATGATGTTGATTCATCCTCATTATCTTCAAAACCTACGGCAGAATCTTTCGCAAGATCATTAAAGATGATTTTGATGGTACATGCAAAATTGGAGAGAAGCTCACTTAGATATAGTTTAGAATTATGGATGGCACTTCTTTTTACCACGTATTGGAAAGCACGAGTGAAAAATGATACTTCTTATAATTCAAAGGTAATAAATGAAAAAATTGCTGGAATTTTGAAAAAAAATAAAGTTGTTATAAAACCAAGTGGGAAAAAACATATTAAAATATTAATATATAGGACACTTTTATTGATTAGCAAAAAAAAGTATGAATAAGAGTGTTGAAATTATATATTGTTATATTTTGGGCTATAAGGAACTTATATAGAGGATTAATTATGAATAATAATAAAAAAACAGCAGCAATCGTTTGACTGTATGGTAATTCAAATTTTGGAAATAAACTACAAAACTATGCGGTGCAAGAGATTCTGAAAAAAGAAGGATTAAATACAGTTAATATTGTAAATGTTCCTTGTTTGAATAACAATAAGGTGAATCATACTGAAGTAATAAAATTATACATAAAAGGTTGGTTCCGTTATATTTTAAAAGGAGACAAAATAAAGGATTGCGTTGATCCAAAAGATCCTAAAGAAAGAAAGAAAAACTTTTTGGAATTTAACAAAAAAATTGCAAACTCAAAACATTTTTTTTCTTTCTCAAGATTGCAAGAATTTGATAAATATGATTACTATTTTGTCGGTTCAGATCAGATATGGAATCCGATTTATGGTGGACTGAGTGATTTGGATTTGCTTACTTTTACTCAGAAAAAAAAGATTGCAATAAGTGCATCATTCGGAATAGAAGAGATACCGTTAGACTATAAAGGAAGAGTGAAACAGTATATTTCGAAATTTGATGCAATATCAGTAAGAGAGGAGGCCGCAAAAAATATTATAGAAAGAATAACAAATCGCCAGGACATAGAAATATTGATTGATCCAACAATGATGTTACAAAAAGAAGAATGGGATCGAATTGTAAAAAAACCAAAGGAAATGCTTCCGGATAAATATATTGTTTGCTATTTTTTGGGAACTGAAACAAAGGAATATATAAGTGCTATACATAAAATTGCAGCAGAAAAAGATTGTGAAATTATTGATTTATCTAATTTAGAAAGTGAATTTTATTGTTGTGGACCGTCTGAGTTTGTATATCTTATAAAAACAGCTGAATTTGTATGTACAGATTCATTTCATGCGTCGGTTTTCTCAATTTTATATAATAGACCATTTCTAGTATTTGATAGAAATGGGAAACATTCAGGAATGGGAAGTAGAATAAACACTTTATTAAAAACATTTCATTTGGAAAAACTGCATTATACTGGAAACTTTCAAGATGTCAAGTTTGAATATGATTTTTCAATAACCAATCAGTCGTTAAAAAAGGAAAGGGAAAAGGCATACAGATTTATTCACCATGCATTAGATGAATAATGATAGTACAAAAAGGATAATGCGAGGTTAAATAAATGAGTGAGAATAATTATAAAAAATTAGTATATAATACCGCAATTTTTGCAGTGGGTAATTTTGGAAGTAAAATATTAACCTTTTTGATTGTTCCATTATATACATATGTGTTGACAACAGCAGAATATGGAACAATTGATTTGTTTATAACGTCATTAGGCATGGTAATTCCATTTTCAACTATGATGGTTAATGAAGCACTTATACGTTTTGTTCTTGGAAAAGACTTAACGCCAAAAGAAGCAGCAAGTAATTGCTTTGCAGTTTTTTTATTTGGAGCTGCAATATCTATAGCATTTACTCCAGTGTATAAAATGATTTTCAAATTTGATGAATATATTTGGATATTTGTTGCTCTTCTAGTTGTTAGAACATTTAATCAGATATATAGTGAGTATTTTCGGGCAATAAATCAGAATGTAAAATTTACAATTTTTGGTCTAATTACAACAGCTACGACATTGGGATTCAATGTACTTTTTCTTTTAGTTTTTAAGTGGGGAATGGCTGGATATTTATATGCGACGTTGTTAGCAGCAGTTATTGGCACAATATATATTCTTGTATTCAGTGATTTTTTTAAAGTTGTCTCCTTTAAATGTATTGATAAAAAAATATTGAAAATGATTTTGAAATATAGTATCCCGTTAGTCCCGAACAGTTTAATGTGGTGGATTATGGCAGCTGGTGACAAATATATTATCAATTACTTTTTGGGGGATAGTGCAAATGGAATATATTCACTTGCTTTAAAAATACCTCAAATCATAAATATGGTCTATTCTTTGTTTATTCAGGCCTGGCAAATGTCTGCTATTGAGGTTGAATCAAGTGAAGACAAAAAAGGATTTTATCAAAATGTTTTCAATGTTACGTCATTTGGAATGGTATTTATTACAATTGGAATTGTTATGCTTATTAAGCCGGTTTATGTAGGCGTTATGAGCAAAGAGTTTGCCATAGCATGGGAATATGTACCTTTATTATCGGTGTCAACAATTATTAGTTGCTATGCTTCTTTCTTTAGTGTTGTGTATACGGTAGGGGCTAAAACAAATAAAGTTTTT
>ERZ791919.2738-NODE-2738-length-12013-cov-5.910186_pt1 | contig 12013 bp, 6 predicted proteins | sample MGYA00510137_ERZ791919 | MGnify/ENA primary metagenome ERZ791919 (study PRJEB30046, sample SAMN00792059) | human gut metagenome | study: EMG produced TPA metagenomics assembly of the A metagenome-wide association study of gut microbiota in type 2...
TATATTATTTGTTTTTAAATCAATTAATGATATAGACTTAGAAATACTGTTAAAATCATCTGGTGTTATCATAGTTACCTCTTGCTGTTCATCATTAAATAAAACTTTAATATTTTGAGTATTAACATTAGTAAAATTTTCGACTTTATCATCATTTAGTAATTCTTTTTCAATGTCTATTTGATTAATGCTTTCATTTGTCATAAGCATTTTATCATATTTAATAATATTATTAAATTGAAAATCTGTTACATCCTTAATTGAATCTTTTAAACCAAATCCCGCTAAAATGAGGGAAGTACAACCTGCTATTCCTAAAATAGTAGTGATAACTCTTGACTTATATCTAAATATATTTCTAATAGTAATTTTATCAGAAAATTTTAGTTTTTTCCAAATAAAGTTAATACGCTCTAATAAGATTTTTTTACCACTTTTTGGAGCTTTTGGTCTCATTAGATTAGCGGGTACTTCTCTTAAATTTTTAATACAAACAATTACTGAAGTACCACATATACATAAAATACATATCCAAAGTCCTAAGGCATTATAGTCACTTTTTAATAAATAAATAAATTTTGGAATAAAAAATATTTTTTTATAAATATTCCAAATAACACTAGGAATTATATATGAACCAAAAATAGCACCGATACTACTTCCTATTGTAGTCGCTAAAAGAGAATATATTACATATTTTAATGTTATATGAAAACTATTATATCCAAGAGATTTTAAAGTACCATTTTCAACTCTATCCTCTTCGATCATTCTCATCATTGAAATAAGACTTACAAGTACTGATATAGCAAAAAATATTATTGGGAATATATTACCAATTTTTTTAAGATTATCACTCGCATTTATAAGTTCTTTATATGAAGTATTATCAAGCCTATCATAAATATACCATTTGGGTTTAATAAACTTAGATTCATCAATACTTATACCATACATTTCACTTGCTTCAATTATATCAGAGTATAACTCATCATATCGAATATCTTGCTGTTTATCTTTAATTAAATCAATATCTTTTTTTACATTATTAATAAGTTTTTTATATGAATCACTATTAGTTAAGTATTTTTTTGCTCCCTTAACTGTTATATATATGTTTGAATAAGCCTCTAAATCAAGGGAACCATTATAAACATAAATATAATAATCAACTTTACCACTACCTAAATTAGAATTTGGTCTTTCTGCAGAAAAATATAAAGGACTTATTACATTTCCCACAATAGAGTATTTTTTACCATCAATAGTAATATAATCTCCAAGTTTTAAATTATTATTTTCAAGTAAAGCATTATCAACTGAAACTTCATTATTATTTTTAGGTAATCTACCCTCTTTTATGTAAACATTATTCATTTGACTATTATACTCAATTAATTTAACAACATAATTATTTTCTTCAATTTCTAAGTAAGTATCTTTTTCTTGAATATTAATAGCCAATTCAACATTTTTAATTTTTGAAAGTTTTAATAAATCATCTTCAGTAAGTCCTACGTTTGAAATAACACTTATATCATAAACATTATTTTCATCATAAAAATTATCAAGTGTTTTTAACATATCAGGACTTGAGGATTGTATTCCTGCATAAAAGCCTACGCCTAAAAAAGCCATACAAATTAATGATAAAAATCTTTTATAATTATCTTTAATTTTCATAAAAATGTGTTTAAGTAATTTAGTTTTCATATTACCACTCAATATCCTCGATATTCTTAGGTTTATCATTTATAATTACATCACTTACTGTTCCATTTTTAAATTTAATAACTTTATCTGCCATAGGACTAATTGCACTATTATGAGTAATTATAATAACTGTCATTTGTTCATTTCTACATGTGTCTTGTAAAAGTTTTAAAATTTGTTTACCAGTTTTATAATCAAGTGCTCCAGTTGGTTCATCACAAAGAAGTAATTTTGGATTTTTACATATTGCCCTTGCTATAGCTACCCTTTGTTGTTCTCCACCAGAAAGTTGAGCAGGGAAATTATTTTTTCTATTTTTTAAACCTACTTTATCTAAAATATCACTAGGATCTAAAGAGTTTTTACATAATTGAGTTGCTAGTTCAACGTTTTCAATTACAGTCATGTTTTGTATTAAATTATAAAATTGAAATACAAAACCAATATCATTTCTTCGATATTTTATTAATTGTTTTTCATTTAAATCATTAATTATTTTTCCATCCACGATAACATTACCACTTGTTAGCCTATCCATTCCACCTAAAATATTTAAACAAGTAGTTTTACCAGCACCTGATGGACCTAATATACAAATAAGTTGTCCTTTTTCAATTTCAAAAGAAGTATTGTTTAGAGCTTTAATTTCAACTTCGCCCATTTTATATACTTTATTTACTTTTTTAAATTCAATATATGCCATACTCAATCATTCCTTTTTAACTATACTTATATTTTACCAAATAATTGGCAAAAAAACACCATTTTATTTATTTATTCAAAATAAAATGCCATATTTCTATGACATTTTTATTTAATTAGTTTTCTCTTTTTTTAAGAAGTACACTTGCACCTAAAACATTAACTAATAATATAAGTGCATAAATACTATTATTTGCTGATGTATGAGGTGGTTCAATTGGCTCAATAACACCTTGTCCATCAATTTTGTAATATACATTAATAATATTTTTACTTTCATCTTCACTTATTACAAGTGGTAGATTTTCAACAGTTTCTAGAGTGTAATCCTCTTTTACTTTATCAGTATAAGAAGTTATTTTATCACCATATAGTGCAACATTCTTTTCAGTTAGAGATTCATCTAATTCTCTATTGAAATAATATCTTACTTCATAAGTAAATGTATCTTTTTCATAATATACATCAATAACACCTTTATTTTCAATAACCTCAGGTATTAATTCAGGATTTGTTTTAACAAATTTATATCCAACATATTTATCCTTTATATTAATTTCCTCAGATTTTACTGTTAAAGTATCAGACTCTAAAACTTGTTTAGTTTCATAAATAGTTTCAGTATCCTCTTTTACTAAATTACCATCTTTATAGTAATTTACAGTATAAGTAAGTGTCATTGTTTGACCATCATCAAGAATATAATATACTTTAATTATACCACCATTATTAATTTCACTTGGTATAGTTTCTGGATTTGTTTTTTCTAATTTATATCCAACATATTTATTCTCTATATTAATTTTATCTTGATTTACTTGTAAAGTATTTGGCTCAAGTACATGAACAGTTACTACTTCAACTTGAGTATCATTTTCTACTTTTTTACCATTTTTATAGTATTCAACAGTATAAGATAACTCTTTAGTTTGAGTATTATCAGTTACATAATATACATTAATTATATTATTTTCTACACCTATTATAAGTGGTAAATTTTCAGTTTTTTCTAATTTATAACCTGTTTTTACTTTATCAGTATATGTATTAATTACATCATTATATTTAGCTGATTTTCTTTCAATTAATGATTCATCTTCATTACCATTAAAGAAATAATGTACTTCATAATCATATGAATTTCTTTCATAATATACTCTAATTACATTTTCCTCAGATGAAGAAATAACAATTTTTCTTGTAGTAGGATTAACACATGTTAATGAATAACCCTCTTTAGTATTATTTTTAATACTTTCTTCACTTACAGTGATTTCTTTACCTTTAACATCTTTACCAGTTTCAGTTAAAGTATTATCAATTTGTCCATCATAGTAATATTCAATTTTGTAGTCATATCTTTTTGCAACCCAATATACCTCAGGGTTTTTTGTACTTTTTATAGTCTTTGTAGTACCATTTGGGTCAGTATATGTTAATTCAAAATCAGCATTTGTTGAATACCAACCATCTTCAGTAATATCTTCTTCATTAATTTTTATATTAAATGAGAATGTTTTTCCAGCTTCTGTAATGTCAAATTTTTCACTAGTATATTTATTACCTTGAGCATCAGTCATTACAAATTTTGCACCAATATTATCAGTTAAAGTTGCATCAGTACCAGCATTAGCTTTACCCATTATAGTAGCAATATCTGTAAATTTATTTACAATGGTTGTAGGATCTGATAAATATACATGATCAGCGCCTGAAGCCACTTCACTTAATATTGTACCATTATAGTCATAACCAATAGCAAATACTTCAGCACTTTTTTGAACTATTTTAGCCATTTCTTTTGTTTTTCTTTCAGTAGTGGCATCCATATGTGAACCTGGGCCTTTTGTATAACCATTATCATCATAGTATAATGTTGGTTCTCCATCACTTATAACAACAACATATTTAATGGCATCTTTCTTTACATTTGATGCCGTTAATAATTCATTTGCTTCATAAAGTCCAGCATATAAATTTGTTCCACCATTTGGTGTACCAAAATTTACATTAGAAAAATCCTTATTATCAAAATTTCTTAAAACTTCAGCATCGTTATAGGCATTGTCAAATATTCCTAAAAAACCATCTTTATCAGCAAATGTTACAAGAGCAATATTTGCAGTTGGTATTTTTTCATGTAATGTTTTTGCAAATGTTTTTGCACCATTAACAGCACTTGTCCATTTTTCATCTCTAGAGCAATTATAACTATTACACATAGAATTAGACTTATCAAGAACTACAACAGCATAAACATCTTTTTTATTTGATGTATGAGTTTCAACATCTTTACCTTTTACTTCAAAAGTAACTTTGTAATTACCATTATCATCAATTTTAGATACTGTTTTGTTAATTTGGATATCGCCCTGTTCAACTAAATTACCTTCAGTTACAGTAATACTATTATTACTGATATTATTTCCAAATCTAATATCACCTTTCTGTTCTTTATATTCTGCAAAAACAATAGTTGAAATAGCTACTGCAACAAGAACGATTGCACTAGCAAAAAAATATTTTAGTTTCTTCATAAACCAAAAACCTCCTGATAGTTCCTTATACTACCATACATAACTATGTATGTCAACATTTTTTTCATACTAGTATTATAGGAAAAACAAGAGAAAAATATACAAAAAAATAACCAAATTTTGGAAATTTAGTTATTTTACTTCTTTTGCAATTACAAGCATATATTTTTTAGAATATTTACTATACTCTTTCATATTTGAACATGTTTGCATGATAAGAATTTTATCATTTTTATTTACCTCAACTCCGGTATCATAAAATGATTTACTTTTTAAATTTTGTAAGTGTTTTAAATATTCATCTTTACTTGCATAATTTAAATTCATATAGGACCAATCTGAAGTCTCAACAAAAACAGAAAATATTTCATATTTTTTTACTTCTTTAATCGAAGATAAATAAATATATTTATGTTCTTTATAATAATCTTCATCTTTATAATTTTCAATTATCATAATAGGTAAAAAATAGCTTGGTGAACTATGTCCAAATATAAGTAATTTTTCACTTTCATCAATATCTACCCTATAATCTAAAAATATTGAACCATTTATATTATAAGTTTTATCTGGTAAATGATTTAAATAATATGAATTATCATTTCCTTGCATTACTACTGTATTAAAATCTGTATTATCAATTGAAATTGTTCCCACCACGTCTTTATTATTATACTTTTCTTTTAAAGAGGTAATTTGCTCTATATATTCCTCTTTCATAACAGGAATAGTATTATTAATATAATATTCATCATACTTTCCTATATTAAAATAAGTTATACCAATGTAGACAGACAAACTAATTAATAATATAACTGGAATAATAACTATTAACTTTTTCATAAAAAAATCTTCCTTTTTCAAGAAAGATTATAACATTTTATTAAGTTAAATACAATTAGCATTTAATTTATAATGTTTATTTATTGGTTACCAACACTTATATATTCTGTAAAATACTTATCTACAGCATCATAAGGAACACACTGAGTACCTGTAGGAGTTCCTTTCTTATAATAAGTTATAGGATTATATACATTAAAGCAATTATCAGTAGCATTGTACCCATAAATTGTATAATAATGTCCAGTAGTTGTTGAAGCTAGACCTGTATTACTTGGAATACTACTTCCAACTTTTGAAGAAACAGATGCAACAACAACATTACCTGATTTTAATGATTTATAAATTTTTTCTGCATATCCAGCACCTGTACTATTTAAAGTACCACCACTATTATCAGTATCAACTTTTAAACCATAGTTATTTAAAAAACTATTCCCATTACTTGCGTAATTACCTTTACCGCCACAAAAATTACTACTACTAAAATCACGAGATGAAGGATTACCATTTAGTCCTTTTTTATACATTAATACGTAAGATGCTGCAGCAGTTTCTGTTGCATTATTAGGCGTATATCCAAGTTCACTTTGTATATTTGATTTTAAACTATCTCCTTTGCCTAACATCATAATTGCTTCAGTCATAGCTATTGGACCACATGCACAATCCATATTTACAGTAGTCCCATTTACATTAATAGTTTCCTGGCTTTGATTAATTGTAACTGCACCAAAATTATTAACAGTAGATTTTTCTTTATTACCTCCATCCATATTAATAGGATTTTCCATATTAATAGGATTTTCTATTGGTTCTGTTTCAGTAGGAGTATTATTACTAGTTTCTGATGAACCTTTTCCAGAAATAGGGTCAACTTTTGATTCAAGGATTGCATCAACTTTATTTACTATATCAAATGTAGTAGTGTCACCCGCTACCTGGAATGTAGCAGATTTGCTTGAAACTTTAACTCCAATTTTTGGAGGAGCTTCATAAACTTCAGTAAATTCTATAGTATAATTTGTTGTAAGTGATGCTTCTTCAGCAAACCTTCTTAAAAATACTTCATAGAACTTCTCTTTATTCATTTTAAGTTCTCCATAAGTACGATAATAACCATAATCAATTGCATCAACCATTGATGCCTCAGAAATTTCCTTAATTAAATAATAATCTTGAGTATTTGTCGATGTAAAGCTTTGGATAAGAAGGAGTACCACAATAATGAATACTCCAAATACCATTAGCCAATATCCCCAATAGGATTCTTTCATTGTTTACTCCCTCCTTACTTCCATGATGGTCCAACATCTGGAATTCCATCGCCATTTATATCTAATGTACTAAATGTATAAATTGTCCAATAATCATTTGTTACTATTAAGTTATCAGTATTGCTAACACCAGGTGCTACATAAGTCTTACTAAATTGTTCTTTTGCTTTAGTACGACCTGCTTTGTTTTTAATGTCTACTTCTCCACCAAATTTACCATCAGCTAAATCATCAACAAATGAAGAGTAACAGAATATATTTGCCATTACACATTTACCAGATTCTCCTTCTTTTTTCCATGTGTAACCATCCGTTTTACAATGATCTTCATCTCTTTCTATTTGATAATCATAGCAAGTCATTGTATCATTATTGTAAGATTCTTGAGATTTATTATATTCACGTATTTTAGTAATCATATCAGTGTCCATAACTACTTTTAATGAATAGTTTTCAACCTTAGGATTTCCAGAAGAAGGTGTTGTTTCCTCTGAAGTAGTATCTTTTGCTCTAGCAGTAATTTCATCAATTGTATCTTTTGCTTTTCTTGCTACTAAAGAATTATTATATACACTTGGATCACTTTCCCAGTTATAACCTTTTGGACGATCATTAGGGAATAGATTTCCTGGACTTATAGGTCTAAAGTCATAATTTGGTTTACTTCCTCCACCTTGAGAACCATCCGGTGTAACAGTACATACTCCAATACATTGAACAGTACAATTTGGACAACAATTGTAATTATTTTCACATTCTTCACCAGGTTGACATCCTACTGCAAGAAGTGTTTCTTCCCTTGTACCATTACCAACCTCTACACAAGAACCATCATAATATGTATTATTACACTTGTAATATTTTTTTGCTTTTTCAACACAATATGGTCCGCCTTGAGTTGCAGGGCAAATTTTTGCTTGACATGTATCCCAATCATCTTTAGGATCACATTCGGTTTTATAATGTTTAGTACCTGCTGCATCAGTACAAAAATTCTGATTTACTTCATATGTACAAGCATATTCATTTTTGCCAATAGTTTCACTTGTATTTAATTCTCCACCTTTGGTTTGTTCTTCACCCCTAATTTGTGAAGATAAACTCCTATCTAGAGTACCATAAATTCTACCATTAACTTGAGGTGCATCTGAAGGTGTATAGAATGTACCAAAATTATCTAGTGTTAATTTATAGTAATATGTTCCTGTAGGAGTATTAATTCCCACTGGAAGACCATCAACAATATCATAATTTTTAATTTCATGTTCTGGGGTTTTTTCAATTTTAATATCACCATCATCATGACCACTATAATACACTCTTTCTGTTTTATATGTTCCTCTTGAAGATGCTATCTTATGTACATAATCTACCTTTGTAATTTTATGATTTGAATTAATTAAATTATTACCTATAGTAACTGTTTCCTCAATACCTTTATCTAAGTCTTCATCTAGAACTGTCCATTGATACTCGTCTTGATATTGTAATGAATTATCACCAGTACATATTTCATATTCATTGTCTATAGTACCATCACAATACCAAGTTGCAAAATGACTTTCTTCATCTATATCTTTTATAGAATCACTACTCATACAATATGGTTTTGAATTATTAGATGTTTTTTCATCAGGATTATATTTAACACAAAGTCCTGCCTCGACCATCTTTTCAACAGCATAATTATCTGCAACTATTATAGCATCAGGGCTATACATAAAGTCACAATTCATTCCATGTTCACAAGACTTTGCTTGAACAGAACTTATCCATTTAGTTGATGATACGCCAGGTTCTGGTTCTCTATAACTATATTGAATACTTGGATTATATTTATATACCATATCCCAATATGCAACTTTATTTTCTCCATTTCTACCCAAACCCATATTTTCATCAGTTGCTAATTGTAAGTTAGGGTAGTCATGATCAGCAACACAAGAGTTATAATTATCAATTATTTCACGAAGTTCCTTCATTTTATCTTTTAATTTATCTTTTGCTGCTAAAGCTGCAGTTTTATAACCTTCTTTTTTATCTGCATAATCTTCATCAGGGGTTTTTCCTTTTTTCCAATCACATTCACCAGTTAATGAACAGCCTTGACATTTTTTTGTATTAGTCCATTCACCAAATTGAGGATTACCATGTGGAGCATCTCCTCCAGTTTTAACATTAATAATCGTCCATTTATCAGATTCTTCCTTAATTTCATAAGTGTAAAAATTCTTACTATGGTCAATCATCTTTTTATAATCGTATGCACCATTATAACCTGCTTCAGTACATTTACCTGTTGAATTTCCATTTTGATCAGTAATAGGCGGACAACTACTTGCATTACACGCAACAGCATCACCTTGTACTAAAGAGAATGTATAATTTTCATAATTCTCTAACCATTCATTATATGTATCAAGTATTTCAGCTTGTTTTTTAACTATATCTTCAGTATATTTTTTATAATCTAATTTAGTTGTATAGCAATCTTGTTGTCCTTTTAGAGAAACACTAATTTGGAAATATCTTCCTGATTCAGTATTTTTCTTATAAGGAACACCAAATATATAATCTTCTTTACATTTTACTTCACAATAATCATTTTCAGCAACTTTATTAGCAAATTCAGTATCTACTAATTTATAAAAGTTTCCAGCTTTATCTTTACTATTTTTAGAAAGTAAACATTTCTTAATATTATATTTACCACTTTCAGCATTATAAGCCTCTCTAAATTCATATTCAACATTACCTGTTTCTTCATCAGGCTCTAATCCATCTTCACAAATATTTGGAAGAGTTGAAGTTGGATCACAACTAAATTCATCACATAAACTTGTATTTAATTCAAAATTTAAATCAATTGGATCACCAGTTTCTGGTATATATGCATAGAAAGTTTGTAATCCACTTCCATTTGCTAAAAGTGCCGCTATGTCTTTACCATTATATTTAAATTTAACTGTTATTTTTACATCTTCACAATCTGGTTCTTCATCATCAACTTCACCAGAACCATCATCTTGTGAATCCATTGAAACAAGAAATCCAATATATAATTCACCACTATATGCTTCTTCACCATCAATTTTAGATAAATCAAAACCTTCATCACTCTCAGTAATTTTACTCCAACCTTCTTTTGAATCTATAAAAGTCTTTGAGTATCCTAATAGTTCTACATCAACATTATCATTATCTTTTTCAAAACCAAGATATTTAAAGAAATCAGTTTTGTTTTTTATTCCACCAAGATTAACCTTTACGGTAACAATCTTAGATATCTTTCCATCTTCTTTTAAAGGATCAGTTGCTGGTCCCTTTTCAACAGTGTTTTTTCCATCAACTTTGGCATCATTTACACCAGCTTCAAGTCCAACAATTAATAAGGCTTTAACCTTTCCCAATGTATCGTTACCTTCATTTTTTGATTTATATGTACATTTTGTTGCCTCAGGAGTTGTACCAGTATATGCAGCATATGCGTCTTTGAAAGTAGGATCGGTTAGAAAACAATCAACAATTTTCTTTAACTCTGCTTGATAGTTTGCATCAACACTACTTCGACCATCATGGCCAGGATCAATAACTTTAGTAAATATTCGTAGTGCAATATGTACTGCTTCATAATCTGCACCATTTTCTCCCTCTTTTAAAATAGCTATTATTGCATTATCGTATTTTGCTAAACTCTCATCAGTTCCTAAAACTCTTAAAACCTTAGCAGTATTTGGTGCATTTCTAGCTCTATCAATACAATATGCATTATATGTTTTATTTCCGTCTGATGCAGTATGCTTTTGATAATCTTCAAATCCTAATGTAGAGCTTATTGAATCAGAGTGTGTTAAAGTATACTCTTTTCCATTTTCAATAGCAAAAACATTACTTAAAAATATTAATTGAATAAAAACTATAAATAAAAATTTCAAACGTTTTTTCATATTAAACAATATCCTTTCTTTTCTTTTTGATTATAATAACTGTACCTATTCCAATAGTTATAATAACCACAGTTGATGTTATAAATATAGTTTTATTATCCTTTATAAATGACCATAATTTTTCAAAAAAGTTTTTGTTTAACTCTTCTTCCTCAGCAATTTTTTTATCTTTATATTCATTTGTGACATGTATAAAATCTGTCAATCCTTTGTCTTCATAAGTAACAAATTTTTGACACATATAATAATCTGGAATTTCCTCACAAATATTGAAATTATAATACTCATTTAACCTAGGTGTTGTTAAATAAAATGTTCTATTAAGTTTTTGGCTACAACCAGATTTATCAGTATTATACACATTAAAAGTAAATGTATTAACTTTTGTTAAATCACTTAATTCAAATGAAACTATACCATCTTGTGCATCTTTATAATAAAATGTTTTATTAAAATTATTATCACTAGTTACCTTAACATAAAAGTTTTCACTTAAATTTAAAATAGAAATTTTAAAAACAGAATAATACTCTGTACATTCATCTACACCATCACCGCACACATACGTATTTCTGTCCATTTCCTTTTGAACTTCTTCATAAATTGCCTTTATTGTGGCAGCCTCACTATTAAGTTTAGCTTGAGTTTCATAACCACACTCCGCATGAACATTTTTTACCAGTAATACCATAACTAGTAAAACAAAAATTTTCTTTACTTTTTTCATAATGCTTAGCACCATCCCTACTATTAAAATAGTACCATAATCTAATTTTTTTTTCAATAAAAACTAGTAAGAAAACAAAAAATATGGTAATATTTTAATATAGGAAAGTGATTAAATGAAAAAAATTAAATTAGTTATAAAGGACATTGTAATATTAATGTCAACATTTTTACTTATGTTATTACTTACATATTTATTTTATCCAATTGTTAAGAAAAATATTAAATTTGAACCTGCTATAGAAACATTAATATATTTATTAATATC
>ERZ791919.2742-NODE-2742-length-11996-cov-9.858303_pt1 | contig 11996 bp, 9 predicted proteins | sample MGYA00510137_ERZ791919 | MGnify/ENA primary metagenome ERZ791919 (study PRJEB30046, sample SAMN00792059) | human gut metagenome | study: EMG produced TPA metagenomics assembly of the A metagenome-wide association study of gut microbiota in type 2...
TCCTTCAATATGATTGTTTTTCCTATAAATCCAAATTCCGGCTGACGACAAAACCCAAGGGAGACAACTTCCTTACGGAGCATCTCCCTTGGGGGGGTCTTTTTTTGCATATTACGCTCCCGCAGGGGGCTTTTTATTTATTCATCTTCTGCTTCGGGGGTGAAAAGCTCCTTCGCGACCTCCAGTACCGAATCCAGACAGGAATTATCCAGTCGGTTCCAAATGAGATATCGGTTAAAGTATTTTTCGCCCTTCAGTGGGATAAACCGCGCCGCGTCGGTGGCGGAAATGGGCTGGTGTTCCTTGTACAGCACGGTGATGCCTACACCGCAGGCCACCATCATCAGCAGGGAGGAAACCGTCTCCGCTTCTCCCACGATATTGGGAGAAAACCCGCCGGCTGAGGCGTGGTCAATAATGGACTGATACCCGGCAATGGAGGAGGAACGGGAGATAGCGATAAAGTTTTCATACCGCAGCTCGCTAAAGGAGACTTCCTCCCGGTCCGCCAGAGGATGAACGGAGGATATCACTACATAGTCCATCCGGCGGTCCACCAGCAGATACTTGCTTTCGGCGCTTCTGGGGCGGCCGCTGGCAATGATTACATCCACCAGGTCGTCATCCAGCGCCCGCAGCAGCCGGGTCGGGGTATTAAATTTCAGCTCAATATGAATACCGGAGTGCTTTTCGGTGATGGCACGCACCAGCTTTACCGCTAATGGCTCAAAGGAATCGATAGGGACTCCCAGCCGTACCCGTCCTACAATGCTTTGGGAGGCGGTTAGGGCATTCTGCACGCCATCCTGGTAGGTGCTTATGATCTTGCGGCACTCTTCGGCAAATACCCGCCCCGCCGGGGTCAGAGAAACGGTGTGGGTGGTGCGGTTCACCAGCTTGATCCCCAGCTCCTTTTCCAGCGAGGAGATGCTTCGGCTTAGGGCTGGCTGGGTGATATACTGCTGGCTGGCCGTTTGGGTAAAATTAAGCGACTGAGCTAACGCGTAGTAACATTCCAATTGAAAGATCGTCATGGTTTTGCGTGTCCTCCATTCGTTTGGGCCACAGTATTCTCTTTGCCTTCCCTAATATTTTACCATGCGAGTAAGAGGAAAGCAACCAAATACAATATACAAAAATCCGTCAAATCGCTGGAATCATGTGCTTTTTGCACAAATATCACAAACAATATCACAGCACTTTGACTGTTATGCAAAAACAGCATCAATCAAGCTCGTTTCTTGGCATTTCACAATTTCGACATACTTGGTTATCATGGAAGCGTAGATTAAGCTTCCGGAAGCGAATCTTGTGTGTTTTGGGGGTCGGCCGCCCCCGGAGCGCGAAAAATGATTCTGGCGCGAAAGTATCGCGCCGCAGGAGGATTTATCATGACTAGACAGCTTCTCAAGGGCATCCGTGTGCTTGATTTCACCGACTTCCTGGCAGGTCCCTACTGTGGTATGTATCTGGCCGATATGGGCGCCGATGTTATCAAGGTGGAAAACCTGACCACCGGCGGCAACTTCGTCCGCAACGCGCGCCCTTTGGAAAAAAATAGTGGACTGAGCATGTATTTCCAGAATCTGAACCGCAATAAGCGCGGTGTTGCCATCAACCTCAAAACAGAGGACGGAAAAAAACTGTTCAGCGAATTGGTAAAGAGCGCTGATGTACTGCTGGAAAACAACCGTCCCGGTGTTATGGGCCGTTTGGGCTTCAGCTATGAAGAGTGCAAAAAGCTGAATCCGCGCCTGGTTTATGCTTCTATCTCCGGCTTTGGTCAGTATGGCCCCAATGCCAATCGTCCCGGCTACGACCTCATCGGCCAGGCTATGGGCGGCAGCATGAGCATCACCGGCTGGCCGGGCAGCGAGCCCACCCGTGCCGGTATGGCCATCGGTGACCTGTTCGGCGGTCTGAACGCTGGCTTCGCCATCTGCGCTTCTCTGTATAACCGTGAAAAAACCGGCGTAGGCAACCACATCGATGTCGCCCTCGTCGATTCCATCTTCTCCGGCATGGAAGCCAAGATGATGCAGTATGTTTACACCGGTGTCAGCCCCGTCAAGACCGGCAATAAGTACATCACCTCTGCACCCTATGATTCCTTCAAGGCCAAGGACGATTATTTCGTCATCGCCTCCGGCACCGATAAGCATTTTGAAAAGCTTTCCGCTGCCATGGGTATGCCGGAACTGGCCCAGGATCCCCTGTACTGCGATACCGAGTCCCGCAAGAAGAACGCGGATTCCCTCAAGGAGATCATCGAAAAGTGGACTGCCGATAAAACCGTTTCCGAGGTCTGCAAGATCATCGATGAGGCAGGTATCCCTGTAGCGCCCATTTATAACTGCGAGCAGGCCGCCAACGATAAGAACATCGTGGAAGTGCGTGAGATGCTCGTCAAGGTTCCCGCGCCTGTTAAGCACCCCGATGCTCCCAAGGAGCTGACCGTCATTGGTAACCCCCTCAAGATGGAGGAAGCCCCCTGCGTCTATTACAAGGCCGCTCCGGATCTGGGCGAGAACAACGAAGAGATCTTTGAGTCCCTCGGCTTCACCAAGGAACAGCTCGAAGCGTTCCGTGCCGAAGGCGTCATCAACTGATAACTGACAAGGAGGGTACAAGTTTATGTCACTTCCTAAAGAGGTCCATATCCAGGAATGCTGCCCCCGTGATGGTTGGCAGAACCACGCGGAGTTCATTCCTACCGATGTCAAGATCAAGTACATCCGCCGTATGATCGATTGCGGCGCCAAAGAGCTGGAAGTCACCAGCTTCGTCAATCCCAAGGTCATGCCCCAGATGGCCGATGCGGCTGCGGTGTTCGAGGCGATCAAGCCCTACGCTGCCGAAAAAGGCTGCACCCTCAGTACCCTGGCCCTCAATAAGCGCGGCGCCGATGACGCCGTCGCGGCCGGCTCCCATATGCTGTCTTTCGTGGTCAGCGCCAGCGAAGAGCACAACCTCCGCAATTCCCGCCGCACCATTCAGGAGAGCATGGCTCAGTTCAAGGAGCTGGCCTCCCAGCAGACCGGTGATGTTCGCATCCAGTTGGCTCTGCCCTGCGTGTTCGGTTCTCCCTTTGGCGATGAGATCCCGCTGGAGCGTCTGGATTGGATCGTAGAAGAGGCCCACAGCGTCGGTGTGGAGTACTTTGGCCTGGCCGATACCTCCGGTATCTCTACCCCCACCCACACCCGGGAAGTCCTCCGCCACATGATCGGCCTGGTCGGCGCAGATCACATCTGCGCGCACCTGCACGATACTCACGGCATGGGCATTGCCAATGCCTTTGTAGCCTTGGAAGAAGGCGTCACCCACTTTGATGCCTCTCTGGCGGCCATGGGTGGCTGCCCCTTCGCCCCCGGCGCCAAGGGCAATATCGCCACCGAAGACCTCGTAAATATGTGCGAGAAGATGGGCATTCACACCGGTTATAACCTGGAAATGCTCACCCAGACCGCCCGCGATATGTGCGAGGAGATCCACGCCCATCTGGGCGGCAGTATGGCGCTGGCCTGCCACGGCTAAGATGCCGTTAATTCCCGGCTTTCCTTCCCGCACGGTTGCGGTACAATTAGGTCATATGTGAGAGATCACATGAGATAAAAATTCGGACAAAAAAGAAAGGAAGAAAATCATGAAAAGAAGTATCATCGCACTGATTATGGCACTGGCTATGATCCTGACCCTGGTTGCCTGCGGCAATAGCAACGGCGACAACAACAATGGTGACAACGATGTTAAGGCCATTCAGCTGAGCCTGGGCCACACCAACAACACCGATCACCATTATCAGGTCCTCGCTGAATCCTTCAAGAAGATTGTTGAAGAGAAGTCCAATGGACAGCTCATCATCAATATCTTCCCCGCCGAGCAGCTCGGTTCCGGCTCCGAGATGCTGGAGTCCGTTAAGTCCGGTACCCAGGATATGGTTCTGGATCCCGATGCTTACCTCGCCAACTATGATCCGCTGTTCAATGTTATCGCTATGCCCTATGCGTTCACTTCCTGGGATCATGTTCTCACCTTCGCTGATAGCGATGTAGCTGCTACCCTCAATACCGCTATCGAAAAGCAGGGCATGACCATCCTGGGCTGGGCTGCCAATGGCTTCCGTGTTGTTACCTCCAATAACGAGATCAACAGCCCCGCCGATTTCTCCGGCTTGAAGGTTCGCGTCGGCTCCGCTAAGCTCATCGCTGATATGCTGACCGCCCTGAACGCCAACCCCACCACCCTTTCCATGAGTGATACTTACAGCGGTCTGCAGACTGGCATCGTTTCCGCTCAGGAAAATCCCACCTCCAATATCATCGGCAGTAAGTTCTATGAGGTTCAGAAGTATCTAGCTGTTACCCATCATCAGTATGTTTCCGAGCCCCTCATCATGAACAAGGCCAAGTTCGATAGCCTGTCTCCCGAGCTGCAGCAGATCCTGCTGGATGCTGCCAAGGAAGTTTGCGCTGCTGATGTTAAGAGCGTTTCCGAGTCCGAAGCTTCCGACCTCAAGTTCATTGAGGAGCAGGGCGTTACCATCACCTATCCCGATCTGACCGCTTTCGAAGAGGCTCTGGCTCCTGTAACCGAGTCCTACTGCAAGCAGTACGGCGAGGAGTTCACCGCCCTGTACAACCAGCTGAAAGGCTAACTGATTGAGTCATCTCCACGGCAGAGCCGGGCACACCCGCCCGACTCTGCCCCTCCTCAAGTTCTCTTATCAGTAAAGGAGTAATTCTATGTTCCGTAAAACGCTGAAAGCTGCGGTCGGAGCCTTCAACAAGGTCTGCAATCTCCTTTTGGGCATTGTCATGGTCGCCATGTTCCTGGTTCTGCTGCTGCAGATCATTTCCCGCTTTATCGCGTTCGTTCCACTGCCTTGGTCGCAGGATCTCATCGTATTCCTGCTAATCTGCAGTGTGTTCCTGGGGGCCTGCACTGCTACGGCCAATAATAAGCAGATTCGCTTGGAATTCTTCGTGGATCTGTTGCCCAAAAAGCTCACCGAAGTCATCCTCATCATTGCTGATCTCATCAGCATTGCGTTCCTGGTGGTCGTTACCTCCCAGGCCTTCCAGTTGACAGGCGAGAATATGCATGTTATTGTTGGCTCTTCTCCCATCACTTATGGCTGGTACTACTTTGTGGTAGGCGTTGGTGCCGTTGGCATGATCCTTAACTTCATCCTCCTCATTGTAGACCGCTTCGCTGATCTCTTCGCCAAAAAAGGAAAGGAGGAAGTCACCGCATGACTGCATTCCTGTTGATTTCCACCGGCATTCTGCTCCTTATCGCTGTTCCTATCGGCATGGCGATGGGCACCGCCTCTCTGCTCACCATTCTGCAGGGCGGCACTCTCAATGCGCTTATCATCACCCAGAAGCTTCTCAGCGGCGTCAGCAAGTTCTCTCTGCTGGCTATTCCCATGTTCACCCTGGCCGGTGAAGTCATGACCCTGGGCGGTGTTTCCGATAAGCTCATCTACCTGGCCAACCGTGTGGTAGGCCGGTTCAAAGGCGGCCTTTCCATGGTCACCACTTTGGCTTGCATGTTCTTCGGCGCTATCTCCGGTTCCGCTACCGCTACGGCCGCTGCCATCGGCGGCATCATGGTAGAGCCCATGGAAAAAGCCGGTTATAAGAAAGAATACACCGCAGCTGTTATCGCTTCCTCCGGTCTGCTGGGCCTCATTATTCCTCCCAGCGGCACCATGCTCATGTATGCCATCGTCGCTGATGTCTCCGTCCTGGAGATGTTCACCGGCGGTATCATCCCCGGCATCATCATGGGCCTCAGCCTTATGGTCGTCGAGTACTTCCGCGCCAAGAGAAACGGCTACGGCACCTCCGAGCTGGATATTGCTGAGTTCCATACCCAGAGCAAGGCCAAGATCGTTATTCAGAGCTTCCTGGCGCTGCTGTCCCCGGTCATCATCCTGGGCGGTATTTACAGCGGCAAGTTCACCGCTACCGAAGCCGCCGGCGTATCCGTTCTGTACGGTTTCATCATTGGCTACTTTGTGTTTAAGCAGCTCAATATCAAGAAAGCCTATGAGGCCTGCGTCAAGACCGGCGTCAGCACCTCTATGATCCTTTTCCTCATCGGTGCGGCTGCCGTATTCGGCTGGATGCTCACCATGCAGCAGATCCCCAATCAGATCGTTGCTGCCATCAGCGGCATCACCGATAGCCCCGCTGTCGTTCTGCTGCTCGTTAACCTGGCGCTGTTTGTGGCCGGCGCCCTCTTGGATAATGTCGCCGCCATCACCCTGCTCACCCCCGTTTTAGTCCCGCTGATCAGCGCCTATGGCATCGATAAGACCTTCTTCGGTATTATCATGATCATCAACCTCTCCATCGGCCAGATCACCCCGCCCATCGGCATGAACCTCTTCGTCTCCTCCAGCATCTGCGAAGTTCGCCTGGAGAAGGTCATCCGGCAGGTACTGCCCTTCCTGGCGGTTCTCATTATCGACCTGTTCCTCTTTACCTACATCCCCGGCATCGTCACCGTGCTGCCCAATGCACTGCTGCACTGATTCCGGAATTTAGCACGGGCCATACTCCGGTCGGTTTTCCGGCCGGAGCTTCCCTGCATCTTATCCCAATAGAACGGAGGCACCAGCCATGCTGTTTTTCCTGCTTTTCATCGTGCTTATGCCCGCCCTTACCTATGCGGATTACCGCCTGTACGGCAAAAAGATGGAAGAGACCCTGGCCGCCCAGCCGGATTACGACCAAAACCGCGAAAACTACGATGCCCTGCTGGCCAAGCTGATGGCCCGCCAAAAGAAAACCGATACCCTCGTCTGCGCCGTGCTGTGCATTGTGGCCTTCATCTTGGGCGTCTATACCTCCACCGCCGGCGGCATTATGTAACGGTTAATAATATTTGGGGATGCCATATATTCCCATTCTTAGCAAAAAGCCTTCCATCGCGGGGGCTTTTTGTGCATTTTTTAGGGCGTTTCTGCAATTCACACCGCTTTGCCCGCATTTCGCCCCCTGGGCGAAAAATACCCCCTTTTAGGGGGTATTATGGGGGCTGAAAGTAGGGCCTCTGCGCCCAGTAAAACCACAATTTTAAGAAAAATGAAAAGGAGGCCCACCCCCATGAAAAAACGCCTGCTCAGCGCCCTGCTCGCGCTGGCTTTAGTCTTTGTCCTGCTTCCTACCACCGCCCTGGCAGATACCCCCCCCGAAACCGATGATAATGTAAAGATCAACGGCACCCCTGTCACCGTTGGCAATGATATTTCCCTCGGTGATGGCAACGGCACTTACTCCTACGATAAGTCCACCCGCACCCTCACCCTCAATAATGCCACCATCACCGCCACCGGCAGCAACATCGGCATTGATTTTTGCGATACAACAAATTATGTAACCTACAGTGTGATCCTTACCGGAGAAAACACCGTAACAAGTAATAAAATTGCAATCGAAACAACTCCCAATACAAACCTTACTTTTACAGGCGGCGGCAATTTGAAGGCAATTACTAACGGCTACTACCAGGCAATAAGAGTGTATGGTACGCTTACAATCGATAATTCCACATTGATAGCCGAATCGTCGGCCGATACAGCGACAACTGTGATTTGGACTCTGGCAATGACTGGGGATAATGCCAAATTGGAAATATCCAACAAGAGGGCAGCCAACATTGTCGCAGGTACAGCTGGTCCAGCATCAAAAAATATCGATTGGAGCAACTACCAATTCACCACAGGCTCTTATTCCGGTGATGCTCTTACAGAAAGCGATCCTGAGGTGTGCAGCTGGGGGACCTTGAATGAATACCTTGGTTTTCCCACAAAGAAATATTCCCAGTACATCTGCATCGCAAAGAGAACCACCCCCGCCCCCACCAAAACCTCCGATGTCCTCATCGCTGGCAAAGACGCCGTTGTCGGCGTGGAAACCTCAATCCCATCCGCCAACGGCTCCGGCACCTATTTCTACGATCAGGCGTCTAAAACCCTCACCCTCAAGGATGTCAACATCGCTAGCAGTAGTATTATCAATGGCATCCAGTTTACAAAAGAGGGAACCTATACCATCAATCTGGTAGGTACCAACACCATGAGCGGTTTTAGTACTGGTATTTCTGCTAATAGTGCTGATCAGTATGTTAGCAACATCAATATTACCATTACCGGTGCAGGCAGCCTTGAAGTATCCACTACAAGCTATGCCATTGCCATGAACAAAGGCAATCTCAAGTTCGAAAATACTGGCGAGATAAAGCTAACGACCAGTAACATAAGTAAGAAGTATAATGTCCTCTCGGTGAGTGGCAATATTACCATCGCCGATATGGAAAAATACAAAGTTGAAGGCATAGTACAGGATAACACAAAAGATGGCGGCGACACTGTAACCCTTAGTGCGGCAAGCCATCTCAAAGGCTATGAAAATCCCGACGGTACAGCGATATGTTTCAAGTCTATCACCATCACCCCTGCCGCCGCCAAGCCTTCCACCATCAGCTACGATGGCACAACTCTAAAGCAGGGCGAAACCATTTATGGTGAAACCAGCGGCACCGCTACCGTAGCCGCGAAAGGCAATACCATCACCTTGGATAACTTCAAAGGCAATTACCCCCTCGAATTCAATGCGGAATTCACACCTAACTCCATTACCCTCATAGGAGATAGCACCCTTTCCGCAGTCGAGACTAAATATCAGAACCTCACCATCTCCGGCTCCGGCTCCCTTACCGTCGGTTCCATCAAGGTGACTAATAACTATAATATACACGCAGACCTCACTATCACCGACGGCGCTCATGTTACCGTCAATAGACCCAGCAGCGAGGATAAACCCGCTGTTGAGGTCAGTGGTAACCTCACTGTGACTGGTGAGGGAACGCAGCTTAGTGCGGAATGTACCGCTGCTACCAATCCTGCCATCGAAGTCGGCGGCAATGTTACCATTTCCGGCAACCCAGGCATCAATGCGTACACCGTAAAGGCTTATAATAAATATGCCACCCAAAGAGGTAGAGATGACAAACTTCGCCCCAGTCAAATGCCGTCGGCCTTTGAAATAAGCGGAAACCTTAGCATTAGTGGCAGCGCACAAGTAATGGCAAAGACCGATAGTGATGGCGCTGCGGTTTGGATGCCTAAGGAGAAGGTTATCAGCGTTGTAGATGCGTCCCTTATTGCTCAAAATAGTTCTCACAATTTCTCTACCATTTCTTTCGGTGATGAAAATAATATGGGTAATATTTACGCCAAGGGACAGGAAGTTAATATAGTCGCCGAGAATATGCTGCATAGCAACAGTAGATTAGCACATAGAGCAATCAAGGCATTCATTTATAATCACTATAACACTGGAGATAGTAACCCCTACTACATTAAGGTAGTAAGCGAAGGGGTACAATCGGGTGGAAATGTAAATGTTATCCCGGGTCACTGCACCAGCACCGGCGGCTATAAGGTCACCATCACCCGCGGTGATGCGTACACCACCCCCCAGGTCGCTGCCAATTACACCATCGCAGGCCAGACCATGTATGTAGGCAAGTACTACAAGACCGATGCAAATGGCAATATTACCGATGGTACTGCACAGGATTACAACATCTACTGTGATAGCGAAAACGACTTTACCCTCAATAATGCTACCATTAGCAGTACCGGTACGGGTGGCAGCACGGGCGTGATCATGACCAATCTAAATGCTTCCAGTAACGAGATCCATATCAAGCTGATTGGGACAAACAGCATTAACAATGCTGGCCATCATGCCATCTTGGGCGAAGGAGCATATTCGACAATTTTCATTGAAAATGCTGAAAATGCATCCAATGCCAGCCTGACTATCAGCGGCAATTACCTGCCGGTTTATTCCTATGGCAATGTTACCATCAATGCCGAAGTAGTAATTAAAAATACCAATGGCAATCTTATTTCCACCAATAAAGATGGCCACGCCAACGGTGCATTTGACTTAGGCTCCGGCTATAAGTGCTACGCCAGCACCAGCACTACCGGTAACCTGCTGGAGGAATTCAATTCCGCAAACTACAGCACCTATAAGTACCTCCGCGTCACCACACTGACCCTCGAAACCGGCGGCGGCTCTACCCACCAGCATGTTTGGGATGAAGCATGGCACGACACAGGAGATTATCATCATGCTCATCAGTGTACCATCTGCAAAGCTTATGATACAACTACACAAGAGCTGCACAATGTGACTGGTCATAGAGACAATCATGATGGCTCTCATTCGAACATCTGCGGCAGCTGTGGTTACAGTGCCAAGGTAAGCCATTCTTACACATGGGCTCCCAATGCCAATGATAATGAAAAGCATATTGGCACTTGTGTGTGTGGAAATGTAGTCGAAAAAAATCACAATTTCGTAGGTGATGTTTGCAGTGACTGTGGCTACGATAAATCCACTGGCACAACTTGTGAGCATGTTTGGACCACTGAATGGACAATAGATACAGTAGACAATGAGTATCACTGGCATAAGTGTATAAAGTGCAATGCTATAACAGACAAGAAGCCCCATGCGTACACAATAGTTACTGACAGCGGTACAAATCATATCCGTGAGTGTGAGTGCAAAGTGTTTTATGTAGAGGATCATATCTCCAGTGATTGGATTATCGATACCCCTGCAACCGCCACCACAGCCGGTTCCATGCATAAGGAGTGCACAGTTTGCAAACATAAAATGCAGACTGAAGTAATCCCAGCCACCGGCGAGATCGTCCCTCCCACCCCCGATAACCCCGGCACCATCGTCATCATCCGCCCCGCCGAAGAGGAGAAACCGGCCCAGCAGCCCAATCCCTCCACCGGCGCCAATGACCTGGTCGGCCTGGCCGTCGCCGCTGCCGTCGCCGCAGCCCTCGGCTCCGCCGCCCTCCTCCGCAAGCATGATTAATTGCCCCACCAAAAAGCTCCCCTCCCGGGGAGCTTTTCTCTTGACAAATCCCCGCCCAGGGTGTATAACATTCCCATGGTAAATCTACCGCTTTAGTCTATTTCATGTTAGGAGGCATTCCTATGGCAAATATCTACACTTCCGCCGCCCAGCTCATCGGCCACACCCCCCTGCTGGAGCTGACGCACCTCGAAAAAAAATACAGCCTGCATGCCCGCGTTCTTGCCAAATTGGAGTATTTTAATCCCGCCGGCTCCGTCAAGGACCGCGTTGCCCTGGCCATGATAGAGGATGCCGAGCAGAAGGGCCTCCTTACCCCCCAGTCCGTCCTCATCGAGCCCACCTCCGGCAATACCGGCATCGGCCTGGCCTCGGTGGCCGCCGCCCGGGGCTATCGTATCATCATCGTCATGCCGGATAGCATGAGCGTGGAGCGCCGTCAGCTTATGAAAGCCTATGGCGCGGAGCTGGTCCTCACCCCCGGCGCCCAGGGCATGAAAGGCGCCATCGCCAAAGCGGATGAACTCGCGCGCGAGATCCCCCACAGCTTTATCCCCGGCCAGTTTGTCAATCAGGCCAACCCCCAGGCCCACTACGCCACCACCGCCCCGGAGATCTGGCAGGATACCGATGGGCAGGTGGATGCCTTTGTGGCAGGGGTCGGCACCGGCGGTACCATCACAGGTGTGGGTCGCTACCTCCGGGAGAGAAATCCTGCCGTCCGCATCGTCGCCGTCGAGCCTAAGACCTCCGCCGTCCTTTCCACCGGTGTCCCCGGTAAGCATGGCATCCAGGGTATCGGCGCAGGGTTTGTCCCCGCCGTCCTGGATACCAAGATCTATGACGAGGTTATCCCTGTCGCCGATGAGGATGCCTTTGCCACTGGCCGGGAGATCGGCCAAAGCGAGGGCGTGCTGGTGGGTATCTCCTCCGGCGCTGCCGTATGGGCCGCTATCCAGCTGGCCCAGCGCCCGGAATACGCGGGGAAGACCATTGTTGTCCTTCTCCCGGATACCGGTGACCGCTACCTTTCCAGCCCCATGTTCGCCGAGTAATATTCGCTTATATCCCGCC
>ERZ791919.2745-NODE-2745-length-11975-cov-3.367450_pt1 | contig 11975 bp, 8 predicted proteins | sample MGYA00510137_ERZ791919 | MGnify/ENA primary metagenome ERZ791919 (study PRJEB30046, sample SAMN00792059) | human gut metagenome | study: EMG produced TPA metagenomics assembly of the A metagenome-wide association study of gut microbiota in type 2...
CGCGGCGATAAGTTCGTGATGCTCGAGGATCGTCTGTCTTCCGAGGAATATGGAATTGGATTTAAGCTTGGAAATACCGAGCTTCGTGATAAAGTACAGGCGACATTGCTTGACATGCTTGCTGATGGTACATTTGAGGAGATCGCAGAGAAATGGGGCCTGGAGGAGTCCATCTGCCTGTCGCCGGACGATCAGGTACAGGATGGAAATGCCGCTGCGGCAACTGCGACAGATACCACATCCACAGGCAAGAAGAACACAAGCTTCTGGGATAAGTTCTGCTCGATCACAAAGCAACTTGCAGAAGGTCTGCTCGCATCCCTGGTAATCTTCTTCCTGACACTTTTGTTCTCCCTGCCGCTCGGACTTCTGGTTGCAGCAGGCAGAATGTGTAAGATCGCGCCGATCCGCTGGCTGGTGAAGTTCTATATCTCCATCGCACGTGGTACGCCGTTGATGTTACAGCTTTTGGTTGTATTTTACGGACCATATTATCTGTTTGGCGCGACGCTTACGACAAGCTATCGTTTCCAGGCGGTTATCATTGGATTTGCCTTAAACTATGCAGCATATTTCGCAGAGATCTACCGCTCCGGTATTCAGGCTGTGCCACAGGGACAGCATGAGGCGGCGAAGATCTTAGGATACAGCAAGAGCCAGACGTTCTTCAAGATCGTGTTCCCACAGATGGCGAAGAACATCCTGCCTTCGGTCACAAACGAGGTTATCACACTGGTTAAGGATACATCACTTGCGTTTGCTATCTCTTATACAGAGATGTTCACACTTGCCAAGCAGGTGGCTGCCGCACAGACAACGATCATGCCGCTGTTTATCGCAGGCGTGTTCTACTACATCTTTAATTTTGTCGTTGCGTTTGTGATGGAGAAGATTGAAAAGCGCATGAATTATTATCATTAGGAGGTCGCGTATGAACTTACTGGAAGTAAAAAATATTAAGAAAAGCTTCGACGATCTCGAAGTACTAAAAGATATCAGTATGTCGGTGGCGGAGAGCGAGGTTATCTCGATTCTTGGACCATCCGGCTCCGGAAAATCAACCTTCCTGCGCTGTATGACGATGCTGGAGAAAATTGACGGCGGAAGCATGGAGTACTGCGGAAAGGAAGCGGTTAATTCCGACAGCGGTGTTCCGGTTTATGCAGACAGGGCAACGCTGAAAGAGATCCAGAGCTACTATGGACTGGTGTTCCAGAATTTTAATCTGTTTCCGCATTATTCGGTTCTGAAGAATATCGCAGATGCACCGATCCACGTGCAGAAGCGTGACAAGGACGAGGTATATGCCGAGGCGAAGGAGCTGCTTCGCAAGATGAACTTAGAAGATAAGGGTGACTATTATCCATATCAGTTGTCCGGCGGACAGCAGCAGCGTGTGGCAATCGCCCGTGCGCTTGCGTTAAAGCCGAAGATGCTCTTCTTCGATGAGCCGACATCGGCACTCGATCCGGAGCTGACAGCCGAGATCTTAAAGGTGTTGAAGGAGCTTGCCGCAGAGAAGATGACAATGGTAATCGTAACCCATGAGATCGGTTTTGCCCGGAGCGTATCCGACCGCGTGATCTTCATGGATGGCGGAGTGATCGTCGAGGAAGGAAAGCCGGAGGATGTCATCGACAACCCGAAGACTGACCGTGCCAAGGCATTCCTCAAGAAAATGCAAGAAATGTAGAAAAAATCCCCTGCAGAGTGTGTCTGCAGGGGATTTTATTTTTTGTACGCTGTGCGTCCGTTAGAAAATATGATTACATCTTCTCCGGCTCGTCATACTCGACACCCTTCGTGTCGACGGTAACGGTCTTGATACGCTGGTCTTCAAGCGGGCGGTCCATGTAGTCGGTTGGAACATCTGCAATCTTATTCACGATATCCAGACCATCCACGATTTTGCCGAAAGCAGCATAGCTTCCGTCGAGATGCGGACTATTCTTGTGCATGATAAAAAACTGCGAACCGGCGGAGTTCGGCATCATGGTACGTGCCATAGAAAGAACACCCGGTTCGTGCTTCAGATCATTCGCAAAACCATTCTGTGCGAACTCTCCGCGGATTGAATATCCAGGACCTCCTGTACCATTTCCGTCCGGGCAGCCACCCTGGATCATAAAACCATTGATGACACGATGGAAGATCAATCCATCGTAAAACCCTTTCTTAATCAGAGAGATAAAATTCTTTACTGTGTTTGGTGCGATATCCGGATACAGTTCAAATGTCATAACATCGCCGGATTCCATAGTCATTGTAACAATTGGATTACTCAAATTTATCATCCTTTCTTGTAATTTTATCTAAAAGATGATAGTATAATACCATTATTGTAAAATTACATCAAGTGTGTAATTTTTTAAAAAGTTATGTAAACTAAAATGCAAAGAAGAGGTACGAAAAGTGGGAAAAACGGTGATTCGAGTCGTGAAGGGAATCATATTGTTGGTGGCGATTGTCACACTTGCCAATATGACCTATAAACATATACGAACCTATTACGATGATTATATGGACGAATACAAGGGAACGGAGTCGACACAGGGCGAAGATGTAACTGTTACGATTCCGGAAGGCGCATCTGTCAAGGAAATCGCGCAGATCCTGAAGGACAATGGATTGATCAATTATCCGCGTGCATTTACAAAGCGTCTGCAGGACTCTGAGTACCGTGGCAAGCTGCATGGTGGTACATACACCTTGAATACTGGTATGACAACCTTGCAGATGATGGCAGCCATGAGCCCGACATTCGAGGAGGATCAGCCAGTCGATTATCTGGTTGTGCCAGAGGGCTTTACGGTAGAGATGATAGCAGCGCGGTGCGAAGATCAGGGAATCTGTTCTGCAACTGAATTTTTAAATGCATGCAAATCGGTTACGAAATCTGATTTTGCATATCTGGCAGACATACCGGCAGGTGCCAATGTCAATTATAAGGTACAGGGCTTCCTGTTCCCGGCAACTTACGATATTTATGAGTCGACGACAGCGGAATCATTAGTCGATTATATGTTGAGAACGTTCGACAACTACTATACACAGGAACTGCAGGATCGTGCGGCAGAGCTTGGATACAGTGCATTTGAACTTGTGACGAGAGCTTCCATTGTAGAACGTGAGGCAAAGGTGGATTCAGAACGTGCGACGATTGCAGGTGTTATCAACAACCGTCTGAAAGCAGAAATGCCTTTGCAGATGTGTCCGACTGTCTTATATCCATTGACCGATGGAATGTATGACAAGAGTCAGGTTCTGTACGAGGATCTGGAACTGGATTCTCCATACAACACCTATAAGAATGCCGGACTTCCGGTAGGACCGATCTGTAATCCGGGACTGGCATGTATCCAGGCCGTATTGTATCCGGAAGAGCATAATTACCTGTATTACCATGTTGGCGACGAAGATGCAGGTACACATATCTTTACAGAAAACTATGAAGATCACATAGATACACAGATTATTGGTGGACCAAACGGCGTGACACCGGATGGAGAAGCATCCACCGAGGAATCGACAACCGAAGAATCACAATAGGAATAAATAATGTATTAGGAGGGACGTTATGAGAACTTTTAATTTTAGGGCGCGAAACATTGGCGAAGAAAAATATCTGTCATACACAATGGGCGAGGATTGTGAGTTAGATGAGGATGTTTTGGATTACTGTCAGGATAATGCGCCGGAAGAACTGATAGAGATTATCTATGAAGAAGATGACGATTACGATTATCTGACCTACCAGATCACGGGCAAGACATCTCTGGAGGAGTACATTGCGCAGGAGCATGATTGCGAGAGCGTACTGCTCATCCTGCGGAATGTTGCACAGGAGATGATTTCCTTGAAGGAGCAGGCGATTCCACTTTCGTATGTATTGCTGAATCGTGGATTTATCTACGTGGATGCTGAGAAGAAGACAGTACAGTTCCTGTGCCTGCCAATCGAAAGCAAGGGCGCACTTTCTGTAGAATTCAAGAGCTTTGTACGCCAGCTGCTTGCGAACATGAAATACGATGTGGAAGAGGATCTGAATTATGTTGGTAAGCTCCTCACGTATATCAATGGAGATAACTTCAATCTGCGTGGCTTGATCGGACTTGCAGAGGCGTTGATGGAAGAGGAAGGAATCAGCTTCGAGGAGGCTGGCGCCATTGATGCAGACGGTGTAGAAGTTGTAAGTGCAGAGGAAGAAGCACCGGCAGAAAATATCAGCGACATCATGAATAGCCTGCAGGAAGAGGATGATACACCACTTCCGGAGATCGGCGACGATGAAGAAGACGAAGAGGAAGAAGCAGAGGAGCCTGCAAAGGAAGAGGAAGAACTGGAAAGTATCCTTCCAGCTGGCATGCAGGTAAAGGAAGAAGAAACACCGGTAGAGGAGAAGGTGGCAGAACCGACAGAGGCTGTCAAGGAGACACCAGCACCTGTCGAGGAAGCACCGGCACCAGAGCCAGTGATGGAAAAGCAGGAAGCACCAAAGCCGGAACCAGTAGCAGAAAAACCAGAGGTTTCCCCAGCTGCAGAGCAGATCCTGTCACAGGTGAAGCCAGAGGGGGCAACAAATGGTGGCGAGAAGCTGCAGTTAAAGACAAACAAGAAGGAATCCGATATCAACCTGATCAAGGATCGGATCAAGGAGCTGGTTGGAGAAGTTCCATCTGCAAAGCCGACAGCACAGCCAACCAAGAATATCCAGACATTGGAAGATCTGGATCATTTCTTAGACAAGCCACCTGTGGTTAAGCGGAATGTGGTAAAGGTAAACCGTGCGGCAATCATCCAGCAGACAGAGGCTGAGATGGAGGCAGCTGAGGCAGAAGCAGCAGCTGAGACAGCAGAGTCTGCTGAACCGGAAACAACCGTACAAAACGAAGAACCGACAAGCGGACAGACAGAAAACATCAAGGTGCCTGTGATCGAGGATATCTACGATGACATGAACATTGAGAAGAAAAAGGACGATGAAAAGGACAAGAAGCCAAAGAGTACATCTATTTTGAATAAATCTGTAACAGAGCTTGTAAAAGATGCCGTTGGTGCTGTGAGTGCAGCGACTGCAGCAACCAATTCGCCGAAAGCATTGCCATATCTGATCCGTGTAAGTACAGAAGAGCGTATCATGCTGAACAAGGCGATCTTCAAGATCGGAAAGGCAACCAGAGGCGTGGACTATACCGTTGGCGGAAATGGAGCGATCAGCCGTCAGCATGCATTTATCATTCAAAAAGATGGGGTATGTTATATCAAAGATAACAAGTCTACGAATCATACATATGTGAATGGAAAGCGTGTAGAGGATGGGGTAGAAGAAATTCTGACACATGATTCTCTCGTAAGACTTGCAGATGAAGAGTTTACATTTAAGATTCGCTAATTAGGATGATTATATCATGAGGAGGTAGCAAATGAAGGGGTTAGAGTTGAATGTAACAAAACAAAACGGAATGACATTGGTGGAGTATCAGCTTGGAGTAGCAGATGTCTATGACGACAGAGTGTCAGACAAGGTTGCACAGCTCGGAAATATTATTCCGTTCCAGTACAAGGACGAGGATGGAAAGAGAAGTATTGTCTCTTATGTGCATCATGACACTTCTCTGGAAGTGATGCTGCGTCAGACATTGAAGAAGGCAGATGTACTTGCAATCCTGAAGGGACTGTTGTGTGCATTTGAGATTGGTGCAGCAGGTGTGCAGATCTGTTATCTGGTACGCGATCTGAATTATATCTATGTAGATCCTGAGAGCAAGGCAGTAAAGTGCATTATGGTTCCTGTAAAGCAGGATCCGTTGGGACAGTCTGATATCCCGGATTTCTTCCGAAATATTGTGTCACATATGCGCTTTGATGAAGCAGACAAGGATGATTATGTAGCAAGAATCCTGACCTTGATCAATACGGATCATTATTCCAATATGAAATTAAAGGGACTTGTAGATGCGGAGATGGAGAAACTTGGTCTCTTCTATACAAGAGACGAGGGACTTAAGAAGGAAGCAGATACAACCCCAGCTCCGGAAGTACAGAACCAGAATGTAAAAGTAAATCGTGTCGGCGTGATGAACAACATGCGTCCACAGGGTATGCCAGCGATGGGACAGCCAATGGGACAGCCGGTGCCACCGATGGGTGGACAGCCAATGATGGGACAGCCAGTACCACCGATGGGCGGACAGCCAATGATGGGACAGCCGGTACCACCGATGGGCAGACAGCCAATGGGGCAGCCGGTACCACCGATGGGCGGACAGCCAATGGGACAGCCGGTACCACCGATGGGCGGACAGCCAATGGGGCAGCCAGTACCACCGATGGGGCAGATGCCGAAGCCGGAAATGCCAAAACCACAGGCACCAGCACCGGAGGCACCAAAGCCAGAGATGCCGAAGCCGGAAATGCCAAAGCCACAGGCACCAGCACCGGAGGCACCAAAGCCAGAGATGCCGAAACCGGAAATGCCAAAGCCACAGGCACCGGTACCGGAGGCACCAAAGCCAGAGATGCCGAAACCAGAAATGCCAAAGCCACAGGCACCAGCACCGGAGGCACCAAAGCCAGAGATGCCGAAACCGGAAATGCCAAAGCCACAGATGCCACCAATGGGACAGCGTCCAGCGATGGGCGGACAGCCGATGATGGGGCAGCCAGTACCACCGATGGGTGGACAGCGTCCTCCGATGGGACAACCAATGATGGGGCAGCCGATGATGGGACAGATGCCAAGACCACAGGCGCCACAGATGCAGAACGGCAACCTGATGGGACAACTTGGCGGTGCACGCCCGATTCCACACTTTGTGCGTAAATCAACTGGTGAGATCATCAATATTACAAAACCAGAATTTATCATCGGTAAGTCAAAGACGAAAGCCGATTATGCAATAGAGAACAACAGCGCAATCAGCCGGGAGCATTGTATTGTAATCCAGCGCGATGGCGTGAACTATATTAAGGATAACAATTCTACAAACCATACCTATGTAAACGGGGTAGAGTTGCAGCCGGGTAAGGAAGTGCTTCTGAAGCATAAGACAGAAGTTCGATTGGGAGATGAGGAATTCACATTCCTTCTGAGAAAAGGAGAGTAATATGGAGTACATTGCAACATATCACACCGATGTAGGTACAAGAAAAGAAACGAATCAGGACTCTCTTGCAATCAAGGTTGTGAACACAAAAGAGGGAAATGTTGCATTTGCAATCGTGTGTGATGGCATGGGAGGACTCGCAAAAGGCGAGGTTGCCAGCAAAGAGGTAATCGAAGCATTTTGTACATGGTTTGATGACACGCTGGTGGATGAAATCCAAAATGGAACATTCACAGAGCAGAATCTTGTATCACAGTGGGATGATATTATCCAAACTCAGAATCGCCGGCTTGGCGCATATGGAGAGGAAAATCATTTGCAGCTTGGTACGACGGTATCTGCAATCCTGTTGTACAAGGATCAGTATTATATTGTGCATGTGGGCGACAGCCGCGTGTATGAGCTTACAAAGACAGCGAAGCAGCTGACAAACGACCAGACATTTATCGCAAGAGAACTGGCAGCGGGACGTATGACACCGGAACAGGCAAAAATCGATCCGAGACGAAGCGTACTGTTGCAGTGTGTCGGCGCATCGCCGGTTGTTGAGCCGGAATTTACAAAGGGAACTGCAACAAGAAATGCAGTTTATATGCTCTGCTCAGACGGATTCCGTCATGTGATCACACCGGAGGAAATCATCGAGAAGATCGGACCGGGTGAGGCGACGGACGAGGAAAAAATGAAATATGGAGCAATATATCTGACAGAGTTAGTAAAGAACCGTGGGGAACGTGATAATATCACAGTAGCAATGGTTCGCACGATTTGATTTAGAGAGGGTTTGCCATGACGAAGGAAGGAACCGTACTAGACGGAAAATATGAAATTTTGGCAGAAGTTGGTCGAGGTGGTATGTCCATCGTGTACCTTGCCCGTGATAAGCGTTTGAACAAGCAGTGGGCGGTCAAGGAGATCAAGAATGATGGAAAGAAATCCGCAAAGACGTTGCTTAAGGGATTGGAACGAGAAGCGAATATTCTGAAGAACGTAGATCATCCGGTGTTGCCGCGAATCGTAGATATCATCAATCAGGATGGAACGATCTACGTTGTTATGGATTATATCGAGGGTGATACGATTCAGGATCGATTGAAGAAGGAAGGCGCACAGCCACAGGAGTTGGTGGTAGAGTGGGGCTTGCAGCTTGCAAGTGCATTGAATTATCTGCACAACATGAATCCACCGATTATCTACCGGGATATGAAGCCTTCGAATGTCATGATCAAGCCGGAGGGCGGCGTAAAGCTGATCGACTTCGGTACAGCAAAAGAGTACGAGATAGAGAACAATGCAGATACAACCGCACTTGGTACGCGAGGCTATGCGGCACCGGAACAGTTCGGTGATTCCAAGGGACGTGGTATCTATAATACAGATGCAAGAACAGATATCTATAATCTGGGCGCAACCCTGTACCATATCGTAACAGGAAAGAACCCATGTGAGCCACCGTATGAGATCAAGCCGATCCGCGAGTGGAATCCGATGTTGTCCTCTGGATTGGAGAAGATCATCTTAAAATGTACACAGGCAGATCCGAACGACCGTTATCAGAACTGTACGGAGCTGATGTATGCATTGGAGCATTACGATGAGCTTGACGACAGCTACCGGAAGAAGAACAAGAAGAAGCTTGGGCTTTTTGCAGCAACCGTGGCATTGGCAGTTGTATCCGGTATCACAGCCGGAATCGGATATTCCGGGATGCAGCGGATTAAGCTGAACAATTATAACCAGTATATCGAAAATGGTATGAACTACTGCCGGGAAGAGAATTACGAAGCCGGAACGGCAGAATTCAAGAAAGCAATCGAACTGGATGGCTCGGAGGAAAAAGCTTACGAGCAGTACATACAGGCATACATTGATGCTACGAACAAGGCGGAGGAAGCCGGAACGGAATCTACGCTGAATCTGGATGATGCGTTGACGTTGGTTTCCAATCGAATCAGCAGTAAACATGGTGGTGTTGAGAAAAACAGCGCAGTGCTTTACAAGCTGGCACTTACTTATTTTGAGGAAGAGCGTTCTTACAGTCAGGCAGCCAAATATTTCGGCATGATTGACGAGAAGGACGAGGAATATGGAAAGCTTGCAGGCTTTTACAAATCCATTTCTGAGCTGCGATCTGACAGTACGTCGGATGCATCAGAGCTGATGCAGGCGGTAAATGATTTCGCAACCTACAACGAGAACAACTTTACGAACCAGGAAGCAACCAAGTTCGTAAACTATCGTATTATCGGCGAGATTTACAGTACAAACGTCAGCAAGGATGCGGAGACAAGCATCGCAGAACAGGCAAGTACGGTGATGGAACAGGCGGTTGCAGATCTGGACGAGTACACAGGCAATGATCTGGACGAAGAAGCAGTTATGGATATGAATTATCGTTACGACGATAACCTGATCATGATCTATGAGCAACTTGCCAAGGAAAATGCAGATAATGAAACAGTTGCCAATGGATATTATTCGATGGCAATCAGTTATTGTGAAGACTATATTGGAATCCTGAAGATGAAGGTAGACAGCGATCCGGGCATTTCGCTGGGTGGTTCCTCTGTCAACGCGTATAACCAGTCTTATTACAATAAGATGATGACGGAAGCACGTTGTTATGACGCACAGGGCAAGACAGATGATGCACTCAAGATATACGAAGCCGCAGAAAAGGTATTCGGTACAAAGAACGAGTGGAGCGACAACGTATATGCAGAGCATCTGGATTATCTGTATCGTCTGTGTGAGGCACAGGAGCAGGATCCGAAGCTTTGGACGACGAAGATTCCAGATCTGACAAAGAAGCTGATTCAGGTATTTGATGATGGTGGTAACGTGCTTGGCATCGACAGCAACAAAACATGGTACAAACGAAAAGATACGTTGCAGATGTTGAAGGACGGTAGCTATGATATCAGCGAAGAAGAAGCGACGCAGGCACCGGATGCAAATTCCGATGATTCGCAGTCAGCAGAGATGGGAGAGTGATCAGCATGCAAAACGTATATGAGATATGTTTCTATGGCGGCTTGGTACTGGCGATTCTCCTTCTGATTGCGGCGATCGTGTTATTCATTGTATTGAAGATACCGAAGGTAATTGGAGAATTGACCGGAAGTGCTGCGAAAAAGGCAATGAAAGAAATGCAGGATGGTACAGCGAGTCCGGGCAGCGTAGCGAAGAAAGAACAGGAAAAATACTACAACATGGGAAGTGGAAAGATCACTGCGAAAGAAGCGGTTTCTACGCGGGAGGATCGTAAGGCTAATGGTAACGATTCCACCGAACTGTTGGAGAAATCAAAGGAGAAAGAAAAGAAGTTTGAAGAGACCGACATCCTTCGTCCGGGCATCAATGATTATGATACACCGGATGATGGCGAGACAGAAGTACTCGGTTCAGGTGCGGATGATGAGGCAACAGATGTGCTTCGGGATACATCGGCAGGAGATGACGGAGCAACGGATGTACTTCGAAACGACGAAGGAGATGACGGAGCAACGGATGTACTTCGAAATGACGAAGGCGATGACGGGGCAACGGATGTACTTCGGAATGACGAAGGAGATGACGGAGCAACCGATGTACTTCGGGGAGACGATGCAGACGATGAGGATGCAACCGACGTTCTGCGGATGGACGATGATGACAGTGAAGCAACCGATGTATTGCGTGCCGACGATGACGACAGTGATGCAACTGATGTTTTACGTGCAGATGATGACGAGGAAGGTACAAGCGTGCTGACAACCGGAACATTAGCGAAGAAGGTAAAAGTAATTTACAATATAGTAGTTGTTCATTCAGATGAAAGTATAGAGTCGGGTAGGTGAAAAAAGGATGAAAAGAAAAGAAACAAAATCAAACAATTCAAAACACCCGGTAAAGAAGCTCATAGCATTATGGGTTGTCTTTGCTCTGCTGATTGTACCATTTGCAAACCATGTCGGTGATAAGAATGGCGCGAAAGCAGAAGGGGGAAGTACAACTGGAGGTGTAAAGGTTGTCACAGATTCGTCCGTAGGTGTAACCGTGGATGTATCTGAGAAGATACGAATCAACAAAGATGATACAGGCGCTATTGTGCCAGGAACCTTGAAAAAAACAGTATATCTGTTAAAAGATGTACAGAGTGTAACGAAATTAAAATTGCCAGAACTTAAAAGCAATGATACAGATTTGGCTTTGTTGGGAGTTACTACTGCTTTTGGTGTAGATGCTGAAATCCCTTCAGAAATTACATCTTCATTGCGCCCATTGACAAATAATGGAGAGACAGACTTACAGGATGATGCCGTTAAAGAGAGTCGTAAGATTGGAATCTATGCAAGAGCGAAAGATACGGATTCTTGGAAATTGCAATGTGTAGTGAATGTTGTATGTTTGGATACGGTATTTACAGGTATTGCGGGACTGTATGGTGATAACGCGCACACAGATAAGCTGACAGCGGATCGATATGTAAATGAAGCATATATAGGAGTATGGGTGGATGATTTAAGAATCCCTTCAAATACAAGCCTGAAGTATTATGTGAAAACAGACAATCCTGCAACGCCAGAGGAATTAGAAAATGCTTCAAGTTATAATCGGAATTCTGGAGAGTTTACAATTTCTGCAGATGCAGAGAATAACGGAAAACAAGTTTACGCATATGCGGCGTTGATTGACAATGTATCACGGAAGGTTCTGGAATACATAGACGCTGGCACGACTCATATAAGTAATGATGAACAGGCACCGACGATCGCAAAGGTTACAGAAGAGCAGTCGGAGGATGGAAATGCATACGCTGCGTTTGATGCAGGACATACAGATGACAACGGCGTATATTATGGAAACAAAGATTATTATCGTTTCACT
>ERZ791919.2754-NODE-2754-length-11954-cov-15.035213_pt1 | contig 11954 bp, 10 predicted proteins | sample MGYA00510137_ERZ791919 | MGnify/ENA primary metagenome ERZ791919 (study PRJEB30046, sample SAMN00792059) | human gut metagenome | study: EMG produced TPA metagenomics assembly of the A metagenome-wide association study of gut microbiota in type 2...
TAACTGCCTTCGTGTAGGTGGAGCCCACATCGCAGCCGCCGTAATATTTCATGGTTTTCTCTCTCCCTCGCAATTATTTGTTGTACTCGTAATGGGGCTTGTCCATATCGTACTTCTTCTTCAGCGGATCGCGGCGCTCCATGCGGTCGTAATGGCGGCACAGGAACGGCTCCACGCCGTAGAACAGGGCCTTGCCGTCCAGATCGAAGAAGAACACAGCGAACAGCGCGGCGTATACGCCTATTCCGATGAGGATGATCTTTTTCAGTATTTTCAGCACCTTGCGCATTTTTTCGCTCCTCCTTTTACCAGCTCATGGAATCGTCGAACTCCAGCAGAGACGGATCCAGCGGCTCCTCATGCATAACGGTGGTCATGTAGTCGTTGATGATGCTGCGGATCTCCGCGCGGGAGACGTTGCGCTTGTCGGGCAGCGCGTGGGGCATCCAGATGGCGTGGATGTTCCGTGCGCGGAACTCGTCCTCAAACAGGCCGTGGACGCCCTGCATGCCCTTGCACAGCAGCTGGTCGTACATCATGACCATGTCGCAGTGGAACCGCTCCATATTCTCCCACAGCTCGAAGATATGGTGCATGCCGCCCACGGCCATTCGCCGCATGGGCGCCCACTCGTGGTAGCGCGCCATGTCCTCCAGCGTGTTCTCGTAATTGTCGGTGCGCAGGGTCATGTCGAACATCAGGGAGTCCATGTTCATGATGGTGTTCAGGCCCCAGCAGTTATACGCCCATGTACACCAGTTGGAGTAGTACAGCGGCGCGCAGCTCCACGCGATGACGCGGTGACGTGTCAGGGGGAAGTTGTTGATGCGCTGCTCCACGCACTTCTCCATGATCTTACGCACCTTCTTGTCCGTCTCGTGCCAGATGGGCAGGTCGCCGTACTGCGCCTGATAGATGCGGTACAGCGCTTGGGACACGCCGTTGATGGGATAATAGTTGGTGTTGGCCGCCACGTCCCACTTTTCCCACTCGAAGCGCTGCAGCTCGTTCTGGCTCTCCAGCTTTCTGCACAGCTGCTGGTAGTCGAAGGGCACGCCGGTCTGCTCCTCGATGAATCTCCACGCCTCCTCGATCTCCTTCATGCAGTGCTTCTGCACCAGCGGATCGTCGAACTGCATGGGCTGGGGCATGGCGAACAGCGGCTTGTCGATGAGCCAGTCCTGAATGATGGACGTGGCCACGGAGCCATCACAGGCCTCGTTAGACGTGATGACCGCCTTGTAGTAATCGGGCACATCGTCCAGCACGAACAGGCCGGCCTCCGCCTGACACATGGGGCAGGGATCGCCAGGCAGGCCCAGAGACTGCACCGCGTCGATGTAGTTGAGTACCGTGTGGTTGTTGACGTGGCAGGTGACAAAGTAGGGGATCATCTGGAGGGGGACATTCTCCACCTCCTTGCTGAACGGGTAGAAGATACCGCCCCACACCGTCTCATCGTGGGCGATGGTCTTGTCGTGCCGCGCCTGCACCTTCTTGCTGCCCTTGTTGGTGTTCAGGTCGTTGCGGAACATCTGCATGAACTGGAAAATGGTGGCGTTGGTCATGGCCCGGTAGTGCTGGGGGCAGGCCCGCAGCGCCTCGCCCCGGAGGCCCTCCATGCCGCGGTCGAACCAGTGCAGCACCGGCAGATAGGTCTGCCCCATCCAGCGATAGCGCCAGCAGCCCTTGGCAAACGTCCAGATGCCGCCATAGCGCATGACATCGTACACCAGCATGGCGTAGTTGTACATCCACACCTTATGGAAGTAGTAGAACGTATCCTTCACGCCGCGCCACTCGCGGTGCTTGTAAAGGCCGGTCTTGTCGCAATACAGGTCGCCCAGACGGCGCTCGCCGTGGGGCTTGCCGTACCAGAAATCTCTGGCCAGCTTCTTATAGTCCGTGGTCTTCAGCTTTTCCGCCACGCTCTTGAAGTTGATCCTCTTCATCTCTTAACGCCCTCCTGGATCTTCTTGATCTCCACGCTCTCGATGAACGCCTGGAACCGGGTACGCAGCTGGCCGCTGGCGGAGTTGATGTACTCCTTCTCGATGGAACAGACGGGGAACCCGAAGTCGCGCTGGAGCACGATGGTGTCGATGACGCGCTCATAGCTCCAGTATTCGCAGAACTTGTTGGACGCCACGATGATGCCATCGGCCTTGTACTCCTTGGCCAAATCGGCGATGTACTGCTTGCGGCGGCGCATCTCGTTCTGTTCCATGAAACGGGTACACTGGCTGGTCAGCAGATAGTGCCGGGCGATGGCCCGCAGGGGCGTCTCCCCCTCCCTGATCTCGATAGGCTGGCGGGACTCCATGGCGCCGTAGCAGTAGCGGTCGGCCACCACCAGCGCGCCGCAGCTTTCGATAAGCTTGGTGAAGTCCGGGTCGTCGTTCTCGCTGCCGGCCAGCAGCACCTTGCAGCGGTACTGGGGCTTGGCGTCAGGCTCGCGGGTCTTCAGCTCCTCCAGCGTATCGCGCAGCTTGTCGATGATGAGATACTTGGGACAGGATGTCGTCACCAGATTGATGACGTGGAACTCGTAGCCGGTGATGGTGGGCTGCTCCAGCTTGCGGTATGCCCCGATGGCCTGCACGATGCGGCACAGCTCGTTGTGTTCCTCGATGGTCTTGCGCAGTGCCTCGTCGGAGGTATCCACGCCGTAGTTGTCCCGGAGAAAGTCCAGCACGTGGGCCTGCAGCTGCCCCTCATAGTGGTCGATGCTGTTGACGGTCTTCTTGAACGGCACGTCCGCGAACTCGCACTTGAACCGCTCGTTGTTGATGATGCCGGGCATCCGCTGCAGATGCTCCTGGAACCGGCAGGTCACGGTACACGTCTCCGTGGCCAGCTGGGCGTCCAGAAAGTTGAAGCCGCCCTCCAGCGCCCGCTCCAGCAGACTGCGGCCGTAGTGACAGGTGCGGGCGGACATGTAGTACGTCGCCATGTCCGGCGAGGTGCAGCGGGGCGCACGGAGCCGCACGGAGAAGCAGCCCGGCAGATCCAGCAGCACCTCCGGCATGAAGTAGCAGGTGTAGCCCAGCGCCAGCCTGCCGTCGTCGCGGCCCTGCTTGACAAGGTCGTTGTTTGCCTCCTGCAGCAGGTTCTCAAAGTAGATCAGGTGTTTCAGATCCCTCATTTCTCATCCTCCTAAAAATCAACGGAAAATACGCACGTCTCTTGAAAAATTATACATAATTGTGCTTTTTTTGTCAATCAATTTGTTCAACTTGCATAGATATTGGACATTTTTCTGCTATCTGTCCGTTAAATCTGCAAAAGCCGGAAGTGAATTGACTTCTCCTCTGCCCCGTGGTAAGATAAGGCCAGCTTTGAACAGGAGGTGCGCCTATGTGCCAGCATGAACACGACCACGACCACGGCCATTGCCACGACCACGAACACCCTCACGCCCACGATGCCCACTCGCCGGAGGAGACACTGGCGCTGCTGACATATATGCTGGGCCACAATCGCCATCACGCCGAGGAGCTGCATGAGCTGGCCCACAGCGTGGACGGCGAGGCGCAGCAGCTGCTCCACGACGCCGTGGTGGACTTCACGCTGGGCAATGAGAAGCTGGAGGAGGCCCTCCGCATCCTGAAGGGGGAATGAGCATGTGCCTGTCCACCGTCTATAATACCGCGCAGCAGGTGCTGTGCAAAAACGTGGCCGCCGTCACGGAGAAGGACGGCCAACTGATCTTCACGGATATCATGGGCATCCCCACCGCCGTCACCGGCAGCATCCAGAGGATTGACCTGATGGAGAACGTCATCATCGTCCGCCAGTCCTGAATTGCACAAAAAGAGAGACGGCCTTCGCCGTCTCTCTTTTTGTGGGCTTTTACCGCCGCACCACCTCGCGGCCATCCGACCACACGGACACGATGTTGTGCCGATGGGTCATGTAGACGGCCCTCTCGAACCGCTCCCGCACCGACAACGGATGGCTGGCCTCCGGGAAGTCGCCGTCGTCAATGACCACCGCGTGGAGCCTGTCCCCTGCCGCAAAGCCGTCTCCGGCGCCGAAATACCTGTGTCCCGCAGTGGTGCCCAGATAGTACCCCTCCGGCACCGTCAGGAAGTCCGGGTGCCACCCGTCCGTGACCCGCCGCGCCTTGGAGGTGCGGATGGTCATGGTGATGACCTTGTACATGGGCAGCTGCGCGCCACCGGCGATGTCGCTGCCCAGCGTGACCCACAGCCCCTCGTTGACCATCTGCCGCACGGGACACAGGCCTGAGCAGATGTTCACGTTGCTGTCGGCGCAGTGGGCCACCACCACGCCGGCGTCCCGGATGGCCCTGCGCTCCCGCGCGTCGGAGTGGACGCAGTGGGCCATTACCGTATGATCCTTCCACAGGCCGTACTTGTCGTATGTCTCCCAGTACTGCTTGCAGTCCGGGTGCAGCTCCCGCACCCACTCGATCTCGCGGGTGTTCTCCGACAGATGAGACTGGACGTACAGCCCCCGCTCCTGCGCCAGCCGTCCCAGCGCCGTCATCAGCTCGTCGGTGCAGCTGGGGGTGAAGCGGGGTGTCAGGATGGGCTTGACATGCTCAAAATGGCAGCCGTCCAGCCACCGCACCGTCTCCCGTATGGACTCCTCCGTCGTCTCCTGCAGGACGCCGGGCAGGCCGTTGCGATCCATGTTCACCTTGCCCACACAGCCGGTGACGCCGGCCCGCTCCAGCTCGTCCATCAGGATCCATGTGGCCTCCGTGTGGAGCGAGGAGAACATGCACACCCGCGTGGTGCCGCTGGTGATGAGGTCGGTGGCCAGCCGCCGGTACACCCGGCGGGCGTAGTCCGTGTCGGCGAACCGGGCCTCCGTGGGGAACGTGTAGGTGTTCAGCCAGTCCAGCAGCTGCAGATCCATGCCCATACCCAGCATGGGGTACTGGGGCGCGTGGAGGTGCATGTCCGCGAAGGACTGCATCAGCAGCCGGTCGCCGTAGTCCCGCAGCTCCGCCTGCGCCAGCTCCTCCGGCAGCACCGGGTAGATGCCCCGGATCACGCCATCCTCCAGCACCATGTAGCCCCGCTCCAGAATGGACAGCTCCCCCATTTTCGGCGCGTGGACGATATTGCCCCGTAATACCTGTGTCATGCGTCATGCCTCCCGTGCAAAAATAAAAGGCGTTCTGACCGCTGTCAGAACACCCATAGTAGCGCCGTCGGCGGCGCCGTAGAAACGTCCCGCACCGTTACCGCGGGACTATATGAGCCATATTCTGTGACAATTGTAGCAGTTTTCTCCCCATTTTGCAAGCCAAAACTTTGAGAGCAGGCCGCGCCCCGCACAGCCAATATTTTCCGGCAAGGCTCCCACACAAACAGCTATCCCCCGGCTTCGCCGGGGGATAGCTGTTATACGGTGTTTACTTGCCGGGTCGTGCGGAGACAATGTTGCTGAAATCGCTGACCGCCGTGCCCTTCACCGCCACGATCCTGTAGTAGTACGTCGTACCGGCCTTTGCGCCGGTGTTGACGTAGGAGGTGGAGGTCGTGGTATTGATCTTCTTATACCCGCTGTTCTGCTGGGTGGAGCGGTACACCTGATACTCGGTAGCGCCGGGAACGGCCTTCCATGTCAGCTGAGGCTTGCCGCTGACGCTGGAATAGCCCACCGCCAGCACGGGAGCGACCTTACCCTCCACGATGGCGCTGAAGCCCATGGACTTGCCTGCCGCGTTGAGGGCCTCCACCTTGTAGTAGTAGGTGGTGCCCAGCGCCGCGCCGACATTGGTGTAGGTCAGGGCCTTGGTGGTGTTGATAACGCTGTACGCGCCGTTTTTGGCCGTGGCGCGGTACACCCTGTAGGACGCCGCGCCGCTGACCGCCTTCCACGTCAGCTGCGGCTTACCGCTGGACGCGGAGTGCCCCATGGTCAGTGTCGTAACGGTGGTCTTCCCGCTGACCACGTTGCTGTACGCGCTCTCACCGGCGCTGTTGACGGCCTTGACCTTGTAGTAATAGGTCGTACCGGCCTTCGCGCCGGTGTTGGTGTAGGACGTAGCCGTCACCGTGCCCAGCAGGCTGTAAGTCCCTTTCTGGCTGGTGGCGCGGTACACCTTGTAGGAGGTCGCGCCGCTGACGGCGTTCCACGTCAGCATGGGCTTACCGCTGGCGGCGGAATGGCCGATCTTGACAACAGGCGCGGACGGCTTGGGCGTCACGGATTTGACCTTGCCGCTGACCACGTTGCTGTAGGGGCTCAGCCCGGCGTCGTTGCAGGCTTTTACGCGATAGTAGTACGTTGTGCCCGCCTTGGCACCCGTATTTGTGTAGCTGGTGGCCGTGGTGGTGCCCAGCAGGCTGTACCCGGAGCCCTTAGCGGTGGAGCGATAGATGCGGTAGGACGTTGCTCCCTCCACCGCGTTCCATGTCAGCATGGGCTTCCCGCTGGAAGCAGAGTTGCCAATCTTCACTACCGGCGCGGCGGGGGCAGACTTTGCACAATGCAGCGTGGCACTGGTCAGATCCTCGTTGCCTTCTTCAATAGTGATTTTTGCCCAGTCCGATGCTGTACCGGCATAATAAACATCAGTCAGATTGTAGCAGAAATAGAAAGCGTTTTCACCAATGCTAGTCACGCCGCTGGGAATGGTGATACTGGTCAGGCTAGCGCACTTAGAGAACGTATCATCCTCAATAATTTTCAATACTGTGGGCAATTTTATATCTGTTAAACTGACACAGTCCATAAAAGCATTCCAGCCGATACTAGTCACACTATCTGGGATTGTCATGCTGGTTAGATTGGTGCATCCCCGGAATGCATAGTTTTCAATGCTGGTCACACTGCTGGGAATCGTCACGCTTTTCAAACCCGTACAGCCAAAAAACAGATCCATGCTGATTTCGGTAACACCATCTGGAATCGTCACGCTGGTCAGGCTGGTGCAGCCGTCGAATGCGCCGGACTCAACGCGGGTCACGCTATTCGGAATCGTCACACTGGCCAGGCTGGTGCAGGCATTGAACGCATCGATACCGATGCTGGTCACGCTATTCGGGATCGTCACACTGGTCACGTCAGTGCAGCGTAAGAAGGCACGTGCCCCAATACTCGTCACACCGTTCCGAATGATAACTTGCTTTACCTGCCAACTGGCACTATACCACGGTGCATTGTTGTTCTCCCATGGATAATAGTCTGTCATAGCACCAGTACCGCTGATAGTTAGAATTCCATCACTGGTCATGACCCAATTGACGTTTTTACCACAGGAGCCCTCGCCGTACAGGTCATCCTTGTAGTGGATATTGACATCGTTATCAATTTCCGTATCAGAGGATTCCACCATATCAAGCCAGTCAATCCCATATCCACCATACCATATATCCTTCAGTTTTATGCAACTTCGGAACGCCCTGTTACCAATGCTAGTCACACTGCTGGGAATCGTCACACTGGTCAGCGCCCCGCAGTAGGAGAATGCATACCTGCCGATACTGGTGACGCCGTCCTCAATGATTACTGACTTTATCCGTGAGCTGGTGCTGATATCATGCCACGGTGCGTAGTTCTCAGTCTCATCGTCATAGTCATTCATTTCTCCCGTTCCGCTGATGGTCAGAGTCCCATCATCGGACAACCTCCATCTCATGTCCCAGCCGCAGCTGCCGCTGTCAACAACATCCGCCGCCCACGCCGTGTCCACCAGCCCCAGCGGCAGCATAGTCAGCACCATCACCGCCGCTAATAGAATGGATAGCAATCTCTTTTTCAATTTGATCTTCCCCTTCCTTGTGCCTGTTCGACACATATTTGGTTTTATTATAGCAGTTTTCCGCGAAAAAGCAAGGTGTATGGAGGATATATTCCAGCTTTTCAGCCAAAATCTACCATTTCCGACGGCTCATTTCCCCGCTTAGGGGCACAAGAAAAACCCAGCGCCGGGCTTACGCCCAGCGCTGGGTTTTATACACGATCAATTACTCGTCGTCGCCCTCGTCCTCGGTGGAGGGAGCCAGCAGCGCACGGATGGACAGGGAGATCTTCTGCTTCTCCTCGTCGATGGCCGTGATCTTGGCGTCCACGATGTCGCCCTCGGACAGCACGTCGCCGGGCTTCTCAATGCGGCGATCCGCGATCTGGGAAATGTGGATCAGGCCGTCCACACCGGGCACCACCTCGGCAAAGGCGCCGAAGGTCATCAGCTTGACAATGCGCACCTGCGCCACATCGCCCACATGATAGGTGGACATGAACTTATCCCAGGGATTGCAGGAGCGATCCTTCACACCCAGAGAGATCTTGCGCTTCTCGGGATCGAAGGAGATGACGTACACATCCAGCGTATCGCCCACAGAGACGACCTCGGCGGGGTTCTTGATGCGAGACCAGGACAGCTCGGAGATATGTACCATACCATCCACGCCGCCGATGTCCACGAACACGCCGTAGGAGGTCATGGACTTCACGGTGCCGGTGTAGTGCTTGCCGACCTCGATATTCTCCCAGATCTCCGCCTGCGCGGCCTGACGGGCCTCATAGGTCACGGCCTTGATGGAGCCGACAACGCGGCGGCGGGCACGGTTGACCTCAGTGATGCGCAGGGAGACGGTCTGGCCGATCATGGCGCTGAGCTCGGCGCCGCGGGGCAGGCCGGACTGGGAAGCGGGCACGAACACGCGCACGCCCTTGACGTTGACGACAATGCCGCCCTTGTTCTCCTCAGTGACCTTGCCTTCGAGGGTGGTCTTCTCCTCGCGGGCCTTCTCGATGTCCTCCCAGACCTTGACAGCGTCCAGACGCTTCTTGGACAGCATGGCGTAACCCTCCACGTCGTTGACGCGGATGATGTAAGTCTCGATCTCGTCGCCGACCTTCACCACATCCTCAGGCTTCACGCTGGGATCGGCGGACAGCTCGTCGATGGAAATATAACCTGCCTGCTTGCAGCCCAGGTCAACCTGCACCTCGGTGGGCCCGATGGCAGTCACGATACCGGTTACCTTCTCTCCTGTATTCAAAGTCTTAAAAGATTTTTCCAGCATTTCCTCGAAGCTCTCTTCGGTAGCTTCCACGTTCTTGATCTCGTCGCTCATTCTTGCATATACCTCCTTAATGATGCCCGCGGGCGTGGACGCGCCGGCTGTAAGCCCCGCCACAGAACATCCGTTAAGAAAGTCACCCTTGAGTTCATCCGCCCGTTCGATCTGATAGACGACGGGGCACCTCTCGCTGCAAATCTCCGTTAAATGTTTGGTGTTGGCACTCTTACGATCTCCGACCACGACCATCACGTCCGCCATGGCGGCGATTTCCGCCGCTTCTGACTGACGCTTATGCGTAGCATCACATATTGTATCAAAGATTTCTGCGTTTGTACACTGTTTTTTTAAAATTTTTACGCAGTTCTCCCAGAGACTGCGGATACAGGTGGTCTGCGCCGCCGCCATCAGGGGCGCCGTGCGCCGCTCCGGCCTTTCAGCAAGCCATTTTTCCAGCGCCTGCGGCCCGTCCACGATGACGGAATCCGCCGCCCAGCTGGCCGCGCCTATAACCTCCGGATGGTGCTGCTCGCCGATGACGAGGGGGATGCGCCCCTCCTCCCCGGCCCGGGCCACCAGCCGCTGGATGCGCCGCACGTTGGGACAGGTGGCGTCCACGATGTCCGCGCCGATAGCCGCCAATGCCTCGTAGACCTGCTTTCTCTCGCCGTGGGAACGGATAATCACCGTCTCCCCCGGCTGTATCTGGGGCACATCGTCCGCCTGCCGTGCGCCCAGCGCCTCCAGCTCCCGCACCACATGCGCGTTGTGGATGATGCTGCCCAGCATGACGCAGCCGCCCTTCTCCCGGGCGGTCTGCTCCGCCAGCTTCACCGCCCGCTCCACGCCGTAGCAGAACCCGGCGGATTTGGCCAATATCACAGGCATGGCACACCGCCTAACTCGTAGACCCGGCGCATGACCTCGTCCGTATTGGCCTGATACTCCTCCGCTGTACCCTTCCGTCCGGTGTAGGCAGGCGTAAAGGGCTTGCCGAAAATGATGGGCGTCTTGCGGAACAAGCGTTTTTTCGTGCCGATGAACACCGGCACCATCTTCACGCCGGCGCGAATGGCCATCATGCCGGCGCCGCTCTTGGGCGTCACCTGTCCGGGTCGCTTCACCCGTGTACCCTCCGGGAAGATCAGCAGGTTCCAGTTATCCCGCAGGCTGGTGATGGCGGTCTTTACCGCGCCGATATCGCTGTTGCCGCGATCCACCGGAAAAACACCCATGTTCCGCAGGAACCAGCGCACCAGTGGGATGGAAAACAGCTGTTTTTTCGCCATGATCCGCAGGCTGAAGCTCTGGGGCATGGAAAGCACCAGCAAAATGGGGTCCCACGCGCTGGAATGGTTGGCGCACAGGATCGCGGCTTCATCCTCCAGATTTTCCGTGCCGCGCAGCTCCACCGGCAGGAAAAACAGCACGATTGGCCGCAGGATGCGCCACGCTCTGGCATAAAACTTGTTCCTCAATTCGATACACTCCCCCGTATCACGTCCAGCAGCAGCTCGAGGCTGGCGTTGAAATCCATGGAGCTGGTGTCCACCATGATGGCGTCGTCCGCCGCCCGCAGCGGCGCGGCGGCGCGGTGGGTGTCGTTGTAGTCCCGCTCCTCCATCTCCCGCAGCACCTCGGCGTAGGGCTTGGGCGTACCCCGCTGCTGCAGCTCCAGCTCCCGGCGCTTTGCCCGCACCTCCACGTCGGCGTAGAGGAAAATTTTCACGTCCGCGTCGGGCAGCACCACCGTGCCGATATCCCGGCCGTCCATGATGACGCTGTGCTCCCGCGCCAGCGAGCGCTGCATCTCCATCAGGAAGTCCCGCACACCCTGGATGGCGGAGACGGCGGAGGCGTACATGGATATCTCCGGCAGGCGGATGTCCGCCGACACATCCTCCCCGTTCAGCAGCATGCGCTGCAGGCCGTCGCCGTCGTGCTCCATGGCGATGTGGATGTCCGGCAGCGCGGCCAGCACCGCCGCCGTGTCTTGGGGGTCGATGCCCCGTCGCTGCACATACAGACCGATGGTACGGTAAATGGCGCCGGTGTCCACATACAGGATGCCCAGCCGCTCCGCCGCCGCCTTGGCCAGTGTGCTCTTGCCCGCGCCGGAGGGCCCGTCTACGGCCACGGCGTATCGTCTTTCGTTCATATGCTTCATCCTCGCTGCTCTGCGGCGGAAAGACCCGCCAGATATCCGGTGGCCCACGCGATCTGGAGGTTGAACCCTCCCGTGTAGGCGTCTACGTCCAGTATTTCCCCGGCGAAGTACAGTCCCTCCGCCAGCTTGGAGGCCATGGTGCCGGGCACCACGTCCCCCACCTTCACGCCGCCTGCGGTGACGATGGCCTCCGCCACGGGGCGCGGGCCGGTGAGCGATACCGTGAAGTGCTTCAGCTCCTGCACCAGCGCACGGCGCTGCTCCTTTGTCAGACTGTTGGCCTTCTCCCCCTCCGGCAGCGCCAGACGGCGCAGCAGCACCGGCACCATGCTCCGGTGTACCAGTCCGGACAGGATGTTGGCCATGCCCCGGTTGGGGTTCTCCCCGATGTCCCGCAGGATGCGGCTGTCCAGCTTCTGCTGGTCCAGCGCCGGCTTCAGGTCGATGGACAGGCGGTACTGCTCCCTGTCCCAGCGGCGCAGATGGGCGCTGGCGGACAGTATCAGCGGCCCGGACACGCCGAAATGGGTAAACAGCATCTCGCCGAACTCCCGGAACACCGGCTTGTTCTTTCCGTTGAGCACCGTGGCCTCCACGTTCCGCAGGCTCAGGCCCTGCATGGCGGCGCAGTCGGCATCGCCGCTCTCCAGCGGCACCAGCGAGCCCCTGGGCGGCACGATGGTGTGCCCCAGCGCCGCCGCCATGGCATAGCCGTCACCGGTGGAGCCGGTGGCGGGATAGGACACGCCGCCGGTGGCCAGCACCACGGCGGATGC
>ERZ791919.2755-NODE-2755-length-11948-cov-6.652905_pt1 | contig 11948 bp, 10 predicted proteins | sample MGYA00510137_ERZ791919 | MGnify/ENA primary metagenome ERZ791919 (study PRJEB30046, sample SAMN00792059) | human gut metagenome | study: EMG produced TPA metagenomics assembly of the A metagenome-wide association study of gut microbiota in type 2...
ACCGCTGGTGGCGTAGGCGCTGGAATAGCTGGCCGAGAACAGCATCGTCAGCCCGAAGAACAAAATGACCAGCAGCAGGGCGAGAAAGCCCCGGGAGACCGGCCCCCGCTCCAGCTTGGGCAGGCGGATGATGGGTATCATGCGCACAATATTTCCGATGGTATGGTCAAACAAAAGGCCCAGCAGTGTACGCACAATGCTCACGGCAGTGCTCATGGGCGGTCACCTCCCTTAGGGGCAGAAACAGGCAGAGGCCGGGTAGGCCCGGCCCCGCTGCTTATGCCACACAGATGTAAAAAATTCCCATTGCCACACCGATGACGGCAATCAGCGCAAAGAAGCCGTCGATCTTGACCTCGCGCCAGCCGCGCATCTCAAAGGCGTGGTGGATCGGCGTCATGCGGAAGATGCGCTTGCCGTGGGTCGCCTTAAAATACGTGCGCTGGATGACGACGGTCATCGCGTCCCAGATGTAGACAATGCCGAAAAAGAGCACCAGCTCGGGGCGCTGCATCACAAAGGCCAGCGCCGTAACGATGCCGCCGAAGAACATGCTGCCGGTGTCGCCCATAAAGACCTTGGCCGGGTAGAAGTTCCAGACCAGAAAGCCCGCGCAGGCACCCGCCGTGGCAGCGGCAATCAGCGAAACATGTACAAAGCCCAGCAGACTGCCGGCCAGCAGATAGCCAATCATCGACACGAAGGTCACGCCGGTGCACAGGCCGTCCAGACCGTCGGTCAGGTTGACGGCGTTGACAAGGAAGATGATGCCGAAGAACGCGATGGGATAGTAGAGCAAGCCCATGTCCACCAGCCCAAAAATCGGGAACTGGACCTGCGTGGTCAGCAGACCGAGGCTGTGCAGGCCGAACATGAACCCGAAGGTCAGCGCGATCTGCAAAATCATCTTCTGCGCCTCGGTCAGGCCGAGGTTGCGATGCCTGACGACCTTAATGAAGTCATCCAGAAAGCCGATGAGGCCCGAGCCGAACGCGAGAAACAGCACCAGCATACCGGCCTGCAGCTGCGGCATACCAAGTACCTCCGGCAGCTTAGGGCTGTACATGACCCAGACGATGCCCAGTGTGGCCAGAATGCCCAGAATAAAGCAGAGGCCGCCCATGGTGGGGGTGCCGTTTTTCTTGCTGTGCCATGTAGGGCCCTCCTCGCGGATGGTCTGGCCAAAGTGCAGCCGGTGCAGCGCCGGGATCATGAATTTGCCCGCCACCGCCGTGATGGCAAAGCCGCCGACGGCTGCCGCCGCCAACAGGGATGAGATTTGCTCCATGCCGTTGATTCCTCCAAACGTGTGTTGGGGTGCTTACCCCTGCGGCAATTCCTTATAGTATTCCTGCAGCAGATGCTCCAGGCCCATGCTGTGGCTGGCCTTGACCAGCACAGCGTCACCGGGGCGCACGAATTGCCGTACATATTGTAGCACTTCTTCCGCCGTTTGGCAATGCACCGCTGCAACCCCGCGCGCTTTTGCGGCCTCGGCCATGGCTGCGCTGCGCGGGCCGTAGGCGATGAGTGCATCAACGCCCGCGTCAGCAGCCCACTCGCCGGTATGGCGGTGTCCCTCCTCGCTCGCACCGCCCAGCTCAAGCATATCGCCGAGCAGCGCGATCTTCCGGGCATTGGGCAGTGCCTTGAGGACAGAGAGCGCAGCCTTCATGCTGTCGGGGCTGGCGTTGTAGCAGTCCTCAATGAAGGTGATGCCGCCCTTTTCCACGATATGCTGGCGCATGCCCGTCGTCTGGTAGGTCGCCAGCGCGGCAGCGCAGCGGGCAGCGTCCAGACCCAGGCGGGTCGCGGCGGCGTAGGCGGCCAGCGCGTCGTAGACCGTGTGGATGCCCGCTGTCGGGATGGCGGCATCGAACGTACCGTACTGCGTATCGATGATTTTGAAGGTCGTGCCGTTTGCGCCGGTGACGACATCCACCGCGCGGACATCGGCATTCGCGGCGTCAATGCCGAACCAGACCGGCCGCAGGCGGCTGGGGATGCTCGCCGTGGGCAGCAGGTCGTTGTCCGCGTTCAGGGCCAGCGGTGCGCCGTCGGGCAGGCCGGTGCAGATTTCCAGCTTTGCCTTCAGTATATTCTCGCGTGTGCCGAGATTTTCCAGATGCGAAACACCGATCATCGTGATGATGCCCGCGCTGGGCCGGGCACAGCGGGTCAGACGCTCGATCTCGCCCGCGTGGTCCATGCCCATCTCGACAACGGCGTACTCAGTGTCGTCGGTCAGGCGGAACAGCGTGTTGGGCACGCCGATGTCATTGTTCTGGTTGCCCTCGGTCTTGAGGGTCTTGCCGAAGGCGGAGAGCACCGCGTAGCAGAACTCCTTCGTCGTCGTCTTGCCGACGCTGCCCGTGACGCCGATCATTCTGGGGTTGAACAGCATCCGGTAGTTGGACGCCATGCGGATCATGGCCTTGCCGCTGTCCGGCACAATGACCGTGCGCTCCGCAGGCACGCCCTCGACGGGATGGTTGGCAACGATATATTCTACGCCGCTCCGGTAGGCACCGGCGGCGTAGTCATGGCCGTCAACACGCTCGCCGGGGAAGCAGACAAAAACGCAGCCCGGCTCGACCTTGCGGCTGTCGGTCACAACGGCGCGGATGGCGACCGGCTCGGCCAGCGTCAGTCCGGCCAGCAGTTGATTGGCAGGAATGGTTTGCATGAAAAAGACCTCCTATACAGAAATGCAGCGTTTCGCAAAAGCCCGGGTGTCCCTGCGGGGATGCTTACCCCTCCTCGTTTGCTGGGTCGATCTCCTCGGTCACCGTCGGGGCGTCATGGGTGGTGTCCTCTCCGCTGTCCATCGTCAGCGTTATGATCGTGCCGTAGGCAGCGGAGGTTCCGGCCTCGACGTCCTGCGCCACGACCTTGCCGCTGCTGTCGCCGGCGAACTGCACGTTCAGGTTGGCGGCCTTGAGCATCTGCTCGGCAAAGGTGCCGGTCTTGCCGACGACGTCGGGCGTTGTGGTCATCGAGTTCTGGTCGGTGGCCGTGTACAGGTAAATGGTGGAGCCCGCGGGCACCACGCTGCCGCCGACGGGGTACTGGTAGACGATATTGCCGCTGCTGGGGCCGATCAGCTTATGCTTGAGGCCCAGGCGGTTCAGCGTGACCTGCGCGTTCGTCCAGGTGTAGTTCAGGCAGGTCTGCACGGTCACAGTGCCGGTGGGGTTGTAGTCAGCGTCCTGCTCGATGCCCAGATAGGGCGCGATCTCGCTGATGATGTTGCCGACAACGGGGGCCACGACCTGGCTGGCATAGTCCTTGACCCAGCGCGGGTCGTCCAGCAGGACGAAAACCTCGATCTCGGGATCGTCGATGGGCAGCACAGCGGCAAAGCTCATCATTTTATAATAGTCGCCGTCGCCGCGCAGATGGCGGTCCGTGCGCTCTGCCGTACCGGACTTGCCGCCGATGCGGTAGCCCGCCACGTAGGCGTTGGCGCAGGAGTGGTAGTTCCCTGCCCCGCGGACGTTGTTTTCCATCATGGCCAGCAGCTGCCGGCTGACTTCTTCGGAGATGACCTGGCGGCGGATGTTCGTCTCGGTCTGGGAGATAATGTTGCCGTCCTTGTCAGAGATGGAATCCACGACATAGGGCGTAACAAGGTAGCCGCCGTTAGCGATGGCCGCTACGGCGGTGGCCATCTGCATCGGGGTGATGGACTCGTTCTGGCCGAAGGCCGCCGTGTACAGGTTTGTATCGACCTCTGCCATCTGCTCGGCGTTGTAGACGCTGGTCCAGCGGGTCTCGTTGGGCAGGTCGATGCCGGTGGGCTGGGTGAAGCCGAACGCCTGGATATAGTCGTAGAAGATCTGCGGCTTGAGCGTCTCTGCCGCCTGAATGAACCAGAGGTTGCAGCTGTGGTTCAGCGCGCCTGCCATGTCCTGTTCATAGTGGACCCCGCCGTTGGCACAGCGGTAGGTGTGCTCCCACAGCTCGCTGCCCTCGTTGACGGTCAGGCTGCCGCCGCAGTAGAAGGTCTGCTCCGCACTCATAACACCGGAGTCCAGCCCTGCCGAGGCCGTGATGAGCTTGAACACCGAGCCGGGCATATACAGCTCGGTAATGTTCTTATTCTTCCACTGGGCCTCGCGCATCATACCCTGCAGCTGGGTAGCCTCGCTGGAGACCTCCTCGCCCTTCTCGTTCGTCGTCTTTTCATGGCTGATGATTCCGTCTGCAATGATGTCCTTGACGGCCTTCTCGCCCAGACGGCTTTCCAGCCAGTCAATGTCCTCCGCGTCGATCTCTGTTTTAGCCAGGATCTCGTTCATCTTGGGGTCGGTGATCGTCTTGGGGTCGTTGGGGTCAAATTGCTCAAGGGACGCCATCGCCAGGATCGCGCCGGTCTTGACGTTCATGACAATGGCGCTTCCGCGGCCATGGACCGTAAAGGTGCTCATTGCTTCGGTCAGGTACTCCTCGACAACAGCCTGTACGTAATCGTTGATGGTCAGGTTCAGGTTGCTGCCGTCGATGGCTTCATGCACGTCGGCCTGACCGCTGGCCAGTGGGTCGCCGTAGGCGTCCGTTTCGGCCACGCTGCGGCCCGGCGTACCAGCCAGCGTCTCGTCGTAATATTTTTCCAGTCCGTAGGCACCCGAGCCGTCCTCATTGCAGAAGCCCAGCACCGAGGCCAGGAACTCCCCATAGGGGTAAGTGCGGGAGGCTGCCTGTTCGCTGGTCAGGTAGAGGATACGGGTTGCCTTGCTGGTTTTGGCCTCGCCGTCCTTCTTGTCCTCCTTTTCCTCGGTCTGCAGGCTCGTGTCCACCGCAGCGCCGTCCTTGAGGCGGTAGCTGTCTGCATAGGCCAGGATAGCATCCGCCACGGGCTTTTCGACGCTCTTTTTCACCACACGGTACTGGTACGGCTCACCGGTATCCTTGTTGGACGCCGTCAGCGCCTTGTACACCGTATCCGCCGTTGTGCCGTCGTCCAGCAGCTCGGCAATGTGCTCTGCCGCTGTGCGGATCTGTTCCTCCGTCGCTCCGCTCTCTAAAACGGAGGACGGGTCGGCCACGATGTTCCATACCGTGCTGCTCTTGGCCAGCAGCTTGCCGTTGGCGCTGTAGATCGAGCCGCGCACAGCGGGCAGCGTTGTGTCCTTCAGCTGCTGGGTCACAGCCTCTGCGCGGTAGCTCTCGGCATCACGCACCTGCCACACATACAGCTGGTAGACCAGCACGCCGTAGCAGGCGAGGATAAATGCTATCATGCAAAACAGCGTCCAGTATTTTATGCCCTTGCTTGCCCGGGGACGATGCCGGGGGGAATGGTTGGGTCGTTGCTCTGTCATGGATACACCTTGTTATTTCAAAAGCCTTTTTGCCGACGGCAGCAAGGCCGTGCAGCAAAAAGGCTCGTAGCTGCATATTTTTGGTTGTTTTACGGGTTCAGGCTGTCCAGCAGGCTCAGCGCTGCCGTGCGCACCTCATCCAACAGGCGGCCCGCGGCACCGGTGTTCCGCTCAATGATGCTCTGGTCCTCCAGCTGGACGTAGGTGATCTGGCTGGGATCGGCCTTGACCAGTCCCAGCTCACCCTCGGCCACCTGCTGCAGACTGGCGCGGCTCGTGATGTCGTTCATCCGGGTGTTCAGGTAGTCGTATTCGCTCTGGGCCTCGGCCAGCTGGGCGCTGACCTCATCGACCTGTGCGTTCAGTTCCATCAGCGTTGCACCGCTCATCAGGCTGCTGATTGCCAGCCCGCCAGACACGGCAAGAATCAGCACGATCACGGCAGTCCGCATCACATGGCGGACGCGGTTCAGGCCGTGGTTGCCGCCGCGCACCGCACGCACCTGCGGGCGCGGCGGGGGCTCCAGTTTCGGTGCTGCCGAGCCCTCGTGCAGCAAAACAGTTGTCATGAATAATGCCTCTTATGCTTTCTCCAACACTCTCAATTTGGCGCTGCGGCTGCGACGGTTGGTCTCCAGCTCCGCGGCGTCAGCCTCAATGGGCTTGCGGGTAATCAGCTTGGCCTTGGCCACACCTCCGCAGGTGCAGATGGGCTGCTCCGGCGGGCAGGTGCAGCGCTGTGCCCAGCGGCGGAACTTGTTCTTGACCAGCCGGTCCTCCAGGCTGTGGGAGGTGATGACGCAGAGCCGCCCGCCCGGGGCCAGACAGTCAAAGATGGCGTCGAGCCCCTCGTTCAGGGCGTCCAGCTCGGAGTTGACCGCAATGCGGATGGCCTGAAAGGTGCGGCGCGCCGGGTTCTTCGCCTTGCGGCGCTCTGCCGGGGGCACAGCGGCGGCGACGATCTCGGCCAGCTGCAGCGTGGTCAGGATGGGCTGCTCCGCCCGCGCGGCGACAATTTTGCCCGCGATCTGCCAGGCATACGGTTCCTCACCGTAGTCACGCAGGATGCGGGTCAACTCCTCACGGTCCAGCGTGTTGACCAGATCCGCGGCGGTGGGGCCCTGCTGGCTCATGCGCATATCGAGCGGCGCGTCGGCATGGTAAGAGAAGCCGCGGGCCGCGTCGTCCAGCTGGTGGCTGGACACGCCGAGATCGAGCAGGGCCCCGTTGACCGCCGGGATGCCAAGCTCCGCAAGGACGCGGGCGGCCTCACGGAAATTGACCTGCACCACCTGCGCCGGCAGACCCTTGAGCCTTTCGGTGGCGACTGCCACCGCATCCGGGTCCTGATCGAGCGAGATCAGACGTCCTGTGGTCAGGCGTTTGGCGATTTCTCTGCTGTGACCGGCGCCGCCGGCGGTGCCATCCAGATAGATACCGGCGGGGTCGATGTTCAGCCCGTCCAGACAGGGCTGCAGCAGTACGGGGATATGTGAAAATTCCATGTGTTATCGTCCTGTTTTGTTAAAAGTCAAGGTCTTCCATCGCAGCGGTGAAGTCCTCATCGCTCGTTTCCTGGTTGGCGTTCCACGCCTCGGTGTTCCAGATCTCGGCAAAGCTGCGGCTGCCGATGATGGTCACATCGTGGTCGAGGCCCGCGTACTCCCGCAGCTTGGCGGGCAGCTGAATGCGGCCCTGCTTGTCCGGGGTGACCTCGACGGCGGAGGCGTAGAGCATACGGCTGACCTTGCGGCCCTTGACGAGGCCCTTTTCCTCAATTTTGGCGGCGACCTTTTCGAACTCCTCCGCCGGGAAGGCGGCCAGACAGTGATCCAGCCACCGGGTCACGATGAAGGTCTCCCCCATCGCGTCCCGGAAGCGGGCGGGAAAGTTCAGACGCCCTTTTGCGTCAATTGCGTAATCATACTGACCGACGAGCATCCGGCTTTTCCTCCCTTCGTCATACTGCACAAATCTTCGGCGAGATTTTTTACGTCGCTGCGTTCAGTTTGTTAATAACTCTGTGGAGAACGTGGAAAACTACCCATTCTTCCCCACTCTTGTTGTTATTCACACCACAATTACCCACCTGTGGTAAAATAATAGTACCATTTTATTCAGCAAAAAGCAAGGGCAGGCGGGGAAAAACTGCGCCATGAATTGATTTTTCACAGTTTGTACAAAGGGATCGGGATGCAGGTCAGCAGTTTGCAGCAAATGCGCACGCGGCAAAATTCCTGCCCCCGGGCAAAGAAAAGCGCCGCACCATATTGCACGGTGCGGCGTTGTTTTTTACATATTGTGCTGCCATGGGTAGAAATGTGCCGTGAATAACAACACCTCTGCATTTTTTACTTGGGCATATTATTCTTGGGGCGGGCGGCGCTGCGCAGATTCATGCGGGTGTTCTTGATGTCCGCCATGCTTCGGCCCAGCACCTCCTCGGAGTTCTTCAGGATCGTCTCACAGTACAGGGTCGCCTTGCGGGTCAGTTCCTTGGCGCTCTTCTGGGCAGCGGACAGGATCTCCGCCGCGTGCTGCTGACTGCGCTTGACAATCTCCTGCTCGCTGGTCAGGACGCGGGCGCGCTCCTCTGCCTGCTGAATGATGCTTTCGGACTCAATGCGGGCGTTCTGCATGATTTGCTCGCGGTCATTCACGATTTTTTTGCTCTCGCGGATCTCGTCGGGCAGGTTGTTGCGCACCTCATCGATAATATCGCGCATACGGTCCACATCGACCATGCGCTTGGAAGCGGAGAACGGAACTATCGTCCCGGCCTCCAGCGTTTCCTCCATCATCTCCAACAGTTCTTCAACGTTCATACCTCTTCCCCTCTCTCATAGCGGCTGACCTTGATCTTGCCGTAGTTGTACTGCTTCACCAGCGTCAGAGCGCCCGCCTGCTCGGGCAGGTCGGCCTCGCGCTCGGTCTCGCAGAGCACGACCCCGCCGGGGGCCATCTTAGCGGCCAGCAGCGGCAGCACGGCAGCCACGGTATCATGGTGGAACGGCGGATCCAGCAGAGCCAGGTCAAACGGCCCGCGGATGTTGGCGAGAAAGCTCTCGGCCTCGCCCTGGCGTATATCACTCTGGCGGTCCACCCCTGCCGTTTTGCAGTTGGCCTTCACAACGGCGAGTGCCTCGGCGGAGCGGTCCACAAAGAGGCAGCTTTTGGCACCGCGGGACAGAGCCTCGATGCCCAGCTGGCCGCTGCCTGCGAACAGGTCCAGCACCCGTGCCCCCGGCACCAGGAACTGCACGCTGGAGAACATGGCCTCCTTCACACGGTTGATGGTCGGGCGGGTAATGTCCTCGCCCGGCAGGGCCTGCAGATTTTTGCCGCGAGCTGTTCCGGCAATCACGCGCATGGTGCCGCACCTCTTTCCTCTCAAAATTTCGTTTATACAGATTCAGTATTTATTATGGTGCTTTGGCGTAGGATTGTCAAGGGTGCAAAATGTAAAATAAAATGGCAAAAGGGTAACAGAGACAGGAAAACACGGTCCGGTGGGCTTGACAAACACCCCCGCAGATGGGTATAATAGGTACTGTTGTTACGCGGCTGTCGTACAACGGCTAGTACATCAGCCTTCCAAGCTGAGGACGTGGGTTCGACTCCCATCAGCCGCTCCAATAAAAAATCCCTGTGTCACATTCAGACGCAGGGATTTTTTTATTGCAGAACGCAGCCGGGACGAACAGCATTCGCCCGCTGGGCCGGTTTCCGATTACAGCTTCACCAATTCCGCCTTCAGGTTCTTCAGTTCCTTCTCCAGGCGGTCCTTGTCCTTGTTGTAGTCCTGGTAGGCCTGCAGGCGGGCTTCGACGTTGGGGTCCTCGGCGGAGAGATAGCCGCTGTTCATCGAGGCTGTGTAACTGAACTTCTTCAGCGTGCCGTTGAAGTCGATGACCATGAACTGGCCCTCGGCGGGCCGGACCGTGCCTGCGCCGAACATTTTATGGTTGATTTTACAGCCGGTCAGGTCGGGCAGCGCAGCAGGGTTCGCCAGCAGCTCCTGCAGCTCCTGCTCACACTCGCCGATGCGGATGCAGAGCTCGGCGCGGTCCGCCTTCTCCTTCACAGCCTTTGCGCGCTCCCTGCTCGTCGAGCCGCGGGTGTAGCCCTTCGGGTAGAACTGTTCGGCGTAGGCCGTGTGCAGGATGTCGTACACAAGCAGGTGCAGCGCGTCGTCGATGCCGCCCAGCTCCTGCTCCGCGTAGGCCTTGTGCAGGGCGATGATCTCCGGGTAGTTCTCCAGCGCGTGCAGCAGGTCGTTGCACATCGTGTAGTAGCGCGGCAGGTCCAGCGCCGTACCGCCGCCAAAGTCTGCCTCATACCCAAAGTAATCCGCCCATGCCTTCGCCTCGTTGGCCTGATAGAAGTAGTTCGCGTGCGGCTCCCACAGGTTCAGGAAGAACACCGCGTTGGCTGTGTTCATCGTATACTTGCTCATGCGCGGGAACACGCGGCGGAACCGCCCGTTGATCTGGTCAGCGAACAGCTCGGCGCGGCCCCGGCGCTTGGAAATATCACCGCCGTCCTCATTGTACAGCCAGCGGAAGCACTCGCGGACGAGTTCGACCTCGCTGTCGCGCAGCATCAGGTTCTGCAGGCCGCCGATGGGCTGCTGGGCCGGGTTGTCCAGCGTCGGCTGGGCCTGCTGCATGGCATCGGCAAACATGGCCGGAAAATCGCTGTCCTCGATGTCCCAGTTCACGCCAAAGCAGTCTACCGCGCGCCAGACCGTTCCCTCATCGGCTGCCGTGCGGGCTTTGCAGTGCTGAACGTATTGTGCAAGGATCTCATTCAAATTCTCAGTATTCAAACCAATTCCTCCTAAAAAAATCAGCCTTCCCATTATAAAAGACCCTGCGCGGAGCGTCAAGACCGCAAAACGACAAAAAGCCCCCTCTTTCGAGGGGGCAAAATCGTCAGAAAATTTACAGGCTCGAGTAGCCGAAGCTGTTGACAAGCGCATCAATTTTCTTGCCCTGCCTGCACCACGGGCAGCTGTGGGAGTCGTAGGTTTCGTAGTCGGGAAGGTCGTGGGTGTCAAAGATGCTGGCCACGGGGTAGCCTGCGCACTCCTTGACTGACGCAAAGATCGACGCGATGCCGACGGGATCGCCGCCGTAGTAGCGGATGGCCTCGACAGCGCCCTGCACGGTGAAGCCGGTGGTGACAGACGCCGCCAGCACCAGCACATGCTTACCGGCGATCATCGGGGCGGTGTTTTCGCGGAAAAGCAGCTGGCTGCCGGTGGTGTGCTCCGGCGTGACGACGTAGATCGTCTGGTGGGCGTTCATATTCGTATAGCCGGCCTTTGTCAGCTCACTGGCCATGCAGGCGCCGATGACCTCGGTACCATCCAGGCAGAGGATCGTGTCCACAATGGTCGTCGACTTGTACTCTCGCACCAGCTCGGCGGCGGCAGCGCGTGCCTCCGACAGGCGGAACTTTGTCAGCGTGACATCAATGTAGTAGTTGATATGGCTGTGGCTGGTGGCATAGTGCCCCTTGCTGACGCGCAGCTGCAAATTCGATTTGCCGGTGGGCAGTTTTACAAGATTCATCGCCATAGTAGTCTCCCCCTTAATACTTTAACTGTTTATGGTACTATTGTACAAATTTGTGTATCAAAATACAAGGAACGCATTGCCCAAAATCCGGCGCTGATTTTTGGGCAGTTTTTCTTCGAGATTGACCAAACGGCACTTTTGTGGTATAATAAACCAACAATTTATAGTGGGGAGGTTTGCGGATATGGGCTACAAATTGGCGGCAAGCAACGGCGACACGCTGGCTGTGCCGCAGCTGGTCCTGACCCATCTGACCCAGACCGACGGCGATACGATCCGGGCCGCACTCTACATTTTGCAGACCCACGACACCGACCCGCGCACGATGGCCCGCGCACTGGCACTGCCCAGCATCGAGGCTGCCAAGCGCACCCTGCAATACTGGGCCGGTGCCGGGCTGCTGGTCAGTGACCGGGATGCGCCCCTGCCCAAAACCGAAATGCAGAAAGCTTCCGCCATCGACCTGACCACCCTGAACGACCCTTATGTTTCGGTCCTATGCGAGGAAGCGCAGACCGCATTCGGCAAGGCACTCAGCCGAACCGAGATGCAGCGGCTGGTCAGCCTGTATCTGAATGATGGCTGGCAGCCGGATGTTGTGCTGCTTTGCTGCGCCGAAGTTGCCCGCCAGGGCCGCCGCACCGTTGGCGCGCTGAGCCGCGAACTTTTGAAATGGCGGGATGCCGGGGTGGAAACCGGCGAGGACGCCGAACGTTACTTAAAGCAGCAGGCCCAGCGGGAAAGCTGGTGCATCGAGTCTGCCGCCCTGTTTGGCATCGCCCCTGCGCAGCTCAGCCGCTGGGAGCGCGGGGCCATTGCCCGCTGGCACGAGGACTGGCGCTTTGGCGCGGACATGATTGAGGAAGCCCTGCTGCGGGCGGACAATCACCGCACGGTGCGCTACGTGGACGGCATTCTGCGCTCCTGGTACGCGCAGGGACTAACCACGGTATCGGCGGTGCGCGGTCAGGGCCAGCTGGCGGGCAGCAACATTCTGACCACCGGGGCAAAGCCAGCCGCCCCCAAAACCGACTTGTTCCAG
>ERZ791919.2764-NODE-2764-length-11917-cov-3.232254_pt1 | contig 11917 bp, 10 predicted proteins | sample MGYA00510137_ERZ791919 | MGnify/ENA primary metagenome ERZ791919 (study PRJEB30046, sample SAMN00792059) | human gut metagenome | study: EMG produced TPA metagenomics assembly of the A metagenome-wide association study of gut microbiota in type 2...
AGCCTCAATATGTGGAGGGTAACCTCTTCTGAGAATTTATCCGGACACTAGTGATGTATTCATTGTATGCGCCTCCCCAAAGCCATACGATTTTCAAAGTGTTGCCTTTCGCTTCATAAGTCAGGCCTACCGTGAAGTCGGGAGAGTCCGTCGTAACTGTTTTGTCTTCATGGAATGTAAGTGATATGCCCGGGAAAACGCCGTCGTCGGTGCTTGAAGTGATTTTCCAGGTCGTTCCTGCCAATGTGGCCGGAGTTGCCGGTGTTTCTTCTTGTGGCGGTGCCGGGGTTTCCTCCGGAGGCGTAGTCGGTTGTTTTTCCTCGTCCTCGTCGTCCGAGCAAGCTGTGAAATTTACGCATAACATGATGGCCAAGACGGCCATCCCTACATATCTTAAAGTTTTCATTGTTTTCCTTTTGTGTTAAATTCTTTGTTGAATGATTCTTTTGTAGTCCAAAATCCGGAGTATAGACAATAAAAAAAACGTGGACTAAAACTTCGTTTATGCTATCTCGGTATCGCCAAACACCATGCTGTCATATACGAGTAAAAGCCCACGCCATAGGCGTGAGCATCAACTTTTACTCTTGACAGCTTCTTCAATTTGGCGATTTCAGATAGCAAGAATAAAGCTAACGCTTCTTTATCTTATGTCTTTGTTCGATAATTACATCATAGGCATGTTTGTTTTTATTCTTGTCGGCAAAAATAGGAAAAAAGCAGGATTCGTGCAAGAAGTTCTTCCTTAATCTTTAAGAGGATGCGATGTGAGCCATACGAAGTTCTGTTTTCAATAACGGGAATGTCACTACGGGGATTCCCGATTGAAAAATTTTGCGGGCGGGGAGCGTGAAATTTTTGTGCGCCAAACGGAAAATCGTTTGGCTTAGATTGAAAAATCAATTGCCGCAGAACAAAATATGAATCTGCGGCAATTGATTTTTGGAATGGCTCTGCTTATTTACATCGTTAATTATGAGTGATTTATGAAAACGCCTGTTCCATAAGGCGATGTAAGCAGAAAAGCATACATTTTAGGTTGAGACCCTTTACAACGGGAAGTCTTCGAAGGCATACAGTACGGTAGACAGGTAGCGTTCGCCCGTGTCGGGAAGCAGCACGACAATCGTTTTGCCCTCGTTCTCCGGGCGGTGTGCGATTTGCAGGGCGGCGTGCAGGGCCGCGCCGGATGAGATGCCCGCGAGCACCCCCTCGTGGCTGGCCAGCATGCGGGAGGCACGGACGGCATCTTCGTCTGCGACCCGGATGATTTCATCCACCAGACGGCGGTCGAAATTCTCGGGGACGAATCCGGCGCCTATACCTTGTATTTTATGAGGTCCGGGGATGCCTCCGGAGAGAACGGGCGAGGCGTCCGGTTCTACGGCTATGGCTTGCACGGACGGGTTGTACTTTTTCAATCCTTTAGCCGTTCCGCTGATGGTACCTCCCGTACCTACGCCGGCTACGAAGAAGTCCACTTTTCCGTCTGTGTCGTTCCATATTTCTTCTGCTGTGGTTTGTACGTGTGCTTCCGGATTGGCCGGGTTGTCGAATTGTCCCGGAATGAAGGCTCCGGGATGAGCCGCCTTCAGTTCTTCGGCCCTGCGGATGGCTCCCTTCATGCCTTCGCTGCCCGGAGTGAGTACCAGTGTGGCACCTAATGCTTTCAGGAGATTGCGGCGTTCGAGGCTCATGGTTTCAGGCATGGTGAGCGTGAGCCGGTAACCTTTGACCGAGGCAATCCAGGCAAGTCCGATGCCCGTGTTTCCGCTGGTAGGCTCTATGATGAGGCTGCCGGGATGCAGCAGGCCTTCTTTTTCTGCTGCTTCTATCATATAAAAGGCTGCGCGGTCTTTCACGCTTCCTCCGGGATTGAAACTTTCCAGTTTGACCAGAACCCTGGCTTTCAGTTGTTCTTTCTTCTCTATGTGGCTGATTTCCAATAAAGGTGTACGTCCGATAAGTTCGGTCAGCGAATGATAAATCTTTTCCATAATCTTTTCTTTTTAGCGTTTGTCGAATGTATATGTATTACGTAGTTCTTGGGTATTCAGACTTGGGCGAAGGCCTGCGTCAGGTCGGAGAGCAAGTCGTCGATATGTTCCGTGCCGATGGAGAGACGTATCGTGGCTTGCGTGATGCCTTGTTCGGCCAGTTCCGTTTCATTGAGTTGGGAGTGGGTGGTACTGGCCGGGTGGATGACCAGCGATTTGACATCGGCCACGTTGGCCAAAAGAGAGAATATCTCCAGGCTGTCGATGAAGCGGAACGCTTCTTCACGTCCTCCCTTGATTTCGAAGGTGAAGATGGAACCGGCTCCTTTCGGGAAGTACGTTTCATATAGTTTGTGGTCGGGGTGTCCGGGCAATGCCGGATGGTTGACTTTCTTTACCTTAGGGTGTGTGGAGAGGAAATCCAGGATTTTCAGGGTGTTCTCCACGTGGCGTTCCACCCGTAGGGACAAGGTTTCCAACCCCTGAAGAAGGATGAAGGCATTGAACGGACTGATGGTAGCTCCCGTGTCGCGCAACAGTGTGGCGCGGATACGGGTGACGTAGGCAGCCGCGCCTGCCGCGTCGGTGAAACAAATGCCGTGGTAGCTGGCATCCGGCTGGGTGAGTTGCGGAAATTTCCCGGAGGCCTTCCAGTCGAATTTTCCGGAGTCCACGATGACGCCTCCCAATGAAGTGCCGTGGCCGCCGATGAACTTCGTGGCCGAATGCACGACGATGTCTGCTCCATGCTCTATCGGACGAATGAGGTAGGGCGTGCCGAACGTATTGTCTATGATGAGCGGAATCCGGTGGCGGTGGGCGATGTCGGCCACGGCATCAATGTCTATGATGTTGCAATTGGGGTTTCCCAATGTTTCGATGAATACGGCTTTGGTGTTTTCCTGTATGGCTTGTTCGAAATTGTCGAGGTTTTCAGGGTCGACGAATGTAGTGGTGATGCCGTATGCCGGCAGGGTGTGGGCCAAGAGGTTGTAGCTGCCGCCGTAAATGGTTTTGGCGGCTACGATGTGGTCGCCTGCACGCGTGATGTTTTCGAAAGCATAACTGATGGCGGCTGCTCCCGAAGCTACAGCCAGTCCGGCTATTCCTCCTTCCAGGGCGGCTACGCGTTCCTCGAACACTCCTTGCGTGCTGTTGGTCAGCCGTCCGTAGATGTTGCCGGGGGCTTGCAGTCCGAAGCGTGCGGCGGCATCGTCCGCGTTGTGGAACACGTATGAGGTAGTCTGGTAAATGGGTACCGCGCGGGCATCCGTAGCCGGGTCTGCCTGCTCTTGTCCTACATGGAGTTGCAGGGTCTCGAAGTGTAGTTTTGTTCTGTCCATGATGTTTCTGTTATTGAGTTCTTGACTGTTTCTTGTTTCGATGATGGCAAAGTTATGGTTTTTGGAATAATCAAACAAGAAGTGAAAGAAATACGGGAAAAATATCTATTTTTGTATTCAAAAACAGAATATACAGCCTGATGTAAGGGGGCTACAGCTCTGTTTATAGACGTTTTTTCTATGGAAAGTTTAGATCATATAGACTTGCAAATCCTGCGTACTTTGCAAGATAATGCCCGTTTGACGACAAAAGAACTGGCCGCGCGCGTACATCTTTCTACGACTCCTGTTTTTGAACGCCTGAAGAGACTGGAGGCGCAAGGATACATCAAGAAGTATATCGCGGTGTTGGATGCCGAAAAGCTCAATCGCGGTTTTTTAGTATTTTGCCGGGTGAAGCTGCGCCGGTTGAACAAAGAAATCGCAGAAGAGTTCACGGGCATTATCCGGGAAATACCGGAAGTGACGGAGTGTTATAACATTTCCGGTAGTTACGATTACCTGCTCAAGATTCATGCACCCGATATGAAGTATTATCAGGAGTTTCTTCTCAATGTGTTGGGGACAATCGAGAGTCTCGGTTCCATGGAGTCCACCTTCGTGATGGATGAGGTCAAGCAGGTGTATGGCATTCAGGTTTGACCCGGGCAGATAAAAATACGGATAAAACGGTTGTAAGGTAGTTATTAAATGTAAAAAGGGGCCGGAAGACGAATCTTATTCGTATATTTGGCTTCAGATAAGGTTTTTTTGTATCTACAGCAGCTTTATCTTGTATTTTTTACTATTAAATAATGATGAATATGAAATATAATACTTTATTGTTTCCGCGTAAAGCGAACCAAACGAACTTTTCCCTTTTCCTGTTGTCCATGCGTCTGCTGTTCGGCTCGTTACTGATGACTCACGGCTATGCCAAACTGATGGGTTTTGCCGCCATGTCTGCTTCTTTCCCCGACCCATTAGGAATCGGGAGCCGTTACTCTCTGATGCTGGCCATTTTCGGTGAACTGTTTTGTTCAGTAGCCTTTGTGTTCGGTTTCTTGTATCGTTTGAGCATGATTCCGATGATAGTAACGATGGCTGTGGCTTTTTTCTTTGCCCATGGTGGAAGTATAACGGGAGGTGAATTGGCTTTTGTCTATCTGGTTGTGTTCATTCTGATGTATATGGTCGGACCGGGTAAATATTCGGTAGACCATTGGATGACGAACAGCGGAAAAAGGAGGCGATAACTTAACTTTCAAAATAGTATATATATGTTGATGACGACTACGGCCCTTGTGGAGGGCAGACATATTACGAAGTATCATGGTGTGGTGACGGGCGAGGCAATCATTGGTGCGAACGCGGTGCGCGACCTTTTTGCCGGATTGCGGGATTTCTTCGGCGGGCGTTCAGGTTCGTATGAAGAGGTTTTGCGCAAGGCCAAAGACACGGCTTTGCAAGAGATGGGAGAGGAAGCGGCCCGGCTGGGTGCCAACGCGGTCATTGGAATCGATTTGGATTATGAAACGGTAGGGGCAAGCGGCAGTATGCTGATGGTGACATGTAGCGGTACGGCGGTCAGCATGGAATGAGGGGGGGTGGTATAAGAATCCCCTTTCTCTTGTTTTGGTAAGCAGGAAACCTTGGGTATCCAAAACATTTCCCCTGAGATAGTCTTTACCACCAAACCTGTTTTCCCTCCTCGTAGGTGAAGATGCGCTCTTCTTTACCTTTGGTCAGGTCCTTGAGGACGTAAAGGCCATTGGTTGGTATTTTATGGAAGAGAAGAACATTGTCCGTCGCTTTCTTTTTTCCAAGGTCGTCCCAAAAGCCTTTTGAATTCCAATAGTATAATTCGTATTCATCGCCTGTTTCTATGCCGTTCCCGTCATTTCGGCCAATGTATTTTATTTTTGATACTTTCATGGCTCTCTTAAGTTCCAGTCCTACCCAATTGCCGTCAGGGCTGCTGGCACTGAACCCTGTAAGTATATTGTTATCAAAAACATTTTCCTTTCTTGCCCATGGCTCTCCTTCTGTTCCGATGATTGTACCTTCAATTTTCGTTCCTTCGGAATCGTAGAATTCCAGTTCGTTGATATTGCAGAATGAACCTCTGCCACCGATGTATCTCAAGTATTTGAATTCTTTGTTGCACTTTACTGGTATATTGTACCAGTTGCCATTTGTTATGCCTTTATGCTTATGTAATATGGTGCTATCCGAAAAATTTTTGTTATTGGAACCCTGAAAGAGTCCACCGTCCATTCTGCTGTTGAAATAGTCTTGGGCACCCATAAACGGATACTTTCTCAATAGTTTCATGGTAATGGTCTTTTTCGTATTCGCTGATAGTTCCTTTAATTTGCCTTTGTTGTTGAGTATGAACGGATTTCCGAATGGTACGATTTCTCCGTTCTCATATGTTGCCGCCATGTATGCGATACCTCGTCCCATTGACTTGAAAATGACCTTGCCATTACGGATATTACCATAGTATACAGGTACCCAGTTTCTATTGTCAAAGACACAGATGTACGCAATTTTGTTGTTCTTTATCTTGTCAGGTATTGGACGTTCAATATCTGATGTCGTGCAGTATTCTGATGTTACGTCTGTGAAATGAGGGTTTTGGAATAACTTAGGTATGTCCAACTCATATTTCATGTCTAATGCAATTCGTTTGTTCATGCTATATCTGTAGCGGAAAACTTTTGGCTTGATATATGAATTGAAATAATGTGCCGTGTCGCCGGGGAAGTTTCCCATATAAAATGGCATGGACTTGCCCTGCTCGTTTATCAGCACGCTCCATGAGTGACTGCTGCTACGGTTGCCCCAATGAGGAGTGAAGTCGTAGGCTGCGGGGATTCCCAACTGACGGCACAGGTATATTGTGAAGCTTGCCTCATCGGTACACTTTCCGCTTTTGGTTTTAAACAGTAAGTTGGGATTGGTTCCGAATGGACTGCTGTAGATGTAATACTCAAACTGGTGAGTTAGGTCGAAGACACGCATTGCCTCCGACATTGCGGAGTGTACTTTGTAATACAGGTCTGCATATGTTTTTTTACCTTGTCTGTGGAGTTCCCATACTTGTGACTCCTTGCCTGTGTACTTATTCTGAATGAGGATGTCTCCATTAGAGACGGAATCCTTTTTGAAATCGAGGAATAGCCCTGTATGCTTGTTCATGATTCTGTATTTGTTGTCTCCTACAGGTATGAATAGCCATTGGTCGAATGGTCGCTTGATGTACTTGGCAGACGTTACTGGGGTATTGGGTGACAGTGTGTTTTGTAAGCCAAACTCTATCTTAAGGCACATGTCGACAGAGTCGTTCCTGTAATATCCTATTCTCCACAAAGGATAGCCAGCGTAATCCAAACGAAGAAGTTGTGTGCTATCTGTCTTTGAATGCTTCTTGAGGCAGACGGTCTTCGTCTTTGCTGCATGCGCTGTGTCATAAGTGATGAACAGCCGTGACTTGGCATTTACGATATTATAATAGTCTGCAGAGAAGTCACGGATGTCATCGTGGCTGAATTCCTCCAAAGCTCCCAACTGTATATAGTCTATGCAGAGAGTATCTGTGGGGGAGGAGATAGTGATTACATTCTTTCCTTTCTTGAAAGGAATGGGGAAGTTGAACCATTTCTCTGTGAAGGACTCACTGTTGCGTGTCGGTACAAGGTGTACATTCTCCACCTTTACGCCGTTGATACTGATTGTGGTGCTAAGGTTTTGGGCAATGGAAGCATACTTCATGATAAGACGTTTCTGTGTGTGTCGCTCTGTGTTTACAACGAATGATATAGATGATATTTCAGGAAGCATCATTTCTGCCTTGCCACTTGATGCTCCTACATATTCCTTTGTCACACACGAAACGGTTTTGTCATGTTCTGCCTCGAACTGTAGGCCGCGCCTTGACATTACAACGTTTTGTGATAAGAGCGGGTATTCTTCATTGATTGTGGCATGCCAGTCTGTTCTAGGCTCATGCGACAACCTGTATGGCAATACATATTCAAAGAATATCGACTCGTCAAAATCCTCATGCCATGTTGAGCTGCTCCACGCGTCGCAAGCGTTATCTATGGCTTTGATAAGGTATTCTGCTTTTATTGTTGAGATGTCATATGTGGCATCAAAATTGTCGGGGAGGATACCTTGCATTGAGTCTTCGAAGTACTTGGTACGTACATTAAGGCTTACATTGCCAGTTCTCACATAGATGGAGTCTATAATGTCTACCGTGTTACCCTCTATCTGAAACTGGCTAGGCATGTTTTCAATTAGGAACTTTGCAGCTTTGTACTTCAAAGGATTGGGGTCGCTTTCAAAGTGCTTCAGTACAACTTTAAGCTCAGAGCTATTGTCTCTAGCAATGGCAATGGCATGTTTCAGGCGTTTATTGCACGAAGTGGACATAAGTATGGCGATAAACATACATGCTCCTATCGTCAACTTGTATAGATTTCTTTTCATCGTATTAATAGTTCAGGCATTCCTTTGCTTTGTTTATGATTTGTTGGTTTAATTTGGATTCCTTTATTTTGTTTTTCTTGTTGATAATCATGTTTGCTATCTCGTACGCTTTCTCCATATCGCCCGTTTCAAGGTATAATTCCATACGATAATATAGAGGTAGATATCGGCTCGGAATCATTTCGCCCGCCCGTTTGTAACTGGCTATGGCAAGGTCGTATTGCTTCAGTTTCTGGTAGTCGTCACCAATCAGTAGCATCATGTTATAGTCTGATAGGTACTTTTTCCCTGCATTGAGCACCTCAAGGCTCTTCTTATATTCACCGCGAAGATGAAGCAAGGCTCCATAGTTGTATATGAACATGTAGTCATCATAATATTCCTTGTATATTTCTTCATATTCTTTCATGATTTCCTCATCACAATGGTTTGTGGCACGTTCCTGAAGGCACAGTTTACGGATGTCATGTGCTCCTGTGACGTACAATGAATACATACAAGCGAATCCGGTTGTCTGCACAAGTGTCATACATAGTTTGGGCATTGGCGGCTTGACAGTTCGAGTAATTGTCGATAAGAACATGAAAAGGATTATTAGCCATACGAATGGTATGTTGAGAGGATAGCTGAACATGAACCATACGACAAGCACACATACAGTGCATAATAAGACACTCTTGTGCTCCTTCACTTTTGCATAGATATGCCATATAGTCCAAAGGGTGACGAACACAAATGCAACCGCGCATGGAATTCCGTATATGAGGGCAACGTGCAGGAATTCGTTGAATGGGTTCTGTGTCTCATCAGCAAGTAATACAAAAGGGGAGTCTGGATGAGCGGTTAAGTAGTCTGCCTGATAGTTCATGTATTGGGCTACATATCCATCAAATCCCCAACCAAACCATGGCTTATCCTTTATCATCTCCATGCTTACCATCCATATAAGCACTCGTCCGTCTGCGGAATAACGTTTATATACGTATAAGGCAATTAAGGCGATGATTACGCACGTTATCCCAATGAGCCTGTATCGTCTGTCGCAGATGAACTTTCTTAATGGATTTACTTCCATCCTCAGGATAATAGCTATGCCGCATATAGAAGCCAAAATAGCTGTCCGTGAGTCTGAAAGGATGACAAACACACCAAAGGCCATAGCCATAGCTTTCCATGTCATTTGCTCTGCGCCAACAGTTCTGACTGCATAATATACAGCAATAGGGGTACAGAACGAAAGGAGCATTCCGAATATGGCAGGATTGTTCAAGCTTCCTGAGAAGTAAGCATAATGGAAGTTGTTGGGAACAAATCCAAATAACTGTATGATGGAATATAGTATTTCTATAATGCCAAGTACACATACCGTCTTCATAATTTTGTCCTTTGGTAGCATAATGCGCTTGCCCATACACGCCATTGAGAGGCTGTATGTCAGAATCAGTATCACAAATGTACCTGTCCAACAATATTGAATAGCGTTTGCAAGCTCAAAATGTGCGGTGGAAATGCAGAAGATGCTTACTCCGAAAATAATGAATGTGGGTATGTGTATGTATTTCATTCCTTTTCAGAGACAGGGCAATTCTCAAATGCGTTTTTCTCTATCTTAATGGCAGATGAGGGTATCGTTATATGTTTCAGGCTTTTGCAGTCATAGAATGCGCGACAGCCGATTCCCTCAAGGCCTTCAGGAAGACTTACCGTCGATAGGCTGTAGCAATAAGCGAATGTGTAGTCACTTATTGTTATAGGAGCCAAAAGCTGTACCACTGAAAGGTTGGCACAGTTTTGGAAAGCAAACCCGCCAATTTCTTGCAATGACTTGGGCAGTATGGCCTCGAATATGGCATTACAACGGGCGAAAGCGTCCATGCCTATTGATTTCACGTTCTCCGGTATGCGCAGGACAGTTTTTGAGTATCTGCCAAAGAAGGCTCTGTCCCCTATTGCTTCCACGCCCTCAGGAATGACTGTGGTGCGGCAGCCCAACAAGAGGGTCTTGCCGTCCTTGCTCAGTATCGCATTGGAACCTTTTGGGGATGTGTATTTCTGATTGCCGGGCGCAACTGTAATCTTGTCAATCTCGTTACATCCCCCAAACGCATATTCGGATATTTCCACCACGGACTCGGGAATATGAATGAAGTGGATAGTTGTCCCATCAAAGCAGTAGTCTCCAAGGGCATTTATGTCATTGCCAATGGTTGTTGTCCGGCATGTGGCAATCAATTCGGAGTCGGACTTTCTTATTATGCCGTTGCAGTTGGATCGTGAGTCGAAGTTTTGATTGTCATTATCCACGATTATGGAAGTAAGGTTGTTGCAGTATGTGAAAATATTGCCGTTTCCTATCTTTGTCACGTTTTTAGGAATAACGATTGACGTGAGCGAGTTACAGCCACAGAACACATTGGCTCCAATCTCTGTAAGTGATTCCGGTAAACGGACAGACTTGAGGCTGCTGCAAGCGAAAAACACGTCGTTGCCAATGCACTCCACGCCTTCCGGAATAACCAAGTGCTCCATCGTGTTGCAACGGTAGAAGGCAAAGTCTCCGATAGACTTTACGGATGAAGGTATCGTGGTTGCGGAGCATGCAACCACAAGCTCGTCATTGTAGTCAATGATGGCATTTGAGCCTTCGCGTGAATCGTAGATTTCATTGTCTGCTGCCACTACTACAGACGTAAGATTGTAACAACTGCCAAAGAGTCCCTTGCCTATACCTTCTGCCGAAGCAGGGATAGATATTGATCTCAGGTTAGTGCAACATTCAAAGGCATAGTCAAGGATTGTTTCTATACCTTCTTCTACTATAATTGATTGTACTGCTGTAACCCCCTTGAATGCATTTGATTCAATTCGTTTTACAGGATAAGTCTTACCTTCATGTGTGACAGATGCAGGAATGTGAAGAGGGAGGGTGAAGTCGGTCTTTGCCGTTGCCTGATAACTTACCAGTGACAGTGAACAGCTATCTTCCATTATTGTATAAGTGAAACCGTTCTCACTAAATGTTTTATCTGCAAATACCTGAATGGCTGCTGTCAGCCAAAGAAATGCGAACAATACTTTTCTTACACCTGTATTTTTCATCTTTATTAAAGGTATTAATGATTGTTTTCCGTTGTTCCTTTCATATGAACTGGGGCATTTATTAACGATCCAGATTAGAATATTAATGTCCAACTCCCTGTCTTCTCTGAATCTTTGAATTTAGATCTACTATTTTTTGCATCTGAATATATTATATTGCCTTTGCGGTCTACACCCTTCCCAATAACAGCGTGTTCTCCAGAGTCGCTGCTGATAATATAGCTGCCGCTTGGATGGTTGTTTTTGAACTCAGCAGTGCTTATATAAGTCTTTAACTCGTTATAGCTGTTAAAGTGCATTTGGGTTCCCTGCAAGATTCCAGACTTTTCCCCAATGCTCCTTGCCACAGATGGAGCCATTGCACCTCCTGTATAGTTGTATGTTTCTGCGCCTTCGATAGGATTGCCATCAACATCACACGGAGTCCAATCCTGACCGGTAGCCATACTCTTTACATAATTGTAAGCTTGTGTAGCCGTGAATCCATTACGACCGATTGTCTTTGTACTTTTCTTGTAGCCGCCACTACCGTCAGATTCTCTATAAGTAATAGGGATGTGCCTTGATGCCGCGATGCTGATAATGGCATACAACATGCACTCATCTTCATTTTCAGGTACAGTATAAGGACTTGTAGTAGATCCGCCTATGGTTTGACTTGCTCCAGGTTCATAGTCGGCCATAGAGCTTTTTGTAATAGGAGTTCTGCTTGTAACATCGAGGCTATAGAAATCGTCTAACTCTTCGTTTTCGTTACAACTAACAACAATGATAGCAACAATCGCAAGCATCGCCAAAGATGCCAAAAAAATCTTTTTTTTCATGATACCCTTAATTATAGTTTTAATGCTCCTATATGTACCTTTTTTGCAAATATAGTTATTTTGAAATATATAAAAAATAATTCTTAAAGAAAAATAAATAGAAGGGCTATTCAAGCTGATTATAAAAAGGATTTCTTCGGCGGGCGTTCAGGTTCGTATGAAGAGGTTTTGCGCA
>ERZ791919.2771-NODE-2771-length-11906-cov-7.723314_pt1 | contig 11906 bp, 14 predicted proteins | sample MGYA00510137_ERZ791919 | MGnify/ENA primary metagenome ERZ791919 (study PRJEB30046, sample SAMN00792059) | human gut metagenome | study: EMG produced TPA metagenomics assembly of the A metagenome-wide association study of gut microbiota in type 2...
TGCCGAGCCGTGGTGCGAGTATGCCGGGAAGCTGCTGGCCGAAGCCGAGGCGGTGATCTGGGAGGAACCTGCCGCGCTGGCATGGCTGGCCAGGCGCGGTATCAGCGAGGAGGCCGGCCGGGCGTACCGGATCGGCTACCTCCGGGCGGAGAGCGGGCGCTTTCCGGGGCGGTTCCGGGCTCGTGCGGCCCTGGGTCTGCCCCCGCGCAAGGGGGATGACGGCAGGGAGCATACCCGCATCTTCATCCCGCGCGGCATCGTGATCCCGACGCTGGGGGCCGACGGGCGGGTGCTTAACCTGCGGATCCGGCGGCACAAGCAGGACTTGCGCGAGCGTTCGCCCAAATACCTTGAGCTGGAAGGCTCCTGCAAGGCCCCCCTGCTGCTCTCCAGTTCACGCCCGGCCCCGCTGGCGGCCTACTTCGTGACCGAGGCGGAGCTGGACGCCATCCTGATTCACTACGCCACGGGCGGCGTGGTGGGGGCGCTGGCCGTCCGCACCAACCGGGGCAAGCCCGATGCCCATGCCCATGAGCGCCTGCGGCAGGCCGTCAGGATCGGGATCGCTCTGGATTACGACGGCCCTGGAGCTGACGGGGTGGAGTTCTGGGAGCGGCATTACCCGGCCAGCCTGCGCTGGCCGACGCCGGAAGGCAAAGACCCCGGCGATGCCTTCCGGCTTGGTGTGGACATCCGGGAGTGGGTCGGCTCCTGCCTGCCTGACAGCATTGCCCTGCCTGAGAGCATGGAGCCCCACAGGAGCAGCATGGCACAGGATGGCGACCCTGAACAGCCTGATGACGATGATGGGCAGGTGGACACTTCTGTCGCTGGCCAGATGGATGTGGGGGGCGGGGTGGCCCAGGAATTTTGCCCTGAGCCTGAAGGAAAAGGCCCATCGCAGCGTGCCAGGGGGGGATGTGTCGAGGGCTTCACGGATTTCATCTGGGCCGATGAGGACATGTTTTCCGCGGCTGTCCTGCGCCAGCTCCGGGCCGCCCTGCCTCCGGGGATGGAACTCGAATTGGTGCCCGCCGCCGTATGCCGCTGCTGGCTCCAGTGGCGGCGGCTCCCGGTAGTCTATGCCCGCTACAGGCGCAAATGGTTGTGGGATGGCGCGTTCCGGCTGGCGAATCCGGGCATGTGTGATGATTTCGAGGGCAAGGTGGCGTCTTCGCCGGAGATCATGCAGTGGCTGCATGACCACTGGGCTGAGGAGGTCACGCCCGAAAACCTTTTTGACCTTTGGGGAGTCACGAATGGATCTGACGCAACGGAATGAAGAGCTGGCTGCCATCAGCCGGGAGATGTTCGGGGAGGGGATGCTGCTGCAGGCGGTGGAACCCGCCAGGCTGTGCCTGCTCAAGGATAATGCTCGCTTTTTCAAGCGGGAGACCTTCCGGCAGCTGCGGGACAACATCGCATCGGACAAGCGCCTGTCCAGTGTGCCTCTGTGCTACCGGCATGAGGATGGCCGGCTGGAGGTGCTGTCCGGCAATCATCGGGTCAAGGCCAGCATCGAGGCCAAGATCCCCGTGATCCTCGTGCTGGTCATCACGGAGACCCTGGACCAGAGCCGCCGCATCGCCATCCAGCTCTCGCACAACGCGCTGGTGGGAGAGGATGACCAGAGCATCCTGGCCAACCTCTGGTCAAAGATCGAGACCGTGAAAGACAAGCTCTACAGCGGTCTGGACAGCGAGGTGACGAAGGAGCTGGGCGAGGTGGAGCTGGTGAACTTCTCCACGCCGCAGGTCCCGGCCCACATGGTCACGTTCATGTTCACCGATGGGGAAAAGGAGCAGCTGTCGGAGATCCTGGATATGCTGTCCGATGCGGCCAAAAAATCGTCCGCCGTGCATGTTTTCCCCGGGACGCAGTATGAGGCGTTTACCAAGCTGCTCGCGGACGTGAAGGACGCCGAGAAGATTCGCGACAGCTCGCTGGCCATGCTGCGCCTGCTGGAGATCGGTGCGGACTACCTTGAGCGGCAGGCCCTTGCCGCTGCCGATCAGGAGGAAAGGGAGGCGCGTCATGGATAGCGCACGCAAACCGGCCACGCGGCCCCGGACATCAGCGGCGGAACTCTGCTTTCTGGGCAGGGAGGCGGACTGGCTGGCGGACAAGCTGGTCTATCAGAAACCCAACGGCAAATATGTCGGCGCTCCCTGCGCGGATGATTTCGGCTACCGCCAGCTCCCGACGCGGGAAGAAGCCGTGGCCTCATGGCGGGAGGCCGCCAGAAAAGCAGTGAGGTGGGAATAATGAGCTTCCTCGGTTCTATCGCCGGGCCTCTGCGCCGGGTGCTGGCCGCCTATGCGGATGAGATCACCGTCCCCGTGCTGCTGCCCTGTGCGGGCAATTTCACCGTGGGCGCGGCCCTGCGTTCCGGCGGCTACATGGGGCGGATAACCGGCTGTGACATCACGCTCTACACGTCGGCCCTTGGTGCCTACCTCGCCGGGGAAAGGCTGCCCGTGGTCGAGCGCGAGGACTGCCCGGAGCATCTGCGCGGCCTTCTGGATTGCAGCGATCCCGCCCGGCTGGCGGCGTCGGTAGCCATCATGCTCGACCTGCGGCAGGTCTGGAAGGCCCAGAACGTCTGGCACCGGCGGGTGCTGGCCAACTGGCGCCGGAACTGGCCCATGCTCATGGACAAGACGCTGGCCAAGCTGGAGGCCTACCGCGCCCACCTCACGCAGGGGGAGGGCTTCGGCTACGTCCCGCAGGATGCCGTGGCCTTTCTGCAGGAGCATGATCCCGACCATGCGGTCTTCATCGCGCCGCCCACCTTCGGCAGCCGCGACTACATCAACCAGGAGCGGATGCTGGCGGCCTCGGCCTCGTGGCCTGCCCCGGAGTATGGGGAGATCAGCTTCAAGGACATGCCCATCTATGAACAGATCATGTCCTTCCGTGAGTGGATGATCATCATGGAGCGCCCCCTGCCGGAGATCGAGAAGATCCTGGGCGAACCTGTGGCGGTCGTCCACAAGGGGCGCAAGAGCATCACCTATGCCTACGCGGGACACAGCCGGCGCCGCATCGTGACCCGCGGCTACCTGCCGTCGCGCTCCCCAGGCCCGATTTTTCCGGGCGACCGCGTCCTGACCGGCACGGAAAAGCCCGGCCTCGTGCTGCTGGACAAGAAGCAGACCGTGCGGATGAACGAGCTGTTCATGTCCGCACGGGTGGACTACTTCCTCGCCGACGTGGCCCTGTCCATCGGCCTCTGTCTGGACGGCAGGATCATCGGCAAGCTGGATTTCAACCTGACCAAGCACGAGTGGGCGCTGCCGGAGCCGGGCCACCAGATCTACCAGCGCTCGGATCTGGCCGTGCCCAGCGTGGAAACGCGGCTGGCCAAGCTGGTGCTGATGATGTGCCAGTCACATGAGGTCAAACAGCTCATCGACGCCACGTTCAAGGATAACGTGCGCTATGCCGTGACCACGGCCTTCTCCATGCATCCGGTCAGCATGAAATACCGGGGCGTCTACAAGCTCCACAAGCGCCTGGAGGGGGAGAAGGGTGAGGGCTTCCGGCTCAATTACTACGGGGAGCTGGGCCTGTGGAGCCTCGATGAGGCCTATGCCCTCTGGTGGAAAAAATTCCACAAGTAGCCGTTTTTACAGGCTTTTTACTTGCGCCGGGGTGTCAATATGGTATTGTTTAACTATGCGAAATGCTTACCAAAACACACTGGAGACCGCCATGAAGACATCCCGTCGTGCGTTCCTTGCCCGCCTCATGCGCGAAGCGTGGGCCCTGGCCAGACTGGGGGCCAGCCGCTTCGGAGGGAGTGCCGTGCTGTATTTTGCCATAGCCCTGCGCCTCGTCTGGCGGGACAGCCGTCCCCGTACTGCCTGGCACAAGGGGATAGGCAACCGCTTCCTGCTCCCCGGCATGCCCGTGCCGGAAGGGCTGGAAAAGGCAGGGCAGCTCCTGCTGCCCGGTATCGCAAAATAAAAAAGGGCGGCAATGCCACTTGCCGCCCCCGATAGTAGCGGAGCCTACTCAGCCACCATCATGCACAGAGGACAGGTTGGCAGGCCCGCTGGCAAAAGTCAAGGAGCCTGCCATGAAGACTGCCAAAAAGGGCATTCGCGCCATCAAGAAAGCCTGCCGCGAAATGGCGCACGAGATGATGCTGCTGGAATACCGGAAGTATGACGACATCTGGTGGAACCGCATCCGTATTACGCCGGAGCTGATCCGGCAGGGGGGCAAGGAGATCGTGCAGGAGATCAACCTCAAGATGCCCAACCTGCTCTCCCGCAGCCCTCTGGTCGATACGGTGGATCTGGTGGCCGAAAAGTTCGGCTTCGAGAGCATCAGCGACCTGCTGGATTACCTGCTGGACTACAAGCCCAGAGGCCCGGTGGAGGAACGCTATTACGAACAATTTCTGGCCGAAGCGCTGGAGGGTGGGGCAGCTGCGGCTGCCTCGCAGGAAGAACCTGTCCCCCCGATGATCGAGGTGGACGAAGTCCCGTTCTAGGAGAGAACGATGATCTGTACCTCTTATTTTTCGAGCAGGGCCCCGCGTGAGCGCAAGGTGTGCATCGCCAAGTGGCCACCACGATACTGGAGTGGCCCGCGTGCCCGCCTGTTCGCGCCGGAAGACCCCAGGGCGGTCAACTGGCGGGCGGCGTACCGCAAGAACCTTGAGAGCCGCTTCCCCACGCCGGAAAGCCTTGAACGCTATCTGGGCAGCGTCCTTGCGCTGACCCCGGAGCCCATCCTGTGCTGCTACGAGGCCGACGCCTCGCAATGCCACCGGCGAATCCTGGCTGGCTACCTCAAGGAGATGCTGGGCCTGGATGTGCCCGAATGGAGGGAGACCTCGCTGGAGCAGGGGAGCCTGCTCTAAAAAAGGTGGGGATGACAGGTGGCCGCCTGTCATCCCCTGGCTTGGAGGGGATAGGGCCCCGACCAAGAACACCTGAAGCCTATCCCCTCCGTTTGCAAAAATCAAACGGAGGCAGCCGTGGCTCATCACGGACGGGAATAAAGCCCCGCGATCCGGTACGGACGCGGGCATGTGGAGACAGTATGCCGAACGATGTGGAGGAATTGCTCGCCCGAAGCGCCAGTACAGACATCCAGGTCCTGCTGACCGCCAAGGAGAGCGCCAAGCGGGCCGCGCTTGATGAACCTTCACAGGCGAACCTCGCCGCACTGGATCGCGCCTCCAAAATGCTGGAGAGTGCGATGGAGGCAACCAAAAACCTCAAGAACTGGCAGGCAGTGCTGGATCATGTGGCCGATAACGGCCGCAAACTCAGCAAGACCAAGCTGTACAGCGACATCAACCGGGGCCTTTTGCGCAGGCAGCCCGACGGCACGTTCCGCCTGCGCGACGTGCAGCGCTACATGGCCAGCCTGCCTATGGCCGGAACGCCGGATGCCCTTGTCCGCAAGGCTGCTGACAGGCAGCGCCGCAAGGAGGAAGCGGACATCCGCAAGGCAGAGGCCGCGGCCGAGCGGGAAGAGTTCGACCTGCAGGTCAAAAAAGGCCGCTACATCCGCCGGGATCAGGTCTATGCGGAGCTGGCCGCCCGGGCGGTGACGCTCTCTTCCGGGATCAAGACGGCCTTTGAAGCCCGGAATCTCGATCTGGTGGCGCTGGTGGACGGCAATCCCAAAAAGGCCGTCACGCTGGTGGAGGCCCTGGAGCGCATCTGTGATGACGCGCTCAATGAGTACAGCCGGGAGATGGAGTTCGAAGTTGTGCTTGAAGATCTGGAGCAGGCTGCCGAGGAGGTGACAGATGAACAGGAGTAGGAAGGAGGGTACGCCCCGGGGAGGGGCCCGCTGCCCGTACTGCAAGACGTTCTACAGGCATGGCTCGATGGCCCGTGCCTGCCAGAAGACGTTCAAGTGCCGATACCATAACGCCCCCGGAGGGCTGCGCAAGGAGATCATGGATGCCCAGCTCAGGACGAGCATCTGTGTCTGGTTCCTTGTGATAGCGCTGAAAAACAATTCCGAGCGTCGTCTGCGGGCCCGCGCCATGTCTCTGGATGCCTGCATGGAACCGCTCTACAGGGATTTGCGGGGCTTTTTCGGCTACAGCAATGCCGCGTTTGATGTATCGACCAGGCCGATCACGCGCCTGCTTTTCAGCCTGTGGCCCTCTCGTCAGCCTGTGGACATCACGCATGTAGCGGCGGTGTTCAGCTCGCTCGTCAGCGATCTGCGGTTCCGGCTTGGCCCCTTCTGGGCGAAATGCTCCCCGGAGATGCGGGCGCCGCGTCTCTGGGCCGGTATCGAGCGCCAGATGGACGGCATTTACGACTACTGTGACCCTGACGGGACTGAGGATTATCCCCATGTGGAGGAAGTGCAGCCCCTCTATGACAGGCTCCATGCCGCCATCTGGCCGTCGAGGCCTGCCCCGGAGATGCGTCTGTATCTCTCCGGGGAGCGGTTCTGGATCTCCGCCCGGACCAAGGCCGAGGCCCGCGAGATCCTGCGCGCTGAGACGGGCCTCGTGGGGCTGCCGGTGAAGGGCATCGCCCTGGGCGAGCGGCTGTCCGATGGACGCACCGCCGGCGAGCTGCTTTCTCTGGCCGGTGGCAAGCCGGGCATCATCGCTCTGGCCCAGTGACGGGGGTGTGATGAAAGGCCAGCTTGAGCTGATGCCTCTGCCACAGCCGGAGCCGGTGCGGCGGGTACGTCTGACGACGGCCCTGCCGCACTGGCTTCCTCCCGCCGTGGCCCGTGCTGCCGCCGACTATCTGCGGCAGCATGGCGGCAGGATCAGCATCCGTTTTGCCAAGGGCGAAAAGAAGGTTCTGCGCCGTCGCCGTCCCATCCCTGTCAGCCAGTGGGCGGAGCGCCATCGCGTGGTGGAGATGTCCAGCATCCCCGGCAAGTGGAAGAACATCTTCACCCCCTACCTTGTGGGCATCATGGACGCCGCCGGGACGCCGGGTGTGGAGACGGTCATCATCTGCAAGAGCCCGCAGACGGGCGGCTCGGAATCCGGCCACAATCTGGTGGGCTGGTGCATCGACCGCAGCCCCGGGCCGGTGATGTATGTGTTCCCCGACGAGATCACGGCCCGCGAGAATGCCAAGGACCGCATCATCCCCATGATCGAGACCTCGCCGCGCCTGCGCGAGTACATGACCGGCTACGGGGACGATGCCTCAAGCCTGCGGATCAATCTGGCGCACATGCCCATCTATCTGGGCTGGTCGGGCTCGGTGTCGCGTCTGGGCAACAAACCCATCCGCACCCTGATCCTGGACGAGCTGGACAAGTACAAGAACCCCAAGAACGAGGCCTCGTCGGAATCGCTGGCCGAGAAGCGCACCACCACATGGCGGCGGCGCGGGCGCTGCCATATCCTCAAGATCTCCACCCCCACCACGGAGGATGGCCCCATCTGGGTGGCTTTCACCCGCGAGGCCGGGGCGCGTTTCGACTTCTGGGTGCGCTGCCCGCACTGCGGCCTCTATCAGCTCATGGCCTTCGACCGCATCAGCTGGCCGGATAAGGACACGGATCGGGAGCCGACCGCCGAGGACGTGCTGGCCCGACGGCTGGCCACCTACCCCTGCGAGCATTGCGGGACTGTCTGGGATGACGGCGACCGTGACCGGGCCGTGCGCCGGGGCGAATGGCGCGAGCGGACCAGCGGCCTTGAGCTGTCGGCCCATCTGGCCGCCCACCGGCCCACCAAGCTGGGCTTCCACATCCCGGCGTGGCTGTCCTATTTCGTGAGCCTGTCCGAAGTGGCCGCTGCGGCCCTCAAGTACAAGGAGAGCGGCAAACTGGACGACCTCAAGAACCTCCAGAACCAGTACAAGGCCGAGCCGTGGAAGGAGGAACATGCGGATCGCTCCGAGGACGCCATCCTTGCCCTGTGCGACGACAGGCCTCGCGGCGCGGTGCCCGGCCCGGTGGACGGCAGGGATCGTGTCTGCGTCCTGCTGGCCGGGGTGGACACCCAGGGCGGCAGCGCGGAGAAGGGGTATTTCCGCTATGTGATCCGCGCCATCGGCTACGGCGAGGAAGAGGAATCGTGGCTGGTGCAGGCGGGCACGGCCCCCACCTTCTCGGCGCTCAACGACCTGTTGTGGGGCTCCGTCTACCGTGACCCGCAGGGCCGGGAGTACAGCGTCCGGGCCTGCATGATCGACGCCATGGGCGGCCGCACCAAGGAGGTCTATGCCTGGGCCATCAGGCACCGGGGGCGCGTGTTCCCGTGGCAGGGCGTGCGCAGCATGACCCAGCCCTATACGCCCGCGCCGCAGGAGTATTTCCCGGATGTGCGCGGCAACAAGGTCAAGATCCCCGGCGGCCTCATGCTCTGGCGCTGCGACACGACGTTCTACAAGTCCGACCTGAGCCACAAGCTGGGCATCGCTCCGGACGACCCCGGAGCTTTCCACCTGCACAGCGGGGAGGGGGGCATCCTGGAGCAGTACGCCCGCGAGATGTGCGCCGAGGTCTGGGACGACGAAAAGATGGCCTGGCTCAATCCGCACCACAGGCCCAACCACTTCTGGGACTGCGAGACCATGATCCAGGCGCTGGCGCATATCCTCAACGTGCGGCAGCTCAAGCGCCCGGAGGAAAAAAGAGAGAGCCGCTCCGTACCGGTGCGGCAGGTGGAGAAGCTGCGCGGCTCACGACTGGCCGGCAGGTTCGGGAGGTAGCTTGGATGAAGGAAAGGCTGAACTGGCGTGAGGCCTGCGAGGTTCTGGGATGCAGCAAAAGCACGCTCTACAGGCTGGTGGCCAACGGGCAGCTGCGGGCCTTCGGTGTGGGCAGCCGGGGGCGCTGGTACTCCCGCACGGAATGCGAGCGCTTTGTGCTGGACAGGTGCAAGTCTGTTGGAGGACGATGGCCGTTGTGGAGGGCCGCAAGCCGCGAGAGTGCTTGACACCTATCCCCTTGCAGCATACGGAAATTTATAACATAGCTACATGATTGATAATAAGGGATACGCGCATGGATATTCTCCTTTCGGTAAAGCCAAAGTACGTTCAGTACATTAGAGCAGGGAAAAAACGTGTCGAATTGCGGAAATCATTCCCTGTCAACAAAGAGATATCGCGCATCTATATCTACGAATCATCCCCCGTAAAAAAAATTTGTGGATATATTGAGCCAAAGACGATCAGCAAATTTCCGGTTCCTGAACTTTGGGAAAAAACGAAGTCGCTTTCCTGTGTGGAGGAAAGCGACTTCAACAAGTATTACCAGGGAAAAGAAACCGGGATAGGGATCTTTTTTGATGCGTTTATCCCCTTGCCCCTGACATCGCTCGATATCGTCCTGCGAAATGCGCCGCAGAGTTACGCCAACCTGACCTCTGCGCAATCGAGCGTTCTTGAGAAGCTGCAGGCATCTGCGGGATCGTAAAGAAGTATTCCCGCAGATGCCGATGGTACAGGCCGTCGCTTACCCCGTAGGGGAGAAATCCCCGGCGCTCTATCAAAAACGTGAATTCTCCCAGCCTGGATTCCGGGATGGTGATGAGCGGGGCCTTTCCTTGGAAACTGTCCAGACTCATGGAGAGCAGTGTCGAGGCGATATGCCGGCGCCGGAATTCCGGGTTGACCCAGAAGGTGCACAGCTTGTTCTCTGCCTCATGGTGCTTCAGGATATTGACCCCCACGATTTTGTGCTGAAATCGTGCCAGGATGAGGCTGCGCATCCCTTCGGTCAGCTCCAGCACGACCTTGTTGAGCCAGTCGCTGAAGCCGGGATAGTACGCCGCCGGAATGGTCAGCTCGGCCCGCAAGGCGTGTATCAAGCCGCTGAGGTCAGCTGTCAAAAAGGCAGGTTGGATTCTTTCGTATGTGATGTTCATGGTATCACCCAAAGATCAGTTGCCAGAGGTACTTGATGCCTTTGTCTACATATGGCGCGAGGATTGAAGGGAATAAACCCAAAAAAGTGGTTATAAGAATAAAAAACATTACAGTACGTATGAAGAAATCGCTACGTTTTATTTGGACAAAAAGAGAGAAGTCTTGGTTGGGAGTATCTGTACTCCACTGGTATGCAAGAATAAATTTATTTTTCTTCCGTCCAGCAGAAGTAAATTTATCAAAAAAGCATTTAAAAAATGTCGAGGAATCTTTATTGTTTGCATACGGAGTTAAAGCTTCAAGATATTTTGGCCATTTTTCTTTTTCGAGGGCTCTAACTTTTTTATATCCCTTGTTATGAAGCAACAATTCTTCACCCGATTCGAGCATGAGAAAACAGCGAATACTGTCAAGTGTTGGATAGATAACCTTACTAGTTAAGGATTGAGGTAAACTGCGAACGTTATTTAGACGGAAATCAAGGAAATCGATTCTTGATGTATAGTATTGAAGACGGGCAGCAGGTATTTTATCTCGAATATAGATTTTATCGATAGCATCTCCACTAAGTCTGATCCGGATATATTGCCGCGTACATCCACAAGAAGTCGGGCAGTCCATTTCTGAAATGTTGAATGTAATTAATGTTCCACCGTACTTGTTGTCTTCTTTTATCTCGAGAGCTGTTTCTAAACAGCGAAGGCAAAAAAAATCTGTTTGTCCGCTAGAACGCCTACATTTTTTGCAGTCTGTTTCCCTTGGACAAGTCTCTGAATTAATAAATTCATTAAATATTGTATTTATAATATTGTCATCTTTTAGTTTGCAAGTTATATCTTTTGCCTCTATTTTAGATATGGTATCAATAAATATATTGACTTTTCCATTCTTAAATATGGGGAAATTGATGCCAATATCGACAGCATTACACTTGGGTAATTTCCAGAAATTCAGATGGACTTGGATACCTGAAGTGTCGGACGCCCGGGAATCTCCGTTGGCCTCCTGCTGGTCGGTGCGGGGCAATTCATCTGATTCCAGCCAAATCGCGAGATCGAACCGGTTGTTCATATCCAGCTCTCAGGTTATAGCGTGGGAAAAAGTGGTTTGTAGTAGGAGTTTCATCAATATGACAAAAAAACACGAAGCGCAATCCCTCCCTTGACATCCCGGCCCGCTTCGGGCACCCTGAAATCCCCTAAAGTCGAGAGGCCCTGCCGGAGCCTTTGCCAGTGTCCCCCCGCTGGCGTGAATCGCGGCGTTTTTCTGTTTCTGCCCTCTGCGCACCTCATGGGTGTGGAGTACATATCGGCGGAACAACGTCCAGTATCCGTGAGGACTGGCGGCCTCTCGACGGCCGGGGAGCGTTGTTTCGCCTTTTTTTGTACTCGCAACCCAATCCCAAACTGTCGAGGTGCCTTATGTTTCCCGCCTTCCCCAAAGACTTTTCCGAAGATCTCATCATCGACATCCTGACGCCGCTCATGGAATACGCGGACACGTTGGTCGGTTCCGGTGAGCACAGGGCACAGGGCCTTTTGCTTCTCGTCCTCATTGCCGACATACAGCAGCGGCTTGGGACCTGCTTCAATATGGCTTGCCGTGCCTACAAGGCCGCACAGGGCACTGTCCACGCCCAGTAAGGAGGCCACGATGAACGAGATCATGCCCTTTATGTTTGGTGAGAACGTCGTCCGGGTCATCACGGACGAAAGCGGTGAACCCTGGTTCGTGGCCAAGGATGTGGCGAAGGCTCTGGGCTACCAGTGGTCGGGTATCAGGAATATCCAACATGTGCCTGGAGAGTGGAGAGGGGTTGAATCCGTTTCAACCCCTCCGCAGCACAACAGATGCTCACCTTGTCGGAGCAGGGGCTTTACTTTTTCGTGGCCCGCAGCGACAAGCCTGCGGCCCTTCCTTTCCAGAAGTGGTTGGCCGGGGAAGTCCTGCCCGCCCTGCGCAAGACCGGCCGTTATGAAGTCCCCGGGCGGCAGCCTGTGCTGGAGCCGCCGGCGTCCTTCCCGCCCGAGGCCCTGCGCCTGCGCCCCGTCATGCGGCAGCGCTTGTGGCGGG
>ERZ791919.2781-NODE-2781-length-11864-cov-2.951308_pt1 | contig 11864 bp, 10 predicted proteins | sample MGYA00510137_ERZ791919 | MGnify/ENA primary metagenome ERZ791919 (study PRJEB30046, sample SAMN00792059) | human gut metagenome | study: EMG produced TPA metagenomics assembly of the A metagenome-wide association study of gut microbiota in type 2...
GCAGAAAAGCAGTGAAAAAATAACGGGAGCAGGTGAGACAGGATTTATGCCGGATATTATAATTGTAGAAGATAACAGGGAAATAGGTACGCTTTTATGTGATTTCCTCAGAAAAGAAAATTATACGGTCAGCCTTGCAGACACGGGAGAAAAGGCGCTTGATATTTTTGAACGGTACGGTGCTAATCTGCTGGTGCTCGACATCGGTCTGCCGGGAGTGGACGGTTTTTCTGTCTGCGCAAAGATCCGGGAGAACTCGAATACGCACATCCTGATTGCCAGTGCCAGAACGGATAAGGAGAGCACATTAAAGGGGTTGCAGATCGGCGCGGACGACTATATCAGCAAACCCTACGATATTGATATTCTGCTTGCGAAGATCAACGGGATTTTTAAGCGGAAATATGCACTGGATGAAATCGTCTGCGACCATCTGCGGTTAAACAGTGTTACACAGACACTTACGGTCGATGGCATGCCGGTCAATGTCACAGAAAAAGAGTTTCAGCTGTTAAAGCTTTTGATAGAAAATAGGGGAACCACGTTGAAGAAGGAATATCTGTTCAACCGTATCTGGGGCAGCGACAGTGAGTCTGAGATGCAGACGCTTACTGTCCATATCAAATGGCTGCGGGAGAAAATCGAGCAGGATCCGAAAAATCCAAAACATATTATTACGGTCTGGGGGACAGGATACCGGTATGAAGCATTATAAAAAATTGGCGGCGGGGGTTCTTGGCATAGAACTTTTTTTCATCATGGCGGCGAATGTGTTCTATTATATGGCAGCAGTGACCCGGGAACCGCGTATTGAGAGAGCGCAGGAAAAAACAGATACCATCTATAAAATTATTTACACACAAACAGACTACGGAACATGGATTTTCATGGATATCGTCCTGGGAATCATGTTTTTGTTGTCTGTTTTTTTCGTATGTTACGTTGGAGAGAAAGTGATAAGACCGTTTCAGAATATGCAGAATCTGACGGAGGAACTGGCAAAAGGAAACCTTTCTACGCCAATCAAGGCAGAGAAAAGCAGGTTCTTCGGCAGGTTCCTCTGGGGAATGGATATGCTGCGGGATACGTTAGAGAGCAACAGGAAGAAAGAACTGGAGCTGCAAAAAGAGAAAAAGACCCTGGTTTTATCGCTGACGCATGATATCAACACTCCGCTGTCCGCCATCCGCCTGTACACAAGGGCTTTGGCGGAAGGTTTGTATACAGAGGAAGATAAACGTATGGAAGTATATCGGGGAATTGAGAAGAATGTAACAGATATTGAGAAATATGTGAATGAGATTACCGTTGCATCAAGGGAGGATTTCCTTTATCTGACCGTAAATCTGACGGAAGTGTATCTGTCAGATGTGATAGAAGCAATCAGGAAACTTTATATGGATAAATTTGGCAGTCTGCATACGGTATTTGAGATGGAACCCTATACGGACTGTCTGCTAAAAGGTGATGCAGACCGATTGATCGAAGTGATGCAGAATCTTTTGGAGAATGCATTGAAATACGGAGACGGGAAAAGGATTATTGTTTCTTTTTCGGAGAAAGAGGACTGCCGGCTGATTACAGTCACAAATTCCGGCTGTACATTAAAACAGGAGGAACTTGTGAATATATTTGATTCATTTTACCGCGGAAGTAATGTTGAAGCGGCAAATGGTTCCGGACTTGGACTGTATATCAGCAGACAGCTGATGCATAAGATGGATGGCGAAGTGTATGCAGAGATCAGAGACGATGATTTCTGTGCGACGGTAGTTGTGCGGAAGGCATAACGGCATTTAAGGATTGTTTAATAAATTCTCCTGTAAGATGAGTACATCAAATAAAGGTGAGGAAAACAAGGAGGAAAATCCTCTGCTCACCAGAGGGTTCGCATTTTCCTTCGGAAAACAAGGAGGATTAGATGTTTTTTCGTATTTTGAAGAAAGACTTAAAAAGAAAAAAGGCGATGAATGCCGTTATGCTTTCCTTTATTCTGCTGGCGACAATGTTTGTGGCGAGTGGAATCAGCAATGTCGTTTCTGTCACGAACGGAATCGACTCTTATCTGGATAAGGCGGGCATCGGAGATTATGTTGTAATCTCTATGGGAACGGACAGCGGGGCGGCACTGGATGAGATGCTGCGTACGGAGGAGAAGGTCATAGAATACCGCACGGAGCCGGTCGTCTGGGGCGACAAATCCAATCTTAAGGATGTGGACGGAAAAGAACTGGAGGCTAAGAACTCGGTGGTCTACCAGGCCATAGAAGACAGCCGGCTCAAATTTTTTGACAAAAACAATGAGCAGATTACGAAGATTGAACCGGGACATACCTATGCAACCGGAGATTTTATGGAAAAGAATCACCTGAAGCCGGGCGATCAGATTACCATCACGCATCATAGCGTATCGTTTTCTGTGACGTTAGACGGCATGGCAAAGGATGCGCTGCTCGGATCCAGCATGATGGGAAACAGCCGTTTTCTGTTTAGCAAAGCGGAGATTGAGCAGCTGCTTTCCGATGACAGTATCCGCAATGGATATCAGGGTCAGATCTGTTACATTGATCTGGCAGATGATACCTCACTGTCTGATATTGCATCCCTAATAGCCGGGGTTCCGGAGATTACGTTTTCCGGAACGCGTTCCATGATAAAAATGTGTTATGTCCTAGATATGATCGTGGCATTCACGATGTTAGTCCTTAGTATCTGTCTGATTCTGGTATCCTTTGTGGTGCTGAAATTCTCCATTACATTTACGATTTCGGAGGAATTCCGTGAAATCGGAGTGATGAAGGCAATCGGAATCAGCAGCTTCAAGATTCGCAGTCTGTATCTGGCAAAATATCTGATGCTGGCAGTGGCAGGAGCCGTTGTGGGGCTTTTGCTCAGTATTCCGTTTTCTAATCTGCTGCTGCGGTCAGTCAGCAACAACATCGTGCTTGAAGCGGACAATCATTTTGGACTTTCTGTGCTTGGAGCGGTTCTGGTCATTGTTGTGATTCTTCTTTTTGCATTCCGGTGTACCGGTCTGGTGAAGAAGTCTTCCCCTATCGATGCAATCCGCTCCGGTCAGACAGGGGAGCGTTACAAGAAAAAATCGTCTGTCCGGCTGGGGAAAAGTCATGGAAGCACGAGTATGTTTCTGGCAGTCAATGATGTGCTTAGTGCGCCGCGGCGGTATGCAACGATTGTGATTACGTTTTTTATCTGTACCCTGTTTGTGCTGGTGTTTGTCAATCTCATCTCAACAATGCGGAGTGACACATGTATCACGACATTCGGATCCCGGAGTGATCTGTATTATACCGATCTGGCGGAAGCGATGGGCAGTATGAATCCGGACGGGTTAGAGCGGGTCGAGAACTATCTCAGGGATACGGAAAATCTGCTGGAAGCGAATGGAATGCCGGCAAAGATGTGTGTGGAGGCGCAGTACAAATATAAGGTGCGTGTGGATGGAAACGATTATTCTATCGTCTGCGAGCAGGGAATTGATGTCGGTGCGGCAGATTATGAATACACGGAAGGTATTGTCCCACAGAGCAGGAACGAGATTGCGATCACACCGACGATTTCAAAACTGACGGGGGCAAAAATGGGAGATACGGTAACAATTGATTTTGGAACCGAAACGCTGGATTGTATTGTAGTGGCATACTTCCAGAGTATGAATCGGCTTGGAGCCGTGATACGGCTTCATGAGGATGCACCGACGGATTTTTCCTATATTGCAAGTCTGATGTCCTATCAGATTAACTTTACCGATCATCCGTCTGCAAAAGAGGTTGAGATCCGCAAGGATAAGATAAAACAGCTTTTTGATAATGATAAGGTAATGAATGCCGCAGAATACTGTGATGACTGTATGGGAGCGGCGTCAACGATCGAATCCGTACAGTATCTTCTGCTTGGGATTACGCTCATTGTGGTGCTGCTGGTGTGTATTCTGATGGAACAGTCATTTCTTGCAGATGAGAGAAGCCAGATTGCAATTTTAAAGGCGATTGGCTTTTCAAATAGCAGAGTGATAAGATGGCATGTGATCCGGTTTGGCATAGTCACGCTTGCGGCGGTATTTCTGGCGGGAATCTGTTCCATTCCTGCAACGTATCTGATTGGAAATCCGATTTTTGGCATGATGGGGGCGGTAGAGGTTTCTTATGTCATCAACCCGTGGAAGATTTTCCTGTTGTATCCGGGAATCATTTTCCTTATGACGCTTCTGGCATCGGGAATCACGGCATTGCAGATCCGGACAATTAAGAGCAGCGACACTGCAAATATAGAGTAAAAATAAAATGGAGGAACATCATATGGCAGCATTACTTTGTGCAAAGGATCTTTGCAAAACATATGTAATTGATAAAAGGCAGAATAACGTATTAAAAAATGTAAATCTTGAGGTAAACGAGGGGGAGATGGTGGCGATCATGGGACCGTCCGGCTCCGGAAAATCTACACTTTTGTATGCCATTTCGGGCATGGATCGGGCAACGAGCGGACAGGTGCTCTTTGAGGGGCAGGATCTGACGAAGCTTGGAGAAAAAGATCTGGCAAAGCTCCGTCTGGATGAAATGGGATTCATTTTTCAACAGATGTATATGATGAAGAATCTGACGATTCTGGATAACATCGTGCTCCCGGCAGTGGAAAGCAGGAAATCAAAGGAGAGCAGGGAAGAGAAGCAGGCAAGAGGCGAGCAGCTGATGCGTAAGCTCGGAATTATCGAAATTGCAGATAATGATATGAACGAGGTGTCCGGCGGACAGCTTCAGCGGGCATGTATATGCAGAAGTATGATGAATCGTCCCAGACTGTTGTTTGCGGATGAGCCGACAGGTGCATTGAACCGCACGTCCTCCAATGAGGTTATGGATGAACTTGTGAAGTTAAACGGCGAGGGGACAACGATTGTCATGGTGACGCATGATGCGAAAGTTGCCGCAAAATGCGGCAGAGTTCTCTTTATCGTAGACGGCAATATCAAAGGGGAGTATACCAATTTGAAAAATATTACCGACGAAAAGGAACGGGAAAGAGGACTGAATAACTGGCTGCTGGATCTGGGATGGTAGCAGATTCCTTTTAAAAGTGTGTTACCGCTTGTTTTATGCTAAGATAGAGGGAGAGCAGCAGTGTATGGAAAAACAGGCACATACGGCAGAGGAAGGAAAACAGAAGATGGATGAATTTGAAAAAGAATGTCAGCTGATTATATTTATGCCGCAACAGCGGCGAAATACGGAGATCCGCTGGGACCAACCTATGACATGCTGCGCAGAACGAAGAACTGCCGGGAGATTATCGAATCCGCTTCCAGACCGATTGAAAATCTGGACAACCGATTGACGTTCGACGGATTTCGGGCGTGGTATCTGGAGCGGGCAGGGCTTTTAGGGGAATAGCGTGGAAAGGGATTTATGATGATCAGCAGATTACAGAGTGAATACACAGGCAGAGTTGCCGAGATATGGTTAGAGGGTAATTTAAACGCCCATTGTTTTATTCCGGCTCAATATTGGAGGGATAATTTTGAACTGGTAAAGGAACTGTTGGGACAGGCAGAGGTTTACGTATATGAGGATGCCCGGCAGATACAGGGATTCATCGGATTAAATGATGAATATATTGAGGGTATTTTCGTTTCTGATGAGATGCGGTCGCAGGGAATCGGAAAACTTTTACTGGATTTTGTGAAAAACAGAACAGCAAAGCTAAGTTTAAATGTGTATCAAAAGAACACGCGGGCGATCCATTTTTACCAGCGGGAGAGCTTTGTGATCCGGTGTGAGGGGTTGGATGAAGCTACCGGCGAAAAGGACTATGTGATGACGTGGGAAAATTTCTATAACCAGAGATGATGGAGGGGTGTATGGTACTTGATTTTTACTATTTTTCATATCAATGTCCGTTGAATGACAACATGATCCGGCTGTTAAATGAATATCGGGATAAAATAGATATCAATCTATATGACATTTCCAACAATCATTTATTGGCGGGAGAAATGAAGATGTTTTTTCCCACACTGATTGTTCTGGATAAGAAAAAAAGATACTATAGTCCGCTCAGGAAGTCTTTTCTGGAGCAGGCAGCAAACGGAATATATCCTGAGGAGAAGCCTTTTTTGCCAACGATATCCCGAACCTTCATCAAAGGGACGGTAGAACAGCTTTCCTTAGACAATTTCGATATCGCCTGTGATTGCTGTGGAGACAAAACGTCTGAAAACTATAAAAAGAAAATAGAATTTCTGAAACAGTATGATTTGGATATCTATGGTTTTATTCATAAAAACGGGAAGGGAGAGCTCGTTGGCGGTGTGGAATACCTGCCTGCGAAGGTCATTCCATACGACATTCCACATGATGATGATACGGCGTTTCTGACTTGTGTATACATGACGGATGCAGCCTATGATTATAAAAGTGCTCCCCTTATGGAACTGGAAAAATATTTAGCGGGCGAATATAAAAGAATCCTTGCAATATCCGATGAGAAAGGCGTCTTTCCGAATGGGGATTTGGACTTTTTTATCAGCAATGGATTTCGGGATGAAGGTGTCATTTTTGAAGATGAAAATTATTGTAGATTACATTTGATGACGAAAAAACTGTGATGTAGAGGTTAAAGCAGCAGGTTTGAGGGCGGTGTCAGACGCTCCGTAGATTTCTCACAGACTGCATAGTAGAAATAGTGCAATTTTTGCATGATATTATACAAGAAATATATGCAAATATATCGTATTATTGATAATATAGATTACGTTAGCGTATAAGGAGCATCTGAGGAGAAAATATGGCAGCTGGAAGAAAAACATTGACACAGCTATTTGTGCCAATATGCGTAGAGACTTTATTTTATATGCTTTCAGGTATGGTTGATACACTTATGTTATCATCTGTAAGTGACCAGGCTGTGGGAGCTGTTGGAACAGCAAATACATATATAGGCGTTTTTATCATCATGTTCGGGGTAATATCATCAGGTATGGTAGCCGTTATGTCACAAAATATCGGAGCGGGAAGACCTGGAGTTGCATATCAGGCCAGACAGCTTGGACTTATGTTTAATGCAGTGATGGGTATCCTGATGTCTGTTATTCTTGCTGTTTTTTCTGGTGGAATACTTAGAATAGTAAGTATTGCCCCGGCTTTGTTTGAGCCGGCGGAAACATATCTTAAAATTGTTGGAGGCGCATGTTTTTTAAATGCACTGATTCCTATTTATTCCAGTTATCTGAGAGTGTTTGGATATACAAAGCATTCACTGATAGGAACGGTTGTTGGAAATCTTATTAATATAATACTTAATTCGGTATTTTTGTTTGTGTTTAACTGGGGAGTAATGGGAGTTGCCGCTGCCACAGTTATTTCAAGGGTTGTAAATCTAATGATTGTAGCAGGCATGGGCGCGGTACTTATAAAAGCAAAGCAGAGCCCGGAGCGGATTCCGCCCCGGAAGATACTTGCGCAGATCGTTAAGATAGGTTTTCCTTCTGCATTAGAAACAGCACTTTATAATGTGGCAATGACGCTGATAGTACGATTCATGAATCAGATGGATGCAGACGGAATGAATGTTACAGCACGTTCGTATACTATGCAGATAGCAAATTTCTCGTACTGTATAGGAGCTGCACTTGCACAGGCCAATGCTATTATGACTGGCTGGAGAATTGGGGCAAAGGAGTTTGAAGAATGTGACAGGGGTACGCGAAAAGCTGTGATATATGGTCTTATAACAGCAACGTGCTTCTCTGCGGCATTTGCAATGTCCGGACATTTTATCATTCATATATTTACGGATGACACACAAATGATAAATCTTGTGGTAAAGCTGTTGATAGTAGATATATTTCTTGAGTTTGGAAGGGTGACAAATCTTGTATATGGACAGGCGTTAAAAACCAGTGGAGATGCAATTTTCCCGGTTATCATGGGTGCGATATTTATGTATCTGTTTGCAGTTGGCGGAACGTATTTTCTTGGAATACATATGGGACTTCAGGCTGTAGGAGCATATATTGCCATGGCAGCGGATGAGTGTGCGAGAGCTGTTGGAATGGTGTTTAGATGGAAAAGTGGAAAATGGAAAAGTAAGAGTCTTGTAGAACTGTAGGAGAGAATATGTACTTTGAATTGAAGGAAAACAAACCACATGGCACAAAGGACGACCCATTTAGCACATATCATATAGAGAATGCGGGGCGCTCATTTCAGATACCGGTGCATTGGCATGATGAATTTGAAATTATATATGTAAGAAGCGGTTTTCTGACGGTAAGTATATCCGGAGAGAGCTATATTGGAAAAACAGGAGAAGCGTTTGTGGTGTCGCCGGGCAATCTGCATCTTATGGGATCACAGAGCGGTACTGTGGATTATTATACCTTCCTATTTCCGTTAAAGTATATATCTTTTCGTACAGATGACATGTTAGATGAAAAATTGCTTGAACCATTAAATAGCGGTCACTTGATGATATGTCCAAGAGTAAAGGATACAGCAAAAGAACTGTGCGAACAGCTGATTGAGATATATGAGGCAAAAAACGATGAAAGTGTGTCAAAAATAACGACACAGGTCAGGACAAAAATAATTCTTTTACAATTTATTATTGAAATGTGGAAGAAAGGATTTGTAATAGAAAATGATACAAGTGGCAGAAATACAGTAGAAAAAGAGATGGTTTCCTATATACAGCAGAATTTTACAGGAAAGATATCGCTGAGGGAATTTGGGGAACAGTTTCATCTCTCGGAAAAATATATATCGAGGTATTTTAAGGAACATTTTCATATTACACTGTCACAATATGTAACATACCTGCGGTTGGAGCATGCAAAGCAGCTGTTACAGGACACCGATATCCCGGTTACGGATGTAGCCATGCAGAGCGGGTATCAGAATGTAAGCTATTTTATCAGAAGTTTCCAGAAGGCATATGCGGTATCACCGCTGAAATATAGAAAAAATAATTATAGCAGATAAATTGATACAGGAAGCGCAGCAGAGTTTCTATGATGGCACGATCATTGATAAATGTACGATCAGGTGCAAGAACAGCAGCCGATCCGGCAGCTATAGGAAGGACAGGTAAGGTGGGAGTCGAAAAATAAAGATACTTTTTTCCATATAACGTTTAAAATAGCTTGATTCCATCCCCAAAACAACATATCATGTACATAAAAGCAATCGTGAAGAGGACAGGAAAATATGAGCGCAGAAATGATAAATAACCATAAAAAAGTGGTGTTTCTGGATGTGGACGGCACGATGGTCAATGACCGGGGAGAGATACCGGAATCTACCAAAGAGGCGGTCCGCAGGGCGAAGGCGAACGGTCACAAGATGGTCGTCTGTACGGGAAGAAGCCGTTTCCAGATTTATGATGAGCTGTTGGAACTTGGGTTTTCCGGGATTGTCGGCGCGGCAGGCGTGTTTGTGATCGCCGATGGGAAGGAAATTTATCACGCATATATTGATGAAGAGCACAGGAAGAGCGTTTACGATTATCTGGAGGGCAACGGATTCCTGTTTTGCTATCAGGCGGACGACGGTGTGGTGTTGAACCGCCGCAGCAGTGAAGGAATCTTAGAGATCTACCGAAAGATGGGGATGAGCGAGGAGCGCCTTGTGCGTCTGACCGGAAATATGCATCTGACAGAAGAGCCTTGGAAGAATCCGAGAAATGAAAAGCTTCTATATTATAATGCGCCGTTTCCGGTGGCGAAGGTACATGCAGATCTGGAGCCTTACTTTGACACGGTGGCGATCAGCCTGGAAGGTATGGGAGAATATGCGGGCGAGATCGGCATCAACGGAATCAATAAGGCAACCGGCATGGAGCGATATCTGAAGGCGGCCGGCATTGCGAGAGAGAATTCCATTGCCGTGGGAGACGGTCCGAATGATCTTCAGATGATGGAATACGCAGGAATCGGTATTGCGATGGGCAACGCGAGAGAAGAAGTCAAGGAACGGGCGGACATGGTTACATCGTCCATCGACGACGATGGAATTTATCGGGCATTTGAAACATTGGGATTGCTAGCATAGAGGATAGTGCTATGGAAAAAAGAAAGCTGCGGATACTGACAGTCGTTGTATTTGCCGGTGTGCTGATATTTGGCGCACTGCGTCAGAACAGTACGGGAAGAGGAGAACTCGGAGAGATTCAGGTTGCCATGTGGAATTTGGGAAAAGTGGACAATCTGCAGCTTTCCTATGAATATTGCTGGAAGCAGAACGGAAGCGCCGGAGGAGAGACGATGCATGCCTGGGCGGATATGCTGACAGGTGACTGGATAAGCGAACACTACACGACGGATGAGGACGGGACAAGACTCTATTTAAAGCAGTTCTGTGACGGGAGGAATCTGTATCATTACATTGACTGGAGTGGTGAGTGGGAGCAGATACTGCCACAGCAGCGGGAGAACACCGTCATTCCTGATTATGAAATGGTGACGGATCTGGGTTACGACGGGACAGATGTGGAAGACCTGGAGCGTGTCACAGAGGACGGGGCTGTGGAGATTACCTGCTCTTTTACGCAGGAATATTTAGAGGAGGCATGGGAGAATCAGGTGGCACAGGTGGAGAAGTCCTATGCTTTTTATGAAAAAAGCGGGGCAGACGAGAACGCCGTGAAGACGGCGGCGCTATCCGTCCAGCAGCACAAGCAGGCACATTACGAGGATATGACGGCGACCTATGTGATCGATGAGAATCAGATTCTGCGAAGCATTGAATATCAGATTACGCTGATTATGCCGGAGATCACACAGGATCTTTCCGGCAATAAGATGCTTGGAAAAGACCGCAAGATGCAGATTACGGTGACGGCGGAAGTCGACCGCTACAATCAGGGCGGGATTGCCAATAAGGTGCAGCAGTATAAGACGCTGGTGCAGGAATATATGGAGTAGGAGAAAAAGCCGCGCAGGGAGACAATCTACGCGGCTTTCTTTGCTTTATAGAGCGTATTCTACGGTGAAGGGATTGCACTTTACGGGTCGGTGAACTAAGGTGTAGCTATAAAGCTGCAGCTTTACAAAAGCATGACAGGTCCCTCGGAACGGTGGACAGCGACCTGTCCGGAAAATGGAGGAAGTATATGGATCAGACGAGGATCGGAACATTTATCGCAGTATTGAGAAAGGAAAAAGGTCTGACGCAGAAAGAACTGGCAGAACAGATTGGCATCAGTGACAAGACGGTATCCAAGTGGGAGACCGGGAACGGGATGCCGGACATAGCATATCTGTCGCCGCTCTGTGAGGTGCTGGACATCAATGTAAACGAACTTCTGTCGGGTGAGAAGCTTCCTTCCGAAGAATATCTTGGAAAGGCGGAAGAAAATATGAAACATTTAATGCAGGAGAATCAGAATAATAAAAATGCAGGCAGATGGCAGGGGCTGGTGGGAATCGCATTGCTCGCAGTGGCAGTCTTTCTGACATTTGGTTTGTCGCAGGCGAAGATCGGGTGGTATGTGGATTGCCCGTCCATCATCCTTATAGTATGTATCTGTGCGGCGTGCGTGCTTTTCAGTGGCTGCCGGACAAAATATGAGGTGGTTCATTTCTTAAGGAAAACAGTGCTGCCCGCCGGTCTGGTGGTTATGGTCATCATGGTTCCGGCATTACTTCATTCTCTTTCAGATCCAGCTGCCATCGGACCGAATATTGCTGTGATGGTACTCACGCTTTTGTATGCGGCGGTGGCATATCTTGTACTTTACGTTGCAGAGACACGTATGGAGCGCAGGAGGAAGCAGAACTAGCGCGCCGTCTCTGCGGCTATTGGAAGAGAGCCCCTGATGGCTCTCCGTTTCACAGACAATATAAAACC